>QMCE01000124.1_pt1 | contig 32900 bp, 27 predicted proteins | sample 1821851 | NCBI WGS metagenome assembly QMCE01 (sample SAMN09453174, study PRJNA476694) | Termite gut metagenome, whole genome shotgun sequencing project. | isolation source: worker | host: Odontotermes sp. | place: South Africa:Pretoria | collected 2016-01-28 | reverse complement strand
CACGCGCTGCTGCTGGAAATTTTCACCCGGGCGGGCGTCGGCACCGAGATCGTGCTCGACAAAACCACCCCGAAGAAGGAGGCGACAGCATGAAAACAATCGCGCAAATCGAAGAACAATTCGGCAGGCACGTCATCGCCAATTACTCCCGCTTCCCCATCTGCGCCGTGAAGGGCGCCGGGAGCATGCTCTGGGACACCGAGGGAAAGGAATACATCGACCTCTTCCCCGGCTGGGGCACGGCCGGCCTCGGCCACTGCCACCCGGAGGTGGCGGAGGCGATCTGCAAACAGGCGCGCAAGCTCATCCACGTCGCGAACCACTACTACTGCGAGGAACAGGGCGAGTTCGGCGAAATCCTCTCCACGCGGGCGGGCGGCAGAAAGGTCTATTTCTGCAACTCCGGCGCGGAGGCGAACGAGGCGGCGATCAAGCTCGCGCGGCTGGCGAAGCGGGATCGGCACAAAATCATCACCCTCTCCCATTCCTTCCACGGCCGGACCTTCGGCGCCATCAGCGCCACGGGGCAGCCGGAGTACCGGAAGGGCTTCACGCCCGTCGTCCCCGGCTTCTCCCACGCGGAGATGAACAACCTGCCCTCGGTGGAGGAAAAAATAGACGCCGAGACCTGCGCCGTCATGCTGGAGCCGGTGCAGGGGGAGTCGGGGGTGATTCCGGCGACGAAGGAATTTCTCCGGAGCCTCCGGGCGCTGGCGGACAAACACGATCTGGCGCTCATTTTCGACGAGGTGCAGACGGCGCCCTGCCGGCTCGGCTCCTGGTTCGGCTACCAGCACTTCGGCGTGGAGCCGGACATCATCACGACGGCGAAGTCTATCGCGGGCGGCATGCCGCTGGGGGCGATGCTGGCGAAGCCGGAAACCGCCGCCTTCCTGAAGCCGGGGACGCACGCGTCGACGTTCGGCGGCCACGCCCTCGGCTGCGCCGCCGGCATCGCCGGATTCCGGGCGATGGAAAAGGAGAACGTCATGGACAACGTCAACACGCTGGGCGCGTGGCTGGACGAACGGCTCGGCGGGCTTGTCGCGGACGGTCTCGGGGTGAAGGCGATCCGGCGGGCCGGGTTCATGGTGGGGATGGAGCTTGCGTTCGAGGGCGCGGATCTCGTGGCCGACTGCCGGAGGAACGGCCTCCTCGTGAACTGCACGCACGGCACAATCCTGCGCATGCTGCCGGCGATGAACATCACGAAGGACGTTCTGGACCGGGGCGTTTCGATTCTCGAATCCTGCCTGAGGGCGCGGCGGTAGCACGTTGAGCCGTTCTTTGCCGGGAGACGCGGAGGCCGCTTTTGCGGTTCTCCGCGTCTCTCCGCTCCACCGTCCGCGTCACGAATCCAGCGCCGACAGCATGCTCCGCAGCTTCTCCATCGGCAGCCCCACGACGTTCGACAGGCTGCCCCGCACCTGCCGTATCAGGAATCCGGACTGCACCCCGTACCCCCCCGCCTTGTCCATCGGTTCCCCGGACGCCACGTATTCCTCAATTTCGCGATCCGTCAGGACGCGGAACTCCACCTCCGTCTCCTCGTAGTCCGTCATCCCCTGCCCCGTCAGCGTGTCCCACACCGTCACCCCGGTGTACACCGTGTGCGACCGCCCCGACAGGCCGGACAGCATCGCCCTCGCCTCCTCCGGCGTTTCCGGCTTCCCGAGGAGCCTGCCGTCCAGCGCCACGACGGTATCCGCCGCGATGACGATTTCCCCCGGCCGCACATGGCTGCCGGCCGCCTGCGCCTTCGCGCGCGAAAGGCGGCATACCGCGTCCGCCGCCTTCTCGCCGCCGGGAATGCGCTCGTCCACCTCCATCGCCTCGGTGCGCACGCTCAGGTGGATCGCGCCGAGCAGCTTCAGGCGGCGCGGACTCGCGCTCGCGAGGAGAAAATCCCGCTTCGCGAGCGGCCAGTGCCGGAGCACCACCGTCCCGGCCAGCCTGTCCCCCACCCGCTGCCGGCGCTTCCCGAACAGCGTCGCGACGATGCCGATGAAGCCGGGGATGCCCGCGGGAAGGGGAAACATGTCGACGACGCGCAGCGCATTCCGGAACACGAGCTGCAACGCCGTCGCCCGCCCCCCCGGCACGCTCCGCACCCGCAGCGCGGCGAGGTGCTTCCCCGGCGTCCGGCCGAACAGGCTCTCGAACGCGCCCGTGAAGAGGATGAGCCCGCCGAGGTTTGCCCAGAAGATCATCTGCGCGTCCTCAAGGTTCCCGAGATCGAACAGGCGGGAAAGGATGAAAATGTCGCCGTTCGCCACATGGTAGCCGCCCATGAGGAGGGAAACAAGCAGCCAGTCCACCGCCAGCGCCGCGCCCCGGCTGAACAGATCGGGCGGCCGGCCGGGGAAAACCCGCGAGAGCGCGCGGGAGCGGCGGCAGGCGAGAAGGGACAGCGCGGCAATGCCCAGCAGAAGAAACAGGCCGCTCCAGCGCTCCGGCGCGGGCGCGCCCCCCTCTCCCTCCCCGTTTCCGTGAACGCGGACAGAGGCGGCGGGGTTCGCGGCGGGAACGAGAAACGCGCCCCCCGGGCCGGCGAGCAGCCAGGAAACGCGCCCCGCGTCCTCCCCGGAGGCGGCGGCGAAGGCGTGGGCGCTTTCGAGCGCGGGCGCCGGATGCTCCGGCAGCGGCAGCCCGGTCCAGGAAGCGCCGCGCCAGGCGTGGAAGGTTGTCTTTCCCCGCTCCCGCAGCACGGGATCGCGGCGCAGCGCCAGAACGCCCGCCCGCGCCCCCGGAGAAGCGGCTTCCGGGAACAACTCCCGGGGGAGAACGGCCGGGACGGCGGCGAACGCCGCGACGTCGCCGACGGGGAGGGCGGGGAGCTCCCGCCAGGCGTTCCCGCCTTCGCCGGCCGGCAGGAAAAGATGGCGGATCGCGCCCCGGGACAGATCCTCCGCGAAGGACGCGACCAGCAGATGGAAGCCGTCCGCAAGTCGAATGCCGTCCACGCGGGCGGGGAATCCGATCTCGGCGACGGGGCGCTCGTCCCGCGTCCATGCGCCGTCCGCGCCGACGCGGACGGCGTGGAGGGCGCCGTTGTCGTTCGTGAAGGCGAGGGGGGAGCCGTCCTTCCAGAAGAGCGCCGCCATGTTCCAGCGGGAGTCCGGCGGGGCGACGGGGTCGATGTCGTCTCCGTAGCGGGCGAGCGCGCCGTCCGCCGTGAGCGCCAGCACCCCGCCCCCGTCGTCCATCGCGACGCCGGCGAGCAGGCCCCGGAACCGGCCGAGGGAGCGGAGGTCTTCGCCGTTCTCCCGCGCGGTGAAGAGGCTGAACGTGCCCTCCTCTCCCGGCGCAAGCTGGAAGCCCCCTGCGAGGACGCCGGCGGCGGCGGAGAGCCGGGGCGCGTGCGGGATGTCCAGCGCGGCGGCCTCCCGCGCCGCGCGGCAGGGCGCGAGAACGAGCAGGAGGATGACGGCGGCGCGGCGGAGGGCGGAGGTCACCACGTCGGCAGCGCCTTCCGCACGGCGGCGAGACAGTCGAAGAGGCTCACGGTTTCCTGTCCGCCGCCTTCCCGCATGTCCTTCACCGTGATTTCGCCGCGCTCCAGTTCCTCCTCCCCGAGAATCAGGCAGCACATCGCCTCCCGCCTGTTCGCGGCGCGCATCTGCGCCTTCATCGATTTCGCCTCGTAGTCCATGTCGGCCGACAGCCCGGCGGCGCGGAGGCGCGCGATCATTCCCGACATCGCCCGGTGCGCCGCGTCGCCGCGCGTCACACCGTACACCTGCAGGGGATACCCGCACGCGCACGCGTCCGCCGCCTCCATCGCGATGAGGATGCGCTCGACGCCGAGGGCGAAGCCGATGCCCGGCGTCGGCTTTCCCCCCAGTTCCTCCACCAGCCCGTCGTACCTGCCGCCGCCGCCGATGGCGTTCTGCGCGCCCAGGGCGCCGTGGGTGTATTCGAAGACGGTTTTCGTGTAGTAGTCGAGGCCGCGCACCAGCGTGTGATCCACTTCATACGCGCCGCCCAGCGCGTCCAGCGCCTCCCTGAACCGATCGAAATGGCCGGCGCATTCGGGGCAGAGGTTGTCGTGGCTTTTCGGGAGGTTCGCCGACAGCTCCCGGCAGACCGGGCTTTTGCAGTCGATGATGCGGAGCACGTTCCTGTCGAAGCGCGCCTGGCAGGATTTGCAGTATTTGTCCAGGTTCGGCCGGATCGCGTCCCGGAGGAGCTGCCGGAAGCGCGGGCGGCATTCCTCCCGGGGGCAGCCGATGGAATTCACGCGAAGCCCGACGGCGTTCTCCCCGGCGAGGCCGATGAACTCGTAATACCGCAGCCCCATCGAGACGACCTCGGCGTCGAGCAGCGGATCCATCGAGCCGACCGCCTCGACCCCGATCTGGTGGAACTGCCGCTGCCGCCCTTTCTGCGGGCGCTCGCGGCGGAACATGGGGCCCTCGTACCAGAGCTTCGCGAGGCTGCCCTGTTTGTCCAGGCCGTGCTGGAGCCAGGCGCGGAGCACCCCGGCCGTGCCTTCCGGGCGGAGGGTGATCGTGTCCGACCCCGGCGTGAAGGTGTACATTTCCTTTTCGACAATGTCCGTCGTCGCGCCGATGGAGCGGGCGAAGAGGTCGGTGCCTTCGAAGACGGGGGTGCGGATGCGGCCGTAGCCGTAGCGGGCGAAGAGTTCGCCGGCGAAGGAGACGATTTTGTCGAAGCGGATGCCTTCGCGGTCGAAATAGTCGCGGGTGCCTTCGATGGCACGAAAGTGCGGTTGCGCCATGTTGTCGATCCTTATATTGATTCTCCTGGTGGAAGGAGTATAGCATACTGTTTTGCCGTGATTGCGCCAGTGCTGTTTTTTCTCCGGGAAAAAACTTGCGCGGCGGCGGCGCGGTGCGTATAGTGTTCCGCATGCGCATTAATCGGAAAACCATCTGGTGGCGGCAGAACTGGCGGCGGAGCACTCCGCCGGCTGTTCCGCACGCTGTTTGCCAGGCTGTTTTTTCCTGAAGAGGCGAATCCGGAAAAAGCGGCGTGAACGACAGATCGATGCACAGGGACGGCCGGGCGGCTGTCCCTTTTTTTGTTTCACGGGTACATTGCGGCATTTTTTTACTTTGGAGCGCAGGCAATACAACATACGTCATCCCGGCGGTGCAGCGTATGCAGCACCCCGAACGAATTAAAGCCGGGACAAGGTTGAGAAACCTGCGCTGTAACACGATCCAAAGCGCATCAATGCAGGGAAGATCGTGGTGTAGCAGAGGCTTCACAACTTGGTCCCGGCTTTACATCGTTCGGGGTGCTGCATACGCTTCCCCGCCGGGATGACGAGTTTTGGAGCGTGTATACTGTCAGGAATGGAACTATGCCTACTCCCATCCGCAGCATCCGCGACGACATCGTCGCCCAACGCCGCGCGCGCATTGAGCAGACAGGCTTCGCCGAAGGCGTCAATCTTCCGGAAACCCGCGTCGCGCCCCTCGTCCCCTTCCTCGGGAAGAACGGATTAATCTGCGAAGTGAAACGGAAATCCCCGTCCAAAGGCGATATCGCCCCCGGGCTGGACGCCGCCGCGCAGGCGCGGCTCTACGTGGAGGCGGGCGCGGGCAACCTGTCCGTCCTGACCGTGCCGGAGGGCTTCGGCGGCAGCCTCCGGGATTTGGTGGAGGTCAAACGGCACTTCCCCGAAGCGGCGGTGCTGCGGAAGGATTTCCTCTTCGCGGAGGAGGACGTCGACGTCGCCTGGCGCGCGGGCGCGGACGCGGTGCTGCTGATCGCGGGGATGCTCTCCGCCGGGCGGCTGGAAGCGATGCACCGCCGCGCGAAGGCGCTCGGCATGGACGCGCTGGTGGAAGTCCACGACGCGGAGGATGTGGCGAAGGCGGCGGAATTCCGGCCGGAACTCGTCGGGATCAACAGCCGGGATCTCGCGACGTTCCGGATTGATCCGCTCCTCCCCCTCCGGGTTCGCGCGGGGCTGAGCTGGCCGTGCAAGGTGGTGTATGAGTCGGGCATTCAGGCGGCCGACCAGGCGGCGTTCGCCGCCGCCGCCGGCTTTGCCGGGATTCTTGTGGGGGAGGGTGTGGTGCGGCGTCCCGCCCTCGCGGGAGAGATTCTCGCCGCGATGCGCGGCGCGAAGCCCGCCCGCTTCTGGCGGGTGATCGGGGAAAAGCTGCACGCGCGTTTTTCCGGAACGCGCGACCGATGGCGGCCGCTCGTGAAAATCTGCGGCCTGACCCGCGCGGAGGACGCGCGGCTGGCGGCGGAGCTGGGCGCGGACGCGCTGGGCTTTGTCTTTTACGAAAAGTCCCCCCGCCGCGCCGACGCGCCGCTCCTGCGGGAGTTGAGAGAACTGGACGCGTTGAAGGTCGCCGTTGTCGTCGCAGGCGCAGGCCGGGCGATCCCGCCGGCGGTGCGGGAACTCCTCGCCGACGGCCTGCTGGACGCCGTGCAGTGCCACGGCGACGAAACCCCCGACGAGGTCGCCGCCGCCGCCGCGGGCGGCGCGGCGTACAAAGCGATCCGCGCTCCCGCCGATGCAGGGCCGTTCCGCTGCCCGCGCGTGCTGCTGGACGCGGCGGCTCCCGTCCCGGGCGGTTCCGGCACGCGCGTCGACGGGAACATCCTCCGCGCATGGAAAGACGGCGGCTCCCCTCTCTGGCTCGCCGGCGGGGTGACGCCGGAGAATGTTGGAAACATCATAACCGAATGCCGGCCGGAACTCATCGACCTCGCCAGCGGCGTCGAAGAACAACCCGGCCTGAAAAGCCCGCAACGCCTGCGGCAATTTTTTACGGAGATGCGCACATGAACACAAACCACACCGATTACTTCGGCCAGTACGGCGGGCGCTACGTGGGGGAAACCCTCCGCCCGGCGCTGGACAATCTGGACAGGGAGCTCGCCTCCGCCCTCGCGGACGCGGATTTCCAGAAGGAACTGCGGCGCGTCCAGGCAACCTGGGTCGGCCGCCCCACCCCGCTCCTCTTCGCGGAAAACGCGACGAAAGCCCTCGGCGGCGCGAAAGTGTACGTCAAGATGGAGGGCCTCGCCCACACGGGCGCGCACAAGATCAACAACGCCCTCGGCCAGGCCCTCATCGCGAAGCGCATGGGAAAGCGCCGCGTCATCGCGGAGACGGGCGCGGGCCAGCACGGCCTGGCCACCGCCGCCGCCTGCGCGAAGCTGGGGCTCGAATGCGAGGTCTACATGGGCGAAGTCGATGTCGCCCGGCAGCGGCCGAACGTGTTCGCCATGGAAATGATGGGCGCGAAGGTCATCCCCGTCGCCTCCGGATCCCGGACGCTGAAGGACGCGATCAACGCCGCCCTCCGCGACTGGGCGGCCAGCTTCCCGGACACGCATTACCTCATCGGCTCCGCCCTCGGCCCCTCGCCCTTCCCGGAGATGGTGCGGATCCTGCAAAGCGTCGTCGGCGAGGAAACGAAAGCGCAGATGGCGGACGCGGGCGCGCGCGCGGACATGCTCATCGCCTGCGTCGGCGGCGGGTCGAACTCCATCGGCTTCTTCGCGCCCTTTCTCGACGCCGCCCCGGGGGAGAAAGCGCCCCGCCTCGTGGGCGTCGAAGCGGGCGGGCGCGGCCCCGGCGCGGGCGACAACGCCGTCCGCATGACGGGGGGGCCGTCCCGGACAGGCATCGCCCACGGGTACAAGACGCGTTTCCTGATGGACGACGACGGGCAGCTGCTCCCCAGCCATTCCATTTCCGCCGGGCTGGACTATCCCGGCATCGGCCCGCAGCTCGCCCACCTCGGGGACAGCGGGCGGATCGAATTCATCGCCGCCTCGGACGACGAGGCGCTGGAGGCGCTCACATTCTTCGCCCGGCGGGAAGGCGTGCTGTTCGCGCTGGAGTCCGCCCACGCGGCCGCGGGCGCCCTCCGCTTCGCGCCGGCGATGGGTCGGGACGAGACGATCGTCGTCAACATGTCGGGACGGGGCGACAAGGACTTGTTCATCACGGCAAAAGCGCTGGACAGGGAACGGTGGATGGCCTTTCTCCGCAGTGAACTGGACGCATAGAACGTGTACACGTTCAAAGGACACAAAACCATGCAGACAAAATTGATGGCGCACATGATCGCGGGCTACCCGTCGATGGAGGCGTCCGGGACGGTGGCGCAGGCGCTCGCGGACGGCGGCGCGGCGTATCTGGAGGTGCAGTTCCCCTTCACGGATCCGTCGGCGGACGGGCCGGTTATCGAGAAAGCGTCGCAGGCGGCGCTGGACAGGGGCTTTACCGTCGACGGCGGCTTCGCCCTGATGGAGCGCCTGGCGGGACGGCTGGGCATTCCCCTGTTCATCATGACCTACGGCAGCCTTGTCTTCGCCCGGGGCACGGAACGCTTCTGCGCCGACGCGAAGCGGGCGGGGGTGACTGGGCTGATCATTCCCGATCTGCCGCCGGATTACGCCGAGGGGCTCTTCACGGAAGGGGCGAAACAGGGGCTTGCCGTCGTTCCCGTGATTGCGCCGGGGATTACGGAGGAGCGGCTGGCGCTCATCGGCGCGCTCCGCCCGGAATACATCTATACCGCGCTGCGCCTCGGCATCACCGGGAGCGAAACCAGCCTGGACGCACACACCATCGGCTACCTCGACCGGGTCGGAAGGCTCGGGGCGAAAATCATTGCCGGGTTTGGCGTGAAAACCTCCCAACAGATGCGGGCGCTGGCCGGCCACGCCCACGCGGCCGCGGTCGGGTCGTATTTTATCGAATGCCTGAACAGGGCGGATCCGGGCGCGGACACGGCGCTCGTCCTGGCAGCGGCCGCAAAATCATTGACAACTCCTGTTCTTTGTGCATGATAGGGCGAAAGCGGTCATCCGGAGCAGGCAGCATGAGCGATGAAGCCCGGCGGCGTCTTGAAATGGAGGCGACGCTGAAACAGATCAAAAGCATCCAGAAGCGCCAGGCGCGCAACAAGAGCCGAGCCTGGCGGCTGGACGTTTCCCTCGCGGCAATGGCGGTGCAGGGCATCGGCGCCTTCTGCGTGGGGGTGCTGGTGGGGATGGGGCTCTTTGTTCTGGTCTGGGTCGCCTTTAATTAGAGTGTGGAAACGCTCTGACGATTCTGGCACGCCTTTTGCAGCGGCGACCCGTCACGGGCCGCCGCTTTTGTTGACCGGCAAATAACGCCGCCCGCGAAAAATCCCGGGGGAATTTCCTCAAGTTTCACCCGAGGCTTCCGATAATCACGCTGTGGGGAGCTTCCGACACCCTCCCCCCGCAGGATGGCGTTCCACAGGCCGCGCGAAAGGATGCACCATGACCACCTCCGCCACAAATTCCCCCCTCTTCACGAGCAAGCAGCGCGTCACCGGCCTCGCGAACGGCGCCTTCGACACCAAGAGCATCGTCGAGCAGCTCATGGCAATCGAGCGCCAGCCCTACGACAAGCTGGACATCAAGCGCCAGACGGAGCAGTTCCGGCTCCAGGCCTACCAGGCGCTCAACAGCTTCCTCCTGAACTTCCGGAGCTCCGTCTCCACCCTGTCCTCCCGCACGCTCTGGAACGCGAAGACAACCTCCTCCTCCAACGAGAAGTCCCTCACCGCCACGGCGAACGATCTCGCGGTGAAGGGCTCCTACTCCTTCAAGGTGGCGCAGCTCGCGAACGCCGCCCAGTTTCGCTCGAAAGGCGTCGCCGACTCCAAGGCGCCCCTCGCGCCCGCCAAGAAAATAATCGACGCCGAAGGGAAGGAAGTCGACGCGCCGCCGGAAAAAATCGGCACCATCAACCTCGCCAGCGGCAAAACCCGCGTCGACAATTCCGCGAAGCTGGAACAGCTCAACGGCGGCAAGGGCGTCTTCCGCGGCAGCGTCCGCATCACGGACTCCAACAACGGCTCCGCCAACGTCGACCTCTCCGCCTGCATCACCCTCGACGACGTCGTCCGCACCCTCAATTCCGCCGACGGCGTCCGCATCAACGCCACCATGCGCGACGGCCGCATCCACATCCAGGACGAAGCGGGCGGAGCGTCCACGCTGAAAATCCAGAACGTCGGCACAGGCACCACCGCCACCGACCTCGGCATCGCCGGTTCGAGCGTGGACGAAAACGGCGACCCGACGGACTTCATCCACGGCCGGAACGTCTTCACCCTCGGCCGCGATACGTCCCTCGCCATGCTGAACGACGGCCTCGGCGTCGAGGAAGGCACCTTCGGCATGCGCATCTACGGCCAGAACGACCCGGAGACGCCGGGGCAGGCGGGCGAAAGCGCGTGGGTCGAAATCGCCGTCAACATCGACGACTGCAAGACGGTCGGGCAGGTCATCGACCGCGTGAACAAGGAAATCGAGAACCTCCGCGCGAACGGCTTCGCCAACCCCTCCGACAACAGGGGCGGCGCGAACCCGGACGAAATCCTCCGGAACCTCCGCTTCGGCGTCTCCGCCGACGGCAGGAGCTTCGGCTTCACGGGCGTCACGGACGCCAACTCCTTCGTCTTCTTCGACCGGAACGACGCGACGATGGTCGGCCAGGCGACGCCCGCCGCGCAGCTCGGCCTCACGGGCGAGAGCTGGGAAGTCGCGCAGGGCGCCCGGGAGATTTCCTTCGGCCGCGTCCTCGGCGACGCCAATTCCCCCATGCTGAAAAATCTCGGCGGATCGGACGGCTTCGGCGTCGGCAGCTATCCCCCCGAGGACAGAATCCCCGTCGCGTTCAACAAAGACACCAAAATCTCCGCCCTGAACGGCGGCACGGGCCTGGACACGACGACAGGCCTCCAGTTCATCCTGCTGGAGGGCGGGAAGGACGCGAACGGCGTCGACGCCACGTCGCGGGCGGACATGAACATCATCAGCGACGTCCTCGACATGGGCGCGTTCCGCACCTGGCTGGAGGAGGACGCCGACGGCGACGCCACGAACGGACGCCAGGAACACACGGTGGAGGATCTCGTCAACTACCTGAACACGGCCATCGCCGACTACGCCGCCGACCCGTCGAAGAACGGCGCCGGACTTTCCGGCATGACGTTCGAGCTGGACGGGGACGGCACGGACCGCCTCGTCATCAAGGGCGTGCAGGCGGGGTATTCGGTGCAGATCGCGGGCGGCGTCGCCGCCAGCCTCGGCCTCACCCGCGCCCGCGCCGCCAACGGCGACATCGGCTCCGCCGTCGAGCTCGACCCGGATCTGGACGCGGAACTGCAGGCGGCGGTGGATAAATTCTACGGCACGGGCGACAACGGGAAGGACATCCGCGCCGACGGCAACACGAAGGACATCACCCTCTCCGGGGACGAGGCGACGAAGCTGGGCGACCTCGCCGACTGGGCGAGCATCTTCGGCGCCGGCGAAGGCGTCACCCTCCGCCTCGCCGACGCCCGGAACGACAAAGGCACGGACGACCCGTCGGACGACGAGTTCGGCTTCGACTACGGCGCGGACGGCATCGGCGACCCGCTGGAAGTCAAAGTCAGGTGGGATCAGCTCAAGGACGAAGACGGCAACCTCATCGTCATCAACGAAGACACCGATCTCGGCGCCCTCGTCGCCGCGATGAACAGGGCGATCGAGGACGGCTTCCACGCCGCGGACGGCGGCGGCCAGCCCTACGATTACGCGGGGCACGTCCCGCAACTGCGCGTCAACTCCCTCGCCAACGGCCTCCAGTGGTCGAACATGGACTTCAACGCGAAATACTGGGAAATGGAGGGCATGGGGTCCGGCGGCGGCATGGAGGCGCTGAACCTTGAGCGCAGCTTCGCCGACAACGCCGCCCTCGCGACAGCCGTGCAAATGCCCAGCATGAGCGCGAAGCGCCTCGACCCGAAGGCGATCGGCTACGTCGACGCGGTCGACCTCACCGCCGACAACGCCGACACGGTGAAAGTGGGCGACCTGAACTTCGGCATGGGGCTCTCCCTCTCCGGCGACGAGACGGAAGCCTTCACCATCGAATTCGCACCCAACACCGCCGCCGACGGCGACGCCTCCAACGCCAAGGCCGTCTCCTTCACCCGGAAGGAACTGCAGGACGCGGTGCAGGGCTTCCTCGACGGCTGGAACGGCGACCCGGCCAACGCGGGCAACCCGAAGGCCGACGTGAACGATCTCACGGTCGAGCAGTACATGGGCGTCCTGAACCGGCTTGTCGACGACAAAATCGAGGACTACTACACGACGGTCGAGCCCGGCGTCGCGGCGGACGACCGCTTCTCCATGGAGTTCAAGGTCGGCGACGGCGTCTTCGCCGCGGGCGACATCGAAAACGCCGAGGGGCTGACCCTCAGCGGCTTCGCCGGCGACATGCTCTACGACGGCGTGCACGGCGGCCTCGCCTCCGGCATCTCCCCCTCCCGCTACACGAAGGAGCAGATCGACGCCGCGAAGACGGCGGGGACGGATCTCGTCGTCAACAACGTCGCCGGGACGACGGGGAAGCTTGTCGAGCAGACCATCGACGGCCTGGGCGAAATCGCCTTCACCCTCGACGGCGACGACGACTTCGACGACATTTTCAGGCTGAACACAGCCGGCATCGGCCAGAACAGCACGCTGAACGATCTCATCAACACGCTGAACGACCAGCTCGCAAGAATGGGTTCGGACTCGGCGGACCCGCAGTACAACGCCCGCCTGAAGGACGTGCGGTTCAAGCTGAACGACTCCGGCACCGGCATCGCGCTGGACAACGGGTCGAACGCGCGCATCACCTTCATCGACACCTTCGCCCTGAGAGACCCCTCCGGCGACCCGGACGATCCGGCGAACCGGCTCCCGGACGCGCAGCACCTGGCGCAGGATCTCGGCCTTGTCGGCGCGGACGGCTCGGAGACGACGGTCGAGGCGTACTCCCAGTACAACGCGGGATCGCTCGGACGGCACTACATCAGCCGCGCCACGTCCCTTGAAACCTTCATGGGCAAGAATGTGGACTACGGCAGCATCACGATCACGAACGCGGGCGGCGCCACCGCCAGCATCCCCCTCTCGGGCGCGAAGACGATCGGCGACGTCATCGACGCCATCAACGGCAAGAAGGGTTTCGGCGTCTTCGCCGAGATCAACGCGACGGGCGACGGCATCATCCTCCGGGAGCAGTACGAGGCGGGCGCCGTCCCCTCCGCCGACGATCGGAAGGGGCAGATCAGCGTGATGGACGAGGAGGGCGGGAGCGGCATCGCGAAGAAGCTGGGCATCGCCGGCGCGGGCAAGCGCGACAACAGCCGCTACGCCGGCGCGTCCGTCATCGGCGGCCGGCTCACGACCAGCATCGACGTCATGTCCACGGACTCCCTCGAAGACATCATGTACCGCATTTCGGAGGCGGGGTACAAGACGGCCATCATCAACGACGGCCAGTTCCAGCGCCTCACCGTCAGCGCCACGAACACGGGCGAGGCGAACGACTTCGTCATCGACTCCGACGTCGAGGCGCTGGGCTTCACCCAGACCTACCGGGGCCAGGACGCGAAGGTGCTGCACGGGGATCCGAACGCCACGGCCAGCCCCCTCATGATCTCCTCCTCCACGAACTCCAACTCCAACGCCATCCTCGGCATCACCCTGGACGTCAAGGCGGTTTCGAGCGAGTGGACGACCATCACCGTCGACGACGACAAGGAGGCGGTGACGGAGGCGGTGAAGGCGATGGTGGCCGCCTACAACGAGATGGCGGACGTCGTCCGGGAGCTCGACGCCTACGACTCGGAGACGGGCGAGGAGGGCATCTTCTTCGGCGACAACAACGTCCGCACCCTGATGGACGACATCAGCGAATTCTTCTACCAGATCTACAACCCGAACAACGCCGTCATCGGCAGCGTCGACAAGGACAACCGGCAGCAGACCTGGACGTGGATGGATCTCGGCATCAACCTGTCGGCCACCCCCACGAACGCGGACGGCACGGGCGGCTGGTACAACAAGATCGATCTCGACGAGGAAAAGCTGTCCGACATGGTGTCCTCCAACTGGGACGTCCTCTCGAAAATGCTCTGGAACGAGAACAACGTCGCCAGCGCCTCCGCCGACAAAAACGTCCGCCCCACCGCCAGCTTCAACGGCGATCTGGAGGACGGCTTCAGCCTCGACGGCGCGATCAACGGCAACACGAGCAAGAGCTCCTTCGGCCCGGCGAACGGCATCCAGGCGAAGGACACGATCGAGAACGGCGACAACCAGTTCACCCTCTGGTTCCAGCGGGCGACGAACATCAACCGGATGACGATCTACTTCCCCTCGGCCGAGGACTCCCTGAAGGACTTCACGGTCGAGTACCTCGACGCCGCCACCGGCCAGTGGAAGCAGATCCGCCACACCGACTCGAACAACAGCGACTACGTTCCCTACGGCTTCATGACGGAGAACGTCAACGCCAGCGCCCTCCGCATCACGGCGAAGGAGACGAACGCGGACGACGGGAAGTTCCGGCTGCTGGACGTCCAGATTTTCGAGCAGTCGGGTCTCGCCGGGAAGATGAACCAGCACACGACGACCCTCGGCGACACGCAGCAGGGCTTCCTCGCGTCGATGAACACGGAAATCCAGGAAAGCCTGAAGGAGATCGAGGATCAGATGCAGCGCCTGCAGGAGAAGCTGACGGCGAAGGAGGAAAGCATGTGGCGGCGCTTCAGCACGATGGAGACGGCGATGAGCAAGCTGAAGGGCCAGGGCGACTACTTCTCGAACATGATGAAATCGCTGGGCGGCAGCAACTCGTAGGAAAATGAAAAAACTTGACGCTGTTCCGCCCGCTTCTATAATATATGCTTCCAAATGGCGAGCCGCGACCCGGAAGGGATTGCGGCTCGGTTGTTTCTGCGTTTTGTTTCCGGGGGGCTTCCCCGGGTTGCTGGAAAGATGGCCGGTATGGCGGAAAATCCGATTGCCCACCCCCGGGCACGCGACGGGGAGACCGGGGAGGAAAGCGCGCTTGCGCACACCCTCGCGCAAAAGGCGGACAGGCTGAAGTACGTCATTCTCGCCGCCGTCGCGCTCCTTGTCGCCGTTGCGGCGGTTGTCCTGTACACGGGGAATTCCCGCGCGAAGCAGCGCGCGTCGGAGTCGGACGCCGTGTTCCGCGCGTTCGCGCAGCTCCAGGGGAAGACGGCCGCCGAGGCCGCGCCCATCCTCGCCGCGACGGCGAAGCAGTTCGCCGGGCAGCCGGCGGGGATCCCGGCGGCGGTGCAGGCGCTGGGCGTCTCCATGGACGCGAAGCAGTACGCCGAGGCGGAGACGGTCGGGAAGGCGTTCCTGGCGGACTATCCCGACAGCCCGCTCGTCCCCCGCTTCAGGGTCTCCATCGCCCAGGCGCAGCTGCAGCTGGGGAAGGCGGCGGAGGCGGTGGAAGGGCTGCGGTCGCTCGTGCCGGTCGCGGGGCCGGAAATCCTTCCGGAGGCGAAGCTGGCTCTGGCGCAGGCGCTGGAGCTCCGCGCCGAAGAGGCGAAGGAGAACCCGGACGAGTACCGCCGCCGGCTGGAGGAGGCGCAGGCGGAGTACACGGACATCGCGTCGCGCGCGCGGCTGGCGTCGCCGGCGCAGCGCGGTTTCTGGCCGCAGATTGTGACGCTGACGGCCGATTACGCGCTGGTGCAGATAAAGGACAGGCTGGCCGGGCACGAACTGCCCGCGCCGACGGGAGGCGCCGCGGCGCTGGACGCCGCGGTGACGCCGGCGGAGCTGGAGGCGCTCGAAGCCCTGCGCCCGCCCGCCGAAGCGGCCGCGGAGGAGAACGCGGCGGAGGAGAACCCGGAGAAAGCTCCGGAAAACGCCGCGCCCGCGCAGCCCGAAACGCCCGCGCCGGCGGAAGAGCATTCATGATTTCAATTGGAGAGCGAGAGTTTTTTTCCTGAACCATCGTATAGGTGAGAAAAAATGCCCAATATCAAATCCGCGAAAAAACGCATGCGCCAGTCGATCAAACGCACCGCCCGCAACCGCGTCCGCAAGGAAAAGCTGAAAAAGGCCGTGCGGGCGTTCAAGACCGTCCTCGCCTCGGGCGAACCGGAGACATTCGCCCCCGCCGTCGCCGCCGTGTCGAAGGCGATCGACAAGGCGAAGGTGAAGGGCATCCTCCACAGGAACACCGCCAACCGCCGGAAATCCCGCCTGGCGAAAGCGGCCAACCGCCTCGCCGCCGCAAAAAAGGCGTAGCAGCCCCCGCGACCGCGTCGCGGCCTCACACGATTGCGACGCGGTCAGGCCCGGCATGCCGCCCGGGCCTGACCGCGTTTTTATTTTGAAGGATACAGCATGGCACTCCTCGATGAACTGGAGCGTATGCGCGAAAGCGCCCTCGCGGACATCGGCAACGCCGATTCCCCCGACCTTCTCGAAGCGGCCCGCGTCCGCTACCTCGGCCGCTCCGGCCTCCTGAAGGACATGATGACCCGCATCAGGGAAGTGCCCCCCGCCGACAAAAAAGCGGCGGGGCAGCGCCTGAACGCGGTGAAGCAGGAGCTGGAAACCCGCTGGGAAGAAAAGAAGAACGCCGCCGGCGCCGCCCGCGGGGGGGGGCCCCGCCCCGATCCGACGCTTCCCGGGCGGCGCCAGCCTCTCGGGACGATCCACCCGGTGACGCAGGCGATGGAGCGTTTCACCGGCATTTTCGAGAAGCTCGGCTTCACCATCCGCACCGGCCCGGAAATCGAGGACGTGTTCCACAATTTCGACGCCCTGAACATGCCCGACGACCATCCCGTCCGCGATCAGGCCGACACCTTCGTCCTTGAAAACAACGCCATCCTCCGCAGCCAGACCTCCACCGTGCAGGCCCGCGTCATGGAGGAGCATGTCAGGCTGCACGGCGGGAAGGAAGGCATGCCCCCCATCCGCATCGTCTCCCCCGGCCGCACCTACCGCCCGGACTCGGTGGACGCGACGCACCATTACGGCTTTTCGCAGATTGAGGGGCTGGCGGTCGACCGGGACGTCACGATGGCGGATTTGAAGGGCTTCCTCGCCCTTTTCGCGCGGGAGACCTTCGGGCAGGAGACGGCGACGCGGTTCCGCCCGTCGTTTTTTCCCTTCACGGAGCCGTCCGCGGAGCTGGACATTTCCTGCGTGTTCTGCCGCGGAAAAGGCTGCCGCGTCTGCAAGCAGAGCGGCTGGGTGGAGCTGGGCGGCTGCGGGATGGTGGATCCGAACGTCTTCGACACGCTGGGCATCGACAGCGAACGCTTCACCGGCTTCGCCTTCGGCTTCGGCATCGAGCGGGTGGCGATGTTCATGCTGGGCGTGGACGATGTCCGCCGCTTCACCGAAAACGATCTCCGCTTCCTGCGGCAGTTCTAATTTTTTTGAACCACAGAACCGCAGAGACACAGAGACACAGAGGTTTCACAGAGAACCACAAACAGCTTTGTATACTGAAAAAACTGAAAAAAGCGGTTGGCAGTTCTCTGTGAAACCTCTGTGTCTCCGCGTCTCTGCGGTTCAAAGCGGTTCCTGCGGTTGATGTGGTCTCCGCGTCTTCCTGAAAAAGTGGTTACAACGCTCTCAAAAGGACGAAGAAATGATCCTTTCCTATAATTGGCTGAAAGAACTCACCGGCCTCACCCTCTCCCCACAGGAACTCGCCGACGCCCTCACCCGGGTCGGCCTGAACGTGGAAGAGGTGGAAAAAGTCGGGAACGATTTTTCCCTGAACGCCGACATCACAACGAACCGCCCCGACTGGCTCTGCCACCTCGGCGTCGCGCGCGAGATTGCCGCCGCCCTCGGCCTCCCGGTGAAGGTTCCCGAAACGACGCTCAACGCCGCCGGGCCGGACGTGCGGACGCTCTCCGGCGTCACCGTCGGGGAAGGCGCGGCGGACTACTGCCCCCGCTACACCCTCCGCGTCATTCGCGGCGTGAAGGTGGGGCCCTCCCCCGACTGGCTCAGAGACAGGCTGACAGCCATCGGCCAGCGCTCCATCAACACGGTGGTCGACATCACCAACCTCGTCTGCTTCGAAATGAACCAGCCCCTCCACGCCTTCGACATGGACAAGCTGGCGGAAGGGCGCATCGTCCTCCGCCTGGCGAAGGAGGGCGAGGACTTCGCCGCCATCACGGGCGAAACCGCGAAGCTGGCGCCGGACATGCTTGTCATCGCGGACGCGGAGAAGGCGGTCGCCCTCGCCGGCGTGAAGGGCGGGCAGAACACGGAGGTCTCGGAATCGACCGTCAACGTCCTGCTGGAGTCCGCTTGGTTCCAGCCGCGCGGCGTGCGGCGCGCGGGGAGGCGGGCGAAGATGAGCTCGGAGTCGTCCTACCGCTACGAGCGGGGCATCGACCCGGGCATGACGGAGCGCGCGAGCGCGCGGGCGGCGGCGCTGATTCTGGAGCTCGCCGGCGGCGAGCTGGCGGCGGGCGTCATCGACACGAACCCCTCCCTCGGCCTGCCCTGGGAAGTGACGATGCGCTTCGGGCGCTGCGACAGGCTGCTGGGCGTGCGCGTCGCGCCGGAGGAGGCGGAGAAAATCCTGACCGGCCTCGGCCTGGAGACGATTGCCCGCGACGCGGAGAAGATCACCGTCCGCGTCCCCTCGTTCCGGCAGGATCTGAAGCGCGAGGCGGATCTGATCGAGGAAGTGATCCGCCTCGCCGGCTACGACCGGATTCCGGAGAGGATCACGATGCCCCTCGCCCTCGCGCACGAGACGGAGGAGACGGCCGCCGCCCGCGCGATCCGCAGGGTGCTGGCGGCGCTGGGGTATCACGAGTGCATCACGGATTCCTTCGTCCCGGCCGAATGGGGCGAGACCTTCGCGCCGGAGGCGAAGCGGTACGCCATCCGCAATCCGATCAATGCGGAGCGGCCTGTCATGCGGACGACGCTTGTTCCCTCGCTCCTCGAAGTGCGGCGCACAAACAGGCTGGAGCGCGAGGTGCGGCTGTTCGAAATCGGCCGCGTCTACCATCGCGGCGCGAACGGCCCGGAGGAGAAGAACCGCCTGGCGATTCTGGACGATCGCGGCATCGAGTTCGTGCGGGGCGCCGCGGAGGCGGTGACGGAGGCATTGTCGCTCTCGGGCGGTGTCGGGGTTGCGGCATGCCCGGCCATGTGCGGCATGGATCCGGAGTCCGGCGCCGTGCTGTCGCTGGACGGAGCCGCCTTCGCCGGCATGGGCCGGATCGCGGACGCCGCCGCGAAGGCGTTTGATCTGCCCCTCTCCCCCGCCGCGGGCGAGGTGGACATCGACCTTCTCGCCCGCGCCCCGAAGAAGGGGCGCGCCTACCGCCCGCTTCCGCGCTTCCCCGGCGTCCGCCGGGACATTTCCCTCGCCGTGCCGGAAGCGGTTCGATGGGCGGACATGGAAGCGGTCGTCAGGCAAACCGCCGATCTTCTGGACGCGCTCGACTTCGAAAGCCTCTACCGCGGGAAGGGGCTGGCGGAGGGCACAAAGGCGATGGCCTTCTCCATGCTCCTCCGCGCCCCGGAGCGTTCCCTTACGGACGAGGAGGCGAACGTTGTCCGCGACAGCGTCGCGAACGCGCTCCTCGCCGCGTTTCCCGGTTCGCAATTGCGTTAATAAGGATTGAAAAATGCCCCCCATAGTGTTCACCACGCAGGACGTCTCCAAAACCTACGGCGGGAAGCCGGTGCTGGAAGGCATCAGCCTGTCGTTCTACCTCGGCGCGAAAATCGGCATCGTCGGCGAAAACGGCGCGGGCAAGTCCACGCTGCTGCGGATCATGGCGGGCGAGGACAGGGATTTCACGGGCGAAGCCCAGCTCGCGAAAGGCATGAAAGTCGTCCACGTCCCCCAGGAGCCGCGCCTCGACCCGACGAAGAACGTGCGGGAAAACCTTGAGGACTCGGTCAGGCACATCAAAGACCTCCTGACGCGCTACGAGGAAGTCTCCGCGAAGCTGGGCGAAGAACTTTCGCCGGAGGACATGGAAAAGGCGATGGACGAAATGTCCCGCCTGCAGGAGGAAATCGACGCGAAGGACGCCTGGGAAATCGACCGGGCGCTGGACATCGCCTCCGACGCCCTCGTCCTCCCCCCCGACGACGCGAACGTCGCCACCCTCTCCGGCGGCGAGCGCCGCCGCGTGGCGCTCTGCAAGGCGCTCCTCGAAAAGCCGGATCTCCTCCTTCTGGACGAGCCGACAAACCATCTGGACGCCGAGACCATCACCTGGCTGGAGGATCAGCTCCGGGAATTCCCCGGCACCGTCATCATCGTCACACACGACCGATACTTCCTCGATCACATCACGAAGTGGATTCTCGAACTGGAAAACGGCCGGGGCATTCCGTACGAGGGGAATTATTCCTCCTGGCTCGATCAGAAGGCGGAGCGCCTGCGCCGCATCGAGAAAAAGGAAACCGACCGCCAGCGCCTCCTCCGCGCCGAGAGCGAATGGATAGGATCGACGCCGGCCGGCCGCCTGAAGAAGAATCAGGCCCGCATCGAGCGCTACGAAACCCTCATGAAGGAAAGCTTCGAACTGGACAAGGGCGACGTCCTCATCCAGATTCCCCCCGGCCCCCGCCTCGGCGACAAGGTGCTGGAGTTCCGCAACGTCACAAAAGGCTTCGGCGGCACGGAGCTGATCGCGAACTGCTCCTTCGATCTGCCGAAGGGCGCCGTCGTCGGCATCGTCGGGCCGAACGGCGCGGGAAAGACGACGATGTTCCGCATGATCATGGGGGAGGAGGCGCCCGACGCGGGGGAAGTCGTCCTCGGCCCCACCGTCTCCCTGTCCTACGTCGATCAGAACCGCGACGCCCTTGTCGACGAGCACACGATCCACGAGGAAATCTCCGGCGGGCTGGACGAGATCGAGCTGGGCGGCAAGCGGATGAATTCCCGCGCGTACGTTTCCCGGTTCAATTTCCGGGGGCCCCAGCAGCAGAAGAAGGTCGGCCAGCTTTCCGGCGGCGAGCGGAACCGCGTCCACCTCGCGAAGCTGCTCCGCACGGGCGGCAACCTCATTCTTCTGGACGAGCCGACGAACGATCTGGACGTGAACACGATGCGGGTGCTTGAGAACGCCCTCGCCAATTTCCCCGCCTGCGCGATGGTGATTTCGCACGACCGTTTCTTCCTCGACCGCATCTGCACGCACCTGCTGATTTTCGAGGGCAACGGCGGGATCAAATGGTTCAACGGCAACTTCCAGGCGTACGAGGAGCAGGTGCTCCGCGCCGGCGCGGGCGAACGGCTGGAGCACAGGCGCGCGAAATACAAACGGCTCGCACTGCGGTGAGCGGGAGGCGGGATATGGCGGACGACACGCTGGACAACATGCTGCGCGCGCTCTTCGGCGCCAACGCCGACTACGTCGGGAATGCGCTGGACGCCCTGCCGCCGCGTCCCCGGGCGAACCTCGCCCGCATCTGCGCCATCGCCCTCGGGCGTCTCGGGGAGGCGGTCATCGAGCCTGGCGTCGTCCACCCGAGGGTCATCGGCGCCCTTCTCGCCGACGGAGGCTGCGTCACGGACGCGGTCGTCGCCGAGTACTGGGGGGGCGTTCTCGCCTGCGCCCGGACGGCGAACGAGCGGGACGACCGCGCGGCGCGGCGGATGAAGACGCTGTCGCGCCTGGGCGAATACGACATCCGCAGCCACTACCTGTTCTACACGACGCTGCGCCTCCTCCTCCGGCACCGCCGGAAAGGCACGCCGGTGAATTTCGAGGACGAGAAGGAGCGCTTCCGCCTCGCGACCTTCATTCCGGCGGGGTATTACATTCTGGCGATGGACTACAACAAGGACGAAATCGCCCACATGCCCCGCATCGTGTCGGACATGCTGATTTCCCTCGGCATGGAATACCTTGTGGACGGGTCGAACACGGGGTCGGACGAATACCTGCGGAAGCATTTCACGAGCAAGGTGATTCGGGGCGAGGGGATCGTGTTCTCCCCCGGCATTCAGGGCGTGCAGTTGCTGCTGTGGGCGTTCGGCCATCGCGACATGCCGCACGGCTTCCTCACGGACGACGCCTTCGACTGCCGCATAGCGGGCGTCCAGATGGGCGTGGACGAGGCGGGTCTGGTGTACTACGAGTAGCGGAGCATCACCTCTCCCCGAGGAACTGCCGCAGGTTCTGCAGGCCCGCCTGATCCACTTCGAGGAACTGCACCCCCACCCCCTTCGGCATCGGCGGCTCCGACTTCCAGCGGACGATGCCGAACGCGTGCACCTTCCCCTCCACTCCCTTCAGGGCGAAATCCAGTTCGAGAATGCTCCCCACGGTCAGGAGCGCGTCCTCCGTCTCGATGAACACGCCGTTTTCGCCGATGTCGCGGATTTTGTTGAGCAGCACGGCGGTCTCCCCCGGCGTCGTCGAGCGGCGCTGCATCGACACCTCGAACTCCGCCGGCATGCGCCGGTACCGCCGCCGCGCGGGTCGCCGGCCGAGGATTGCGCTCTGGCGCGACTCCTCCAGCTTCTTCACCCTTCCCAGCGCCGCTTTCACCTGTTCCGGGCTTTCGCCGCGCCGCGCCGGATCCAGCGCCCGCATGGCCTCCAGCACGCCCGCGAGCTCGCGCGGCATCTGCTTCCTGTCGATCAGCGTGTCCAGAACGCAGCCCAGGGTGAACACGTCCGTCCGCCAGTCCAGCCTTCCCGTCCGCAGGAACTCGGGCGCGAGAAAGGCGTGATCCGCCTCGAACACCCTGTCCCCGTCGCGCATCGCGGGCGGCTGGAAAAAGTCGTCAACCCACACCCCTCCCTCTCCGTCCAAAAAAATATTCCCGGGGGAGAGGTTGCCGTGGCAGCGTCCCGTCACGTGCAGCGCCGCGAGACAGTCGAGGACGGTCTCCCCGATGTGCGCGACGCGGAAGGGGCCGAGGGAACGCGCGCTCGCGGCGAGCGGGGAGCCCTTGCACCACTGGAACGCGATGCACCGCTGCCGGGGATAGATGTTGATGACGGGCAGGGCGGCCTGGTGGACGATGCCCGCCGCCTGGCGTCCCGCGTTCAGGAACGCCTCCACGAACAGCGCGCTCTCCGCCAGCGCCGGGTGCAGGAACTTCAGCGCCACCGTCCTGTTCAGGCGGAGCTGCGTGGCTTTGAACCAGCGCCCCCGCCTCCCGTCGCCGGCGGGGGCGATAAGGGAGTGTCCCTCCGGGGGGACGGGGGCGGAAAAAGGGGTGTCTGCTGTTTCGTCCATGCGGATCGCACCTTACAAATTCGACGACAGTGTCTTGACGATGAATTCCACCTCGGTCGTGGAGAGGTTGGTTGCTTTCGCGATTTCCCGCGTGTTCCTGCCTTCCTGCCGCAGCCGGTGGATGCGCTCGTGCAGATCGGAGAGGAAGGTCTGCCCCGCGCCCGGCGTTTCCGGCGCGGGCGCGGGAGCCGGAGGCGTTTCCGGCGGCGGGAGGGCCCCGCCGTTCCGTGCCGCCTTCGCCCCGGCAAGCAGCGCCTCCAGCGCCGCGATGCGTTCGTCCGCCTCCTTCACGAGCCGGTTGAGGACGCGGATTTTCGTGTCCACCCGGGCGTTCAGTTCGCGGCTCGTCTCCAGCAGTTCGACCAGCGCCTTGTCCGCGGCGCTCCGGTAGCGGTTCGGGTCCTCGTCCCGCGCGCGGAGTTCCTTCGCCGTCGGCAGGACAGGCTGCCGCGCCTTCCGCCAGCGGGCGAAGAGGCCGAGAAAGCCGATGGCGGCGACAATCAGCGCAAGCTGCCAGTACCCGCCGCCCGCCCCGCCCGCGTTCCCCGCCGCCTCGGCGGCCCATGCCTGAAACATCGCTTCCCGCCCCCGGAGCCTGGGTTCTGTACAGAACCTACAGTTGATTTGCCAGCGCGTCCTGGCAGTAAATCCCCCACATGCTTCCCGCCGCGCGTTCCTTCCCCCAGCGGAAACAGTCGGCGGCGGCCTCCGCGTCGCCGTTCGAGCGCATGAACATGCCTGCGGCGAAGAGCGTCTCTCCGTCGTCCGGCGCGTCGCGCATGGCGGCGGTGAACTGCAGCCCGGCCGCCTCGATATTCCCCGTCTGCCAGTACACCGCGGCCAGCCGCCGGTGCAGGTTCGCGTCCGGCGCGTCGCCTCCGGCCTGCTTTTCCATCCGGCGGCAGATTGCCGCCAGCGTCTGCGGGCCCACGTTCCGCAGGTTCGGCGGGACCAGCGGCTTGTTGACGTCGGGGCCCACGATATCGCGGAAAAAGGCGCGGCGGCGCGGATCCATCGCCCCCGCCTCGCCCTTTGTCAGGCGCGTCAGCCACGCGCGGTAATCGGCGGGGAACTCCGTCTGGAACACCGCTCCCGGGAACGCCCTCTCGTAGGCCTGCCGCAGCTGCCCGTCGGCGTTCAGGAGATCGTCCACCATCCGCCACAGCGCGAGCGCCGTCGCGACCGAGTCGTCCAGCCCCACCATCGGCTGGAGCGACAGCAGGATGCACCCCGCCTCCCAGGCGTAGAATCCGCGTCCCGATCCGGGGACGATCACGATCGGCGGCACTTCGGAGAGCGCGCGGTCGAACGTCTGGGCGGTCGGAAGAAACGCCGCGAGCGCGCGCTTCGTCACGCGGGGCGTCCTGCCGTGCAGCACGGTGTCCGCGTCCGGCTTCCCGTCGATGGCGCCGAGGAGGACGATGCGCATGTGCGTCTGCCGCGCCGCGCTCATCAGCTCGTCCACGTCCGGCTCGGAAACGGAGACGGTGTGCTTTTCCGGCGCCGGCGTCGCGGATGCCGCTGCCGTCGAGGCCGCCGCTGCCGTCGCGGCCGTCAGTCTCCTGCTTTCCCGCCGCGTCCGGGCCTGTTCCCGCTCCACGTCGCTCTGGTGGGTGTCGAAGCGGGCGCGCCAGTCGCGGGTGTAGATTTCGCCCAGCAGCTCGAACAGCTTCAGCGCCTCCTGGCTTCCCGCGCGCGCGCGGGCCTTCGTCAGTATCTGCTCCCGGATCGCCCAGAGATGGTGGCGGCGGAGAAAGTTCTTCCGCGTGGGTTCCCGGATGGCGGCGATGCCGCTGGCTATGGTGACGCGGTCGAGGTCGCCCCTGCGCATCGATTCCGAGACTTCCAGGGGAATCCCCGGGAGGCCGGTGAAGTGCGGGGCGAGGCGCGAGAGGACGCGGCGGCGCGCCTCGTTCAGCTGCGTCTCGTAGGAGTTGTCCCCGCTTTCCGTGCCGGCGGCGGCGATGGCGTTGTTCAGCTGCAGCTGGGAGTGGCGTTCGGCCAGCCATTCCGTGAGGTAGAAGCAGCCGGAGAGGGCCTTCTCGCCCAGCTCGGCCGTCAATTCCCTGACGGCCTGCGGGGTGCGGTCGGGGTCGACCATGCGGGGGTCGATCAGGCCGAGATCCATGAAGAGCCTCTGATCGTCCGTGAAGTTCAGCGTGCCGCGCCGCTGGGAGAGAACGCCGGAGAGGATGACATAGAATCCGCGCCAGTAGTGGCTTTGAATTTTCGCGAGGTGCTGCCGGCGTTCCCTCCGCCCGCTCTCCTCGTTCCCGGCGCCGGATCGGTCGACGGCGAGAAACGCATTGACGGCGAGGGCGGCGTCCTGCGGGATGGAGAGGGTGCGGGTGTCTGCGCTGGCCGCGCGCGCGCCGGTCGTCACGGTGTCGCCTTTCGCTGTTCAGGGGAGCCGCCCGCCGTCCCGTCCGCGGCGTCCGCGGCGTAGCGGCAGACGCGGCTCCTGCCGTAGCGCCTGTCGGCGGCGAGCCGGAGGCCGGGCCAGGCGGGCGGGTCGGCCCGGCCGTCCTCCAGGCGGAAAACCAGGATGCCGCCCGGCCGCAGCCGCGCCGCGGCCGCGGCCATGACGCGCTCCGCCGCCCCGCCCTCCCGCCATTCCGGGAGATCCGGAAAGGGCGGGTCGACGAAAAGGATGTCGAACCGCTCCGCGGCGGCGGCGAGCATTTTCCCCGCGTCGCCGCGGACGATTCTGCTCCGATCCGCCATGCCGCAGCGGAGAATGTTTTTCTTCAGTGCCGCCGCCGCGTCGCGGTCCCTCTCGACAAACACCGCGCGCGCCGCGCCCCGGCTCAGCGCCTCCAGCCCGAGCGCTCCCGACCCGGCGTACAGGTCGAGCACCTCCGCGTCCCCGACCGCGCGGCCGAGGGAATTGAACAGCGCGCCCCGCGCCATTTCGAGGAAGGGGCGCGTCGGGCTCCCCTCCGCCACTTCCAGCCGCGCGCCCCGCGCCGCGCCGGCGATGATCCTCATCCCGCCATTCCCGCGGGCTTCCCCGCCGCCTTCGCGCCCGGTCGGGCGCCGGCCAGCCCCGCGTTCGGCTCGATGGGCGCCGCCTCGTGGATGGGGTTCGCCTTCTCGACGAGATCCCGCAGTTGATCCAGCTTCATCCGGAGCTGCCCGGACAGCGTTTCCGCGCCGTCCGCCCCCAGCATCGCGTTCGCCATCACCATCGCCGACGCGTGATCCAGTTCCCGGAAGAAGCGCTGGCTGTCGGAGGTTATTTCATCGTAGCTTTCATAGATTTCCGTCTTTCCCTCGCCCGTGTCAATCATTTCCCGCAGGCGCACCGAGTTCGCCTCAAGCTCCGCGATGCGGGATTCTTCGGCCTTCGCCTTGATGAGGGAGCCCTCGTCCTGGAGGCGGCGCATGTAGTCTCTGCTTTCGCCGATTTTCTTGGTGATGATTTCGAGTTCCTCGCGGAAGTTGTTTTCCGTTTTCACGGAATCCTCGATGACGCGCCGGTGGCGCATGAGGAGGGTTTCGATGGCGGCGGTCGTGATGTCGCCGATGCAGTTGTATTTCCGGATGAGGAGGCTGGCCATGGGGGCGTCCCGGTCGTGGCAGAGGTGCATATGGTCCATGGCGGCGCGGAAATCGCGGACGTCGCGGGTTTCCATTCCCCAGCGGAGGTAGCGCTCCCCCAGCGTGAGGGGTTCGAGAAAGGCCGTGAGGGAATCCCTCCGCCCCATCATGACGGAGAAGAAGTAATTGAAGAATTCCCGCAGCATGTTCATGGACGAATCTCCGGCGCTTCTCCGTCCCCAGTATGCACATTTTGCGGGCAAATTCAATCGATCAGCGGGGATCCCGGCACTCCGGTTGCGCATTGGAGAAAACAGCCCAACATCCGCCATCCCGGCGGTGCCTGGAGAAAACAGCCCAACATCCGCCATCCCGGCGGTGCCTGGAGAAAACAGCCCAACATTCGTCATCCCGGCGGTGCAGCGTATGCAGCACCCCGAACGATGTAAAGCCGGGACAAGGTTGAGAAGCCTGTGCTGTAACATGATCCAAAACGCAGCAATGCGGGGGAGATCGTGGTGCAGCAGAAGCTTCACAACTTGGTCCCGGCTTGAATGCGTTCGGGGTGCTGCATACGCCGCACCGCCGGGATGACGTTGTTGCAATGTGTATACTCTGCACTGCGCAACCGCATTACTCCAGTTCAAAGGCGATTTCCAGCCTCTCCTCCGAGGCGACGGGACGCCCGTCCAGCGTGGCGGGCTCGAAACGGCTTTGCCGGACAGTGTCCAGCGCGGCATTGTCCAGCCGGGGAAACCCGCTTGAGCGCTCGATCCGCGCGGACACGCACACGCCGTCCGCGCCGACCGTCGCGGCGACGAGCACAACCCCGCTCTCCCCCCGCACGCGCGATTCGCGGGGATACGTCGGCGCAAACCCCTCGCTTCGCCGCGCGCTGCGCCGGACGCCCCGCGGCGCCTCCGGAGCCGGCGCTTCCGGAGGACGCCGCGGCGCGGAAGAACGCTTCGGCACGGCCGGTTTCTCCCGCGCCGCCTCCGGCGTCTCCGGCGCGTCCTCCGGCGGGGCGGCCCGGATGAACGGCGCAGGCGACGGGCTCCCCGGCGGCGCGGAGCGATCCGGCTTCCGCTCCGCCGGGCGCTCCCGCTCCGCCGTTCTCTCCTCCGCGAAGCGGCGCTCCTCCGGCGGGGAGGGAAGCTCCGCCGCGCGGGCCGCCTCCGCCGCCTGCTCCCCCGTCGCCACCAGCAGGAACACATGCCCTTCCGGCGTCCCCGCGATCCACCCGGGGAGCGCCAGCGCCGCCGCGTTGATCGCCACGGACAGCGCGAACGCCAGCGCGAGCGTCCTGCCTTCGTTTCGCTGAAACCGGGGGGTGGGGCGGGCGGCGCGCATGGCGGGATTCAGGCGGTTTCGCCCGACAGGGCGGCGAGCGCGAGACGGGCGGCCTCCTGCTCGGCGGATTTTTTCGAGGAACCGGCTCCCCGCCCCATCTCGACGCCGTCGATGAACGCCGCCACCTGGAAGACGCGGGAATGCTCCGGGCCGGACGACCCCAGCGTCTTGTACACGGGGAGGGAGCGCTTCCGCTGCTGGAGGAGTTTCTGCAGGTTGCTTTTGAAATTGGCCGCGTTCGCCTGCTCAATCGCGTGGGGAATCTCTTCCCGCAGCGTCATGAGGATGAAATTCCGGACAGGCTGATACCCCCCGTCCAGGTAAATCGCGGCGACAATCGCCTCATACGCGTCCGCAAGGAGGGAATCCGGCACCGCCCGCTTCTTCCCGATGCCGCGCCCGAGGAACAGGTAGGAGATGAGCGCCATCCGCTTCGCCGCGCGGGCGAGGGAGGCGCGGCAGACGACGGAGGATTTCGCCTCCGTCAGATCGCCTTCCTGATGGTTGGGGTAGTTGTGGAACAGGTATTCGCGGACGACGAGATCGAGCACCGCGTCCCCGAAGAATTCGAGCCGCTCGTTGTCAAGACGCTTGTCCGGGGTGGAGGAGGAATGGGTGAGGGCGTTTTTGATGAGCTTCTTGTCGAAGAAGGTGTACCCGAGCGCCTGCTCGCAGGCGCGGATGCGTTCCTCTGCCGTCGCGGCGGCGGATTTCGGCCGCGCCGCGCGGGGTCTGCCTTCGAGCAGCTCGACATCGACGTCCTCGACGACGGCCTCGTCGATCAGGACGTCTTCGATATCCTCGAACGCGTCCTCCCCCAGTTCGCCGCTGTCGAGGGATTCGAGGATGTCCTCCTCAAGAATGCCGTCTTCGAGAATGCCGGTGTCGCTCTTCATGGCGCAGCCTGTTCCTGTGCGACGGGAATCCTGCGGGACGAGCCCTCCGTGGAGGGCGCCGGCGGCGGAGAAACCGGTTTTTCGTTCCGGGAAGGGTTCCTGGGAGAGGCTGTCCGGGAAGCAAGGCGGCGCGGAAACGGCTGCGCCGCGGTTGCTGCCGGGACGGACTCTCACGCCCGAAACCACGGGGAAATCCTGTTCACTGCCGTATACGATACATGTTGACGGTGCCTTGGCAAGGAAATTTTCAAAACGAATCCGCCGCCGGACACAGGGCGCGCAGGGGACATTCCCCGCATGCCGGCTTCCGCGCGAAACAGCGCCTCCTGCCGTGGAGTATCATCCTGTGGCTGAAATCCCCCCACAATTCCGGGGGCAGCAGCGCCGCCACGGCGAACTCTATTTTCTCCGGGCTGTCCAGATCGTGCAGCCCCAGCCGCCGCGTCAGCCGGCAGAAGTGGGTGTCGCACATGATGCCCGGTTTGCCGTAGGCGTTCAGGACGACGCAGTTGGCGGTTTTCCGGCCGACGCCCGGGAGGGTGATCAGTTCCTCGATCGTGTCGGGAACGCGGCCGCCGAACCGGTCTCGGAGGATGCGCGCGGCGGCGACGATGTTTTTCGCCTTGGCGCGCCAGAGTCCGAGCCGCCGGACATGCGGTTCGAGATCCGCCGCCTCCGCGCCGGCGAACGCGTCCACGTCCGGGAAGGCGGCGAAGAGGGCGGGCGTGGCGGCGTTGACGGCCTTGTCCGTCGTCTGGGCGGAGAGCATGGTGGAGACGAGGCACTGAAGCGGATCCGCGAACGCGAGTTCGCAGAGGGCTTCGGGATAGGCGCGCGCGAGCGCTTTGTCCACCGCGCGCGCGCGGCGGCGCAGGGCCGCGTGTTCTTCAGGCATGGGGAGATTCTCCCTGTTCCGGCGCGTTGCTGCGACGCGCGCACTCCCCTCCCCCGCCGCGCAGCGTCTCCAGCGCATGCCCGAGGACGGGCAGGACGACGGCCAGGTTTTCGCAGGCTCCCCGGGGGCTTCCGGGCAGGTTGAGGATGAGCGTCCCCCCGCGTATCGCCGCGACTCCCCGCGAAAGCATGGCGCGCCTCGTGACGGCGAGGCTTTCCGCCCGCATCGCCTCGGCAAGCCCGGGCGCCAGGCGATCCGCCACGGCGAGCGTGGCCTCCGGCGTGCGGTCCCTCGGGGAGAATCCGGTTCCGCCCGCCGTCAGCAGCAGCGCAATCCCGCCCCCGTCGCAGCACTCCCGCATCGCCCCGGCAAGCAGCGCTTCCTCGTCCGGCAGCACCCGCACAAACGCGACGCCGTACCCCGCCTCCGCCAGCGCCTTCTCCAGCGCCGGCCCCGTCTCGTCGGCGCGTTCGCCCCGCGCGCCCTTGTCGCTCGCGATGAGAATCCCCGCCTTCCAGGGCGCCGCCGCCGTCATGGCAGCACCTCGATCCCGTCGCCGGCGGCGACGGCGCCTTCTTCCACGACGCGCGCGAAAATGCCTTCGCGCGGCATGATGCAGTCTCCGGCGCGGCGGAAAATTTCGCAGCGGCCGTGGCATTCCTTCCCGATTTGCGTGACTTCGAGCAGCGCCTCCCCCGCCCGGATGCGCGTTCCCACGGGCAGCGCCGCGAGATCGATGCCGTCGACAACGAGGTTTTCCCCGAAGTCCCCGTCTCCGGCCATGCCGCCCGCCGCGTTGAACGCCCGGATTTTTTCCTTCGACAGCAGGCTCACCTGCCTGTGCCCCGTCCCCGCGTGGGCGTCGCCGACGACGCCGTGGTCCCGCCGGAGCAGCGCGCTGCCGACGTTCCGTTTCGCCGTTCCCTTTTCCGCGCTCAGGCAGACGGCGCTGATGGTGGCCTTCATGATGGCGTCCTCCCCGTCTCCGTCACCCGCCGATCTCCGACATGTGCCGCCGTTCCCGCGCGGGCGCTTCCCGCCGGGCGAATTCATGATGCGCGGGCTTCTCCGCGATCGCCTCCGCGATGACGCGCGCCAGCGCCCCGCCGTCCGCGTCCGCGAGGGCGGGCTTCAGGCTCCGCCCGCGGTCCCTGTGGAGGCAGGTCTTCAGCACCCCGTCCGCCGTCAGGCGCACGCGGTTGCACGCGCCGCAGAGGGCGTGGTCCAGCGTTTCGACGAAACCGATCAGTCCCCGGAACCCCGGCGCCGAGCAGTACCGCGCCGGGCCGTTCCCGGGGCGTTCCCCCGCGGGTTCGAGCGGGCCGAAGGCGCGTTCCAGCGCCTCCCGCAGCGCCGCGCGCCCGTAGGGCCGGAACAGGCTCCCGCTCCCCATCGGCATCAGTTCGATGAACCGGACGTGAACCGGCAGTTCCCGCGCCATCCGGGCGATGCGGACAAAGTCCGCGGCGTCGCCGCCGGCGAGGGGAACGCAGTTTATTTTCACCGAGGGGAATCCCGCGCGGAGGGCGGCCTCCACGCTGCCGAGGACGCGCCGGACATCCCCTCCCCGCGTCAATTCCCGGTAGCGATCCGGGTCCGTTGCGTCGAGGCTGATGTTGACGCCGTCCAGCCCCGCCTCCCGCAGGGGCTCCGCCGCTTCGCGGAAAAGCTGCCCGTTCGTCGTCATCGTCACGCATTCGATGCCGGGCGTCCTCCTGACGCGCCGGACGAGTTCGGTCGTCCCGCGCCGCGCCAGGGGCTCGCCGCCGGTGATTTTTATTTTCCGGATGCCGAGGGCGGCGAACGCGCCGCACACGCGGAGGATGTCCTCGTGCGAGAGGATTTCGTCATGCCTCCGTTTCCCGACGCCGCCGGCGGGCATGCAGTACACGCAGCGGAGGGGACACCGGTCCGTCACGGAAACGCGCGCGTAGTCGATGACCCTGCCCAGCCCGTCACGCATGGGGCGCGCCCTCCGCGTCCGGAAGGTCGAACACCCCGCACACAAACCGGCACACCCCTTCCGCGTCGTCCCGGTGAAAGACGGGAACGCCCGCGCCGCGATCCACCTCCTCCGCGCACAGGGCGAGCAGGGTTTCCGGAGGGCAGACCGGCCGCTCCCCGCCGCGGACGACTTCCAGCTTGGGAAGCGCGGCGCTTTTCCCCCCCTCCAGCAGCACAATGTCGCACCCGGCGAAGCGCGGCAGCAGGCTCTCCGGGCCGGCGCCCTCCTCCTCCGCCGTGAGAAGAAACCGTTCCCGCGAATACACCGCCACCCGCTCCGCCCCCGCCTCCCGCAGGAGCCGGCTGTCCGTCCCCGGCACGTCCGGAACGAAGTCGTGCCCGTCGTGCTTGAGGACGCCGACGCGGAGCTTCCGCGCGCGGAGGAGCGGGATCAGCTTCCGGAGGAGGGTCGTCTTCCCCGCGTTTTTGGCGCCGCACACGGCGAACACCGGCGGCGGCGCGGCGGCGCGGAGCAGGTCGAGGTCGGCGGGGGTGTTGGCGTTCGCGAGGACGGCGGGCGGGTACGCGCTGTGTTCGAGCGGCGCGTCCACCGTGTTGAGGAGCGCGAGCGCGTCCCGGAGCCGCCGTTCCCCCGCGGCCAGCCGCCCGAGCAGAACGGGCGCGGCCGACTTCCTGTACACGGCGCAGAGCGGGTGCCGCCGTCCCTCGCGGTCTTTCGCGACGACGGCGTCCGCGTCCCCGCGGAGAAAGGCCGCGAGGTATCCGGCGACCCCTTTCCGGAACAGCGGCATGTCGACCGCCAGCGCCAGGAGCGCGTCGGAGCGGCAGCGCGCCAGCGCCTGCGCCAGCCCCTGCAGAGGCCCGTTCCCCGGCGCGTCGTCGACAATTTCCGTTATCGGGAGGGTGGTCGCGGGCATGCGTTCGCGGAGGCCGGCCGCGCCGACGGAGAGGAGAATTTCCGGAAACCCCCGCACCTCGTCCAGGAGCCGTTCGATGAAGGCGCGCCCCCCCAGCCGCAGCAGCGCCTTGTCGCGCCCTCCCATGCGCCGCGCCCTCCCCCCCGCCAGGATGACAACGCCGAGGCTGAACGCCGTAGTCATGACGCATCCGTCTCCGCCGCCGCCCGGTAGTCGCCGCCCGCGCCGCCCTGCTTGGAGAGCAGCCGGACGCGCCGGATTTCCATGCCCTTCCCCA
>QMCE01000912.1_pt1 | contig 33052 bp, 36 predicted proteins | sample 1821851 | NCBI WGS metagenome assembly QMCE01 (sample SAMN09453174, study PRJNA476694) | Termite gut metagenome, whole genome shotgun sequencing project. | isolation source: worker | host: Odontotermes sp. | place: South Africa:Pretoria | collected 2016-01-28 | reverse complement strand
CAATTATTGTGATTCAGGTACAACGATTGAATAAAATTGCAGATCATCCTTTTTATAGGGAGTTAACCCCGGCTCAACGCGATGAAATCTATCTGTATTCTGAAAAGGTTGATGAACCTTATGAATTAATTTCTTTTAAACTTTCTAAATAAATACGATAAAAGCGAGGTTGTAGAATGTTAAAACTTGCACTCATGGAGGAAAAAGATATAGCGGAAGCTGTTAAATTATGGGGAGCGCAGTTCTATAACTACTGCCATTGCAATGAATTCCCTGATTTTTTTAGCGGCGGTAGAGAAATCATTGAAAAATACCTATTACGGCAAATCGAAGAAGGAAATGCCATTGCGGCAAAGAAAGATGATAGTTTAGTCGGATATATGGCGTGGATGTATTTTGATTTTCATAAAGAACGAACAGCTTTCCTGCCGATTGTGGGGAACGCCGCTAATACAGATAATGAAAATGCAATTTTCCATGAAATGTATTTGGTTGCATCAAAAAAATGGATACAAGATAATAGGTTCAATCATTTATGGATGACTTTTTTTGATGACGTTTGCTTGCAAGAAAGGCTATATAATCTTGGTTTCGGTTCTTATGTCATAGACGCTTGCAGGAAAACAGAGCCGCAAACTCTGGCTTCCGTATCAAACTATGAAATAACCGAAGCGACCGAAGATAATCTTGATGAAGTACTTGCTATGGAGAATGAATCTGAAGATAAAGCCGCCTGTATTTCTTGTCCGTAAGCACTGGAAAAGGGATGAAATTATTAAACTCATCAATGACGACAAGATATTTATTGCATGGGATAAAAACCGCGCAATTGGTATGATGAGTGTTAATACTCATCAAAAACATCATTTTGAACACCTGACCATAACAGATAGCGCAGGTAGTCTTTGCGCTTACATAAGACCTGAATACCGGAGAAAAGGCGTTGGCACACAACTTTTAGAAAAAGTTAGTGAATACTGCCATAAAAACAGCAAGCTATTTCTTCATGTGAGTTTTGAATCTGCAAATCCTGATGCAATTACATTTTGGCCGAAACATTTCAAGCCGGCAATTCGTTCTGTTAGAAGAACGGTTAATAAAGATGCTAACACCACGTTATAAGCAGTTTCAAAGCAAAACGTTTTCGACTGTTATAAATTTTAGTTTCGCCGCCGGATAGGGCGGCGAGGGAGTTTGTTAATTTTTTTCGAAGGTGTGGAAATGGAGCAATTAACATTTTTAATAACGCTTTCACTGTTACTTGTTCATGAAATGGATGCAATACAGGCAAAAGAATGGAAAATGTTTATTGTTCTCAAAGACATGGCGGATGAAATGGCTTGTAAGGTATTCATAGGTATTCATTTTCCGCTGTATTTTTGCGCTTTATACGCGCTTTTGAGCGGCGGAACGGCAGAATATGTATTGAAAATCATCATTGATGTCTTTTTGTTGGGTCATGCCGTTATTCATTTTGTTTTTAGGAAGCATGTCGACAATGGGTTTCGATCACTGTATTCAAAGGCTATTATTTATTCTATGGCTGCGTTGGCATTGCTGCATTTTATCCTGTTATTTGCAATATAAGCAGTTTCAAAGCAAAATGTTTTAAGCAAGCTTGCTTATGGAAATCAATTTGCGGTTAGCCCGTGAGGGGCGCAAGGGATAGAAGCGGAAATCCCGCAGACTTTGCGGTGAGCAAAGTCGAGGAATTGAAGTGGATGACTGTCCGCAAAGCGGACAGCTTGGGAGTTTGCAATGCAAACTCCCAAGCCAGAAATGTATAACCGGAAAAATGCGCCAAAAGTCTTATAGAAATTAGTTTTTTGAAAACTGATTCCTTGACGAAATAATCCTCGCATCCCCGTCAAGGCTAGTTATCCTCTCTGTTCCGCTTCGTCGTTTAATGCCTCCAGTTGGGATAACGTCAAAGTTTTCAAGCCGCGCCGCGCCTGAGTGATACTGCGGCAGGTCAACGCGCCCAAACAAAGTTTCAGAAAGCTCGCCAGCGGCAAGATTGGTTATTAACATGCTAATTCCTCTGTGTTATAATGTTTTACTTTTTTTGAAGGCAGGTAATAATGAAAAAGGCCTATGGTATTGCTTTTCTCTCCGTGATGATGTTTTTTGTGACTTGCACGATGGACAGAGATGATGAAGGTGAATATCCCGACAATGTATATATCGCTGGCTCGTATTGGGACGATATTAGTTATGAGGCTAAGGTATGTTATTGGGCAGATGGTGTTATATATAAGCTTGATGGGGTATTGGTAACTAAGATTATGGCATCGCAAGGTAAAGTATTGGTTGTTGGATATTATGACAACAATGATGGTCATCTCACAAGTTGTTATTGGGTTGATGGGGCGCGGTATGATGTTCCCGAATCTGTTTCTCCAAAAAGTATTATTCTTAATAATGGCACGGTTTACATGGCTGGAGGTAACAGTTATTGGGTTGATGGAATTCGCTGGGATTTGCCCCGCTCGAATGGTACGACGACTGCTATCGCAGTATATAACGGAAAGGTATTTGTCGCCGGAATATCTTTGAGTAGCGCGTCTTACTGGGTTTATGATGGTGTACATCAGGTTATCAATGATTCGGCCCTTTTTTTCAAGCCAACTACTATCGCCGTTACTGAAGGTGAACATGTTTACCTTGCGGGAATTAACCAAAGGAATCAGGCATATTTCTCTAGAAACCGAGAAATTTTTACACTTTCTATTCCTTCCCCTTCTATTCCCTATAGTATTGATACTATTTCGATATCCAAAGGCAAAGTCTTTGTTGCTGGTGAGCTCCGTGATACAAATTCTGTTCCTAAGCCTTGTTACTGGGTGAATGGCGTTCTTCATCGATTTGATCTGCCAACCGATAATGCGGATATACTTCCTGATGGTTCTAACGTATATACCATAACTGTTTCTGGTGGCAAAGTATATGCCGCCGGTTCTTTTTATGGAACAAGTTGTTTTTGGGTAGATGGGGCGCGTTACGATATTGCTGATAGAGATTTTCTCCCGCAGGCGATATTTGTAGAGGAAAAGTAAATATCCGCCAGTGCCCCCTGTAGGAATCACGTCAAAATTCTCTAGCCGCGCCGCACCTGAGTGATATTGCGACAAATCAACTCACCCAAATAAAGTCTCCGATAGCTCGCCGGCGGCAAGATTGGTTATTAACATAATATGGTCTCCGTGATAGATTTACTCCTAAGAAAGGAGTTTTTTATGAAATTAAAATTGTTTCTGATGATTGCGCTTGTCACTGTGATTTTTTCTGGTTGTGTTTCTGTGTCGCGCCCTGTCGAGACAGATAAATCCTTCACATTTCCCTCCGATGGGCAGTGTGAAAATCTTGGGGAAATATACCTTAAAGATGAAATGGTAGTTGCTCTTTGGGGATTGGTTTGGGTTGGCGGAGCGCAATATGAAGCCCTTCTTTTAGCGGCAAAGGAAAAGTATGGCTTGGTCGATGATGTTGTGAATATACAAAGAGATGAACATATATATTCTTTTTTGGGATTTCTTTCAGTCGTCAAAATAACTCTTCGCGGCACTGCGATACGGTATCTGCCTGCGGTAACCCCGGTTGAGTAGGCCAAAGCGGGCTGTTTCAGGTTTCTTTGACGCATTAACCGTTTTCTTGCGCTGGAACGAAGCGGACAGTAACCGCGCTGGTATACGCTGTTCCCCATTCGCTGATTGTCAGGGTTGCTTCCTAATAACGTTCCTCGTGTACCGCGCTGACGCGATAGCCGGTTTTCTCCGCTGCGTCAGCCAATGTCCGCAAAAAATCCGCGTCCAGTCCTTTTCCGTTCATGGTTTTTTTTGCTCCTCATTTGGGGGATAGGCGTAGACCGCTTGCGGGCTGCGCCGTAAGGGGGGACAGAGCAAATGTTTCTGTATGCCAAAAAACGTGTGGAAAGTGTCCCCCCTTTTTTAAGATATACTGAAGTTTTTCTAAAAATTGCCTTCATGTGTTTGCCCTGCGATTTAGCCAAAAGTCTTTATCCAGTTGTTTTCTTTGTGATAGTATTTAACGTATGAACATCGAAAAGCGGCAATGCTCTTCAGTCTTTTTCTGTGTTTTCGGCTGCTTCTGACGGCGGCGTTGATGAACTATCTAAAAATGATTCTGCGGACTGCAAAAAATTCCGCCTTATCCATCGGCGCGGAATCTATTGCCGCCGAAGCCGCCGCGCTGGAAGAAAGCCTGAAAGCAGATGACGCGCCCGCCGCGTTTCAATACGTGAATTTCAGGCTGAAATCATTTGTCCAGCTTTCTTCCGCCGCGAGCGTAATCGTGAAAACAGGCAGAAACGCAGTCGACTGGTAAAGCGCTTTTTCGCCGCTTTTTATGTACCGGGGTTTTATGCAAACATCAAAAGTATGAGACGATGAAAAAACAACAATCGCTTCATTTTTAATATCCAGAATTCTCAGTCCATCGGCGTTATGCGTCAACGGCAGCGAAACAGGCGTTTCTTGGCTGCCCGTTTTTCGCGCATAGATGCGGACAAAACCTTCGCCATCTCCGGGAAAGGAAAGATCAACACACGGGGCAAATTGAAACTCGATATTATCCGCGCCGTGATTACACAGAGTATAAGAAACCGAAAGCGTGTCTTTTTTTAGCGAAAAAGTTTTGGTAATTTCAATATCGCCAAAGGGAACGCCCTCTTCGGGAGCCAGTGAAAAAACAACTTTTCCCTTGACCTTATCATGATCCGTGACGGCGTATTGCTTGCCGGCGCAGAGTCGCCCCGTTTTGATATTGCCGTCCAGAAAGGCCTCGCTGTCAGTGCCTAGAGGCAAAAAGCTGTCGGCAAAAGAAATCAGCCTGCCCGCCGTTTCCGTCTGCTTGAGAAAGGCCGCGGGCAAAGCATTATCCGAAACGGGCGGGCCGTAAAAATTGCAGGTATCCAGATAATTCCAGGCCTTCGGCATATAATCCAGCTCAAAAATACCCGCGCCCATTGTCTGTGTATAACAATTGAGTTTTTGATCTTGAAACAAAAATTCCGCCGCGCCGTCAAAATCAAAATCATACTGAATCAGCGAAGAGACAAATTTTGTCTTTTCCCTCGTTATGCGTTCCGCCCCTAAGAGCGCGCGGTAAGCGGCCTTGCGTAACGAATGACAGTAAAGATATTCCGGCGATGAAAAAAGGTCACAGCCCTGCGCTTTCCACATTTCTTCCCGCGCATTCTGTTTACGCGCCTTGTCTCCCCTCAGCTGATTTATCAACATATTTGTAAAAATCATTTTTGAATATATACTGTTTGCTTCAGGACAGGCAATCAAATATCTGCGGGGCGAAATATTTCCCTGCGCCTGCGAAACCGGAAAACAGGCTTTCTTAAATTTTTTATGGCCTTTGATTACCTTCGAGGGAGTAACACATTCAACGATCATTTCGGAAAGGGAAATTTCCTCAAAAAAACGATTCCAAGCGTAATCCGCCGCTTCATCGTCACAGGTATATACCGAGCGCGGAAATACAGAAACGACATGTTCGCCCTCATTAGGAAGACGTTCCCACAATTCCCTGAAAACCGTCTGCGCGCTCGTCTGTGCCAGCTTATTTTCAATCGAGCGAAAAACCGGAAACACGGCAATAACTTTCCCCTGCTCCTCACTCAAACAAGGAGAATACATATCCCGCGCTTCGATGCCGTTATCACGAAACTGATCTTCCGACAAAAACGTATACCCCATACCGCACGCGACAAGCGGGGCGATGAGATTTTGTTCCCATGTCTGCGCGGGAATCCAGCAGCCTTGCGGACGTTTCCCAAAATGCTTACGCAGATATGTTGTCAATAATTCGATTTGCCCGATTTTATCCTGCAAAGGAAGCAGGGGCAATATGGGTTCGTAAAAACCGCCGCCCAAAAGCTCAACCTGTCTGCGCGAAACCATATCCTCGATAAGCATAAACAGTTCAGGATAATTCCGCTCAACCCAATAGAGCAGCGTTCCCGAACAATGGAGCGCCGCTTGTATCCGGGGATATTTATAGAGAGTCGAAACAAACGGCTTGAGATTCTTTTTGCAGACCCCTTCAAATTCCGGTTCCGGCGATCCATGCGGAATATGCGCGTGAAACCCCAATATAAGATTTATTTTGGCTTTGTTATCTGTCATTTAACCGCCCAGTGCCCCGAATAAAATAACGGCGACCGCTCCCGACACAAGAGAAAGCAGTCCCATTGAAACAATGGTCAGAGGGCTGCCCCGCAAAAAACGCGGCACAGCTTCCATCGCGGCGCGGCGGCGGATTTCGCCAAGAATCAGCAGGGTAAGAGCTATGCCTGAAGCGAATCCAAACCCAAGCGCCACCGCGTCCATAAAACTGTTTGCAAGAGTCAACGTAACAAAAAGAGCCGCTCCGGCAAGCCCGTCATAAAAAAAGCCCGACTCTTCCCGCTCAACGCCGCGTTTCAGTATTATCACAAAAAGCAAATATTCAAGCCCCGCATTGACCAGAGCCGGGGCGGGAAACAGCAGCATATATCCGAAAAATCCCATCGCCATCGGCGGGATAATATACGAAAAGAAAAACCACAGGAGCATGACCGAAACAAAGCCGAGCCCTATTTTGATGAGCGGCAGTTTCCGTTCCTGAAATCCCGCAAAACCCGCCATACCCAGACCGCATTGCAGAATCAGATTTACGGAAAGCCCAGAGAAAAAAGACAAAAAGACTAGCCACGCCAAACTGGAAATCATACATCAGTCTCCTTAGGCGCGTTGACACTCCTGAAATAACGGTACAGCCCAATACCATACCCCAGAAGAAGAAGCGCCCCCGAAGAACTGGCTATGACATGGATAGGCAGAAACGCTTCTTTTTCAAAAGAAAACAAAAGAATTATTCCCTGAGCGCCGCCCGGCAAGGAAAGCGACAGAAACCCCAACGGCTCGCGTATCAGCGCAAACAAGACGATCAATCCTCCCAAAACAGCCGCTTCAAAAAAAGATCGCAAAACAGCTTCGCCAATAACACGCGATTCGACCCGTTCAAAAACCCCGGAGGCGGCACAGTACAACGGCGTAAGCGAAACAATGAAAAACACCTCAAGCGCGGTCACAGGACTGAGCAGCCACACAAGGAAAAGAAAAAGGCTTCCGGCAAATGCCGCCAAAAAAATCCGGCAGAAGTTTTTTCCTTTCCGGGGAAAAAAACGCGCGCTTACCTGAAAAATCAACACGGAAACAACATACACCCACATCAAAGCCGCCGCCGCGACAAGCGCGTAAGCAAGACGGGCGGAAGCCATGATAAACAGCCCTCCCCCCGTGATAGCCGCTAACGGAGCCGCTTTTCCCCAAAACAAATGAGGCTGCGAAACATTACTCATTCAAAGCTCCATTCGGCCGCAATATCTTCAATACGGCGGGTATATATTCTAACTATCCCCGCCGACAAGTGATCAAAAATTTTTACAGCGTGCCCGCTTACCGGAAATATTTCCACGACTTTGCTATTGGGCGCTACCTGCGCCCCGCAGAGAATCATAATACCGTCTTGCATTATAGTAAAGACAAAAAATAAATCTTTTGAATTTTCAAGCGTATACCAGATACCCGTAGGTGAAGGTTTGTCAGGCTGATGGGACACAGGAGCGTCCAGCCGAAGGTTTCGCTCGATAATATTATTCGAACGGTTGACAGCTCGCATCAGCTTAATCGACAGAAAATCCCCGGACAAATTCCAGAGCAACGCGCTGATAATAACAAAGCCCGCAATCCAGCCCAGAAACAGCGCCTTATCCTTCAACTCCCGCACCACAGGTTTTTTCAGAAACGCGCCGATCATAAAGCTCCCCCTTGAGTTTTCGGCTTCTGGGAGAAAAAGATTCGCGCTTCCAGAAAACGCAACACAGGGTTCAGCGCGTTGACTAAAGCAATGGCGAAAAAAGCCCCGTAAATTTCAAAACCGGCATAACGGAAAACCCACGACAGAAAACCGCCCGCGACAGCCCCCGCCAAAACTCCCGCGAACGATTTTGCGCCCGAAACCGGGTACGCCGCAAGCATAAAAGCCGCCACAATCGTTCCGCCGGAAAACAGCGCGAAAAGCACATCGCCGTCAAAAAGCAGCCCCCCGAAAGGCAAATCGCCAAAAATATACACAAAAACGCCGAATGTCCCCAAATACGCCACAGGCAGCCACGAACGGCCAATCCCGAACGCCGTAATAATAACCGTACCCACAAGCAGCGCCAAAAGTCCCCTGTCCGCAATAATCCCCGGAAAACGGGAAATCAACAGATCAACATACCCCTGCGGCAACTCCGCCTTTACCAGCGAAAAAAACATATTATTCAGAAAACCGCTGACCGAACCATCAAGAGCAGTTCCGAAAGCGGCGGCGGCTTCGCTTGCTTGAAGCAGTCTCATCGGCGCGCCCGGAAGCCCCCCCCCGCGAGCGCTTTCTTCGATTATTCTGAGCGGCGACCCTTCAAGCGCCGTCAAAAAAGCGCCAGGCCACGAAAACCGGACAAACAGCCACGCGCCCACAGCAGGATTGAGCCAATTCGAGCCCAAACCGCCGAAACTGTTCTTGATGACAACCATAGCGAACAACGCGCCCAAAACGGCGTACACCGGATGTATCAGATTCGGCAAAAGCAGGGAAAATATCAAAGCGGACGCAACCGCGCTGCCATCTTTTATCTTCGAAAATTTCGATTTTCTATACGTTATCGCAAGCTCGGCCAAGACCGCCGCGCAGACAGCGCTGAGCGCGACAATAATCGAAGCGCCGGAATCGCTGATTGCGGACTGAATAACCGCGATAATCGCGCAGAAACACATCAGCCACATACGCCCCGAAGTCGACCATGAAATATTCACCTGGGGGCTTTGATCGGGCAGCGTTTCATGATCAGCCATGATTTCCCCCCTGTGATTTTTCTGAAATAACCCTCGACAACGGCAAACGCGAAGGACAAACCACCTCGCAGCATCCGCAGCCATGACAGGCGGACACTTCCGGCATCCCGGCATTAATCGCCTGTTTGTACAATTCCTCAGGATCAAGGCCGACCGGACACACTGCGCGGCATTCACCACAGCTGATACAGTTACGCTGATCACTCAAGCCCGTTTTCAGCGAGGCAAACACGGCATAGCTTGTTTTAAGAACCGGCTCGTTCAGATCAGTCACCGTTCTTCCCGACAAAGGAGAGCCCACCACAATACTTTTGGGCGTGTCAATAAAACCGCCGCACTCGGCAAACACCTCCGCCAGCCTTGTTCCGACACGAACTTTCAAAACCTGCGGTTTCTTGACCGCCTGCCCGCCCACCGCCACATAGCGATCCAGCACAGGTTTTTTGAGCTTTATCGCGTCATGCGCCGCGGCAAGAGTCGCCGGCCCTAAAACCAAAAGCGATCCCAGATTAAGATTTTCTTTTTTCTCGTAATTCCGCAAAACCAATTCCAGCTCGCGCCGGTTCCGCTGAGGATACCGTGATCCGGTCAATACCAGATGCGCCGGAATTTCACCGCCCGACGCTTCCTCCAGCAAAGCCGCGCCCAAATCCCGTTCCCCGCTCGAAACGGCAAACACAATTCTGCTTACCCTGCCGCCAGCCCGCGCCATGATAAAGCTCCCCTCAACAACAGCTTTGAGACGCTCTTTGCACAGCGTGTAATCCGCCGCCAGCCACGGATCGTCAAACACGCAACGAACCACCAAAGTCAACGGCTCAGGGGCGTTTCTAAAAGCGGAAATCATTTCCGACACCGGCTGTCCGCTTCCTTCCATTTCAACAACACCATAATCGCCGATGACCCGCTGCAAATCGTAACTGCCCATACCAGCCCACGGAAAGATTTCTTCCCGCTTGCCAAGTCGATCAAAACTGCCTTCCATGCGGATAATCAAAGCGTCAATTAAATGCCCGTCTTTGTTTTTCCAAGTCGTATTACGCACAACCCTGCCCGGAACAGTCGCGTGCACATTAGCGGCCCCAGAACCTGCAGCCCGCCCGATGAGCATACCTTCCCTGACCATATCACCGGCTGAAACAACCTGATAGACATGTCCACTTGAATATTGTGTCAGCGGGAACACCGATACAACCGGTAAAAAAGCTATCGCGCTAGTCTCTCTTGAAGGAGCTGTCGTATCCTCAAAGGAAAGCCCGCCACGGGGGAAAGAATAAATTTTCATAAATCGTCTTTACAGAATAATACTTTTTCGAGGTCTTTGCCAGTCCTCCGCGAAAAAAGAAAATCCATCAGTCCCTTCAACGGAAACGGCGGAACATCAGGAAGCGGCTCCCGTACCGCGTCCGAAGGAGCGACAAGACCATCGCCGGAGCGCGTGTACGACAAATAATCTCCCCCGCTCCTTCCCAAAGGCCGGTATGAAAAAGACGCTTGAAACGCCGCGTGAGCAAGATAATCCGCCTCTGTCACCAGCTCACCCTCAAGCGAGCTTAAACCCGCCGAGTCAGAAACGCGAGGCGCAGCGCAAGCAGACAATCCCGCCGCAAGAGCCGCCGCCACGAACGGCAGCATCACCGCCGCAAACACCGGATTAAGCGAATTTTTCACCAGCGCCACCGGAACAAACCGCACGTGTCTCCCGGAATCACGAGGCAGAGAAAAAGCCCTGACAGAAAAAACAAAAATCGCCGCAAACACCAAAAACGCCGCCACCGCCATCAACAAAGAATTTACAGTAAACAACAAAACACACAGAAAACCGCCCGCGAAAACCGGCGCAAGCAGCCAGTTCAGCTTGAACGGTTGAAACACATTCCGCCAGAAACGGCCTTTCGCCGTCTCCCCCGAAAAAAACACCCGATCCCGGCAGCGCGACATCACAAAAAATTCCCGCAAAGGCTCTCTGACAAGAGCCGCCAGCCCCGCAAGCAGCGCGCACAAAACAAACCCCGCCGCGCCCGCAAACCCGAAAAAAACCAGCGCCGGCAGACAAAAAACAAGCTCGGCAGTCTCCACGCGCCACCGCGCCGGCAAAAAACGAACACAAAGCAAAAGCGCCGCAGCCCCCGCAAAAATAACAAAAAAAACACCCAGCGGCCTACCCAACCCCGGAAACTCAAGCGCGAAAGGAATCCCCTCCAGCAGCAGCGGCAGACTTTTTTCCAGCGGCATTTTTACCAGAGCCCCCCCAGCCGCCACATTCAGCGGAATAAACGAAAACCGCTTCCCGTCACGCACAAAAAACGAACGCAGTTTGACCGCATACCCATCATTACGCGGATCAAGCGGAAGCAGACGAGCATCATACTCATCCAGCGGAACCCGCGCCACCGCGCCAAAATCATCGAGAAAAAACCATTGAGAAGATTCGGAAATAAGCGAATCACCAAGACGGCGGCGTATCTCCCGGTCAGGAACAGCGTCACTCGTAATCAAAGCGGCAAACGCGCCACGCCCCCGATCCGGCTGCCACGCCAAACCAGCAAAAATAAAAACCACGCCGGAAATCAGAGAAACCGCGCACAAGATAAACAGAGACCGTCGAAAAGACATCAAATTAAAGCAAGGCAAAACCGGCGGCGATAAAAATCCCCAGCAAAGCCCCAACAACCACTTCAAGCGGCGTGTGACCCTGCACTTCCTTCACCGGATGAAAAACAACACCAAATTTTTCCGCCATTTGCCTTCCCAGATTATTCAAAGCCCGCGCCTGCACCCCCGCCGAACGCCGCACCCCCAAAGCATCCCGCATAACCACCAGCGTAAACCAGAAAGAAAGCACAAAAAGCGTCGAAGCAATCCCCTCCGCAAACGCAATCGAAGTAGACATAGCGGTAACAAGCGCCGAATGACTCGAAGGCATCCCCCCCGTCCGCCAAATCGTAATTTCAATAAGCTCCCGCGCCTTCCCCCGCCGGCCCGACAATAAAAAAACAGCCGTTTTCAGAACCTGAGCAATACACAAAGCCGAAGCCGCAGGCAAAAAAACCGGATGCAAAAACAAAGCTTTCAAGGATTCTGTTTTCAGAGAAATCTCCAATGGCATAACATAACCATCTAGGGAAAATCACACTTTGTCAAGCCATATCGCATAAGAAAGGGGGGACACTTTCCAGACTTTTTCCCGCATACCGAAACATTCACCGTGTCCCCCCTTACGTCTCCGCCCGCTATCGCAGGCTGCGCCTATCCCCCCGCCATCCGGCTCCGCCGGATTGACATTTGTCATTCCAGACTTGATCCGGCCAGAGAACTTCCGCCCCATATACGGTAAACATGGAATTAACGAAATTTTGTCATTCCGGGCTTGACCCGGAATCTCCGCCATCTCCCTGCCCAACCCGATCCGGCCTGAGAACTTCCGCTCCATTGCGGTAAACGTGGACAGGAACTGCCCCCTCAGGCAAATAACAATGAATAAGCGCCCGGACAACTCCCGGAAGACCACCCTCACAAAAAGCTCCCTCACAAAAAGCTTCTTGAACAGCAAAAAGCGCGAGATTTCCAGCCTTCCCCGCGCCGCGCAAGACAGCAGCCGGATTTGCCGCCGTCAAATCACTCGTTACCGAAAAAATCAGAGAAACAATATCATCTTCCACAAGATTATTCTGCATAAGCAAGCTGTCGTACAACAGCGAAACCTGACTCCCCATATCCCCGGCGTCATTTTGACACCGGACAGCGCCGCGCAGCGCATAGAGCTTCTTTCCAGCCATCAACTTCCCCCTGCCGTCATAATTATAAATCTGCCAAAAAATATCAAACCAGCTCCAGTGATCCCGCTCAAAAAGTACAAACCCATAAAAAGCACATATCTCAAGCGGCGGTAACGCGCCATGCGCCACACAGCAAAAATCAAAGCGCACAGCGACAATATCATCAAGAAAACAGCAAAAAACTCAAGCAGCCATAACAAAGCAAGCTGCGTATCATCAGAAAACCCGCCACTAACCGCGTACAGAATCACGGAACACACACACATACCCAGAATCAACAACACACCCCCTGAAAAAATCCAGGGCAGGCCGCGCGGAGAATTGTCCTTATGTTCTTTTTTCATTTCTGTTGCCCAATCTATCATTTATAGAGTATCATATAAACATACTATGAAAAAGTTCTTGATAGTTTTATTAGTATTGATAATTCTGGGCGGCGTAGTTTTTTTCGCCGGATGGGCACAGATCGCCGTTCCTCCGGGAGCCTGCGGAGTGCTTCACTCAAAAACCCACGGCGTTGATCCCCAGCTCGTTCAGTCCGGGGAATTCCGCTGGGTCTGGTACAAACTCATTCCGACAAATGTCACCGTCAAAATCTTTCGCCTCAAACCAGTTCAGCGCACAATCAACGCCGCCGGTTCCCTGCCCTCCGGCGAAGTGTATTCGGCATTTGCCGGAAATGAAATGGATTTCTCATGGCAATTCAACGCTTCGTTTTCATTTTCCGTAAACCAGCAAAATCTCGTAGATATTGTCTCAAAAAACGGCATTGATAATCAAGAAGATTTTGAGAAATACGAACAGAATCTGGCCGGCGGCATTGAGGCGTTTATCCTAAAAAATCTAGTTTCCGGGGAAAACACCAGCGATCTTGAGGCTTTTATGACCGGATTCAGCGAAAAAATCGAAACATCAGTCATGAAAAATTTTCCTGTCATCCGCGATTTTTCCTGCCTTGTCACAAACGTCCGCTTCCCCGACTTTATCCTCTACCGGCAAGTGCGCGGTCTATATGAAGATTATATCGCCGCCCAGCGGAATCACGCCGTTTCATCACTCCGCGAAAAAGCGGAAAGCCGCATGGATGCCATAGCGCGTTTTGACGAACTGGAAAAATACGGAGAATTGCTAACCAAATACCCCGTATTGCTCGAATATATGGCGCAGGAGAAAAAGCAAGCCGCCGAGTAACCCTTGTGCTCTTATGTTTGTTGTAAAAATATGAAACCGGTGGTTTCCCGTTCTTGATATATTTTGCGGTATTATTTATAATTCGCTGATTGAGTTGTCCGGAAACTTCAGTTTCAGAACAACTTCCGATGAAAAAAGGGCAAAATACGTAGTATTTTGCGAGGCTTGTTCGATAACCCTGTTAGTTGTCAAACAAATCCATATATTCAACCAGGAGTTTTTATGCAAAAGGCAAAAGCCTTTTTTCTGATATTTTTGATGCTTATCGTGTCCGCGTCATTTCTGTGCGCTCAGGAAGAGTCTGAACCGGATTACGGCGATGACGAAGAAATCCCGGTTGAACCCGACTGGGGGGGGGATTATATCCCGCCGTTGTATTCCAGAGGCGATAAAACCTTTACCATTTCCGCGGGGATGGTTTTTCCCACTTTGTTTATGCACCAGGGAAAAGCCGTAAACTTGAACATGTTTCCTGTGGGAGGAACTGGAAGCCTTGCCTTTTCATACTTTTTTGATTCCCATTTCAGCGTGGGAGGAGAAGTCGGCGGCCTGTTCAATTCCACTCTAGCGAAAAACAGCCTGTTTATCGTGCCGATAGGCCTGCGCGTGGGGTATCAGTTCTTTTTCTGGAAAATGGAATTCCCCCTTTCCCTGGCTGTCGGAATTGCCCCTACCCGTTATATTACCGAAAGTTATCTCGGCTTTTTTATGAAAGGAGGAGGCGCGGCGTATTACCGGTTCAGTCCCGACTGGTCATTCGGCCTCAACCTCAACTGGGGCTGGTATCCGCAGTGGACAAAAGAACCTGAAAAAGACATATACGGAAATATTCTTGATGTCACCCTTTCGGCGCGGTATCATTTTTGATAATTGGGGAAAATATGAAACTGAACTTTTCAACAAAATATATACGTCTTTTGCTTCCGCTTATTGTCATATTGACCGCGTGTGAGCAAAGCCCGATTTTTTACAATATCATGCAGGAAGTCGCTCGCCGTAATCCCCGGATCGAAGGAACTCCCTCCAACATGGTGATTTTCGAGCGGGATGGCGTACAAACCATGTACGTCGGTTCAAACAAACTGCATTGGTACGCGAAACCGGACGATCCTGAATCGCAAAAAGAGCCCATGAAGTACTGGGACGAAGACAAAGGCCGTGTGCCCCAGCCCGGCGGCTTTATCAAAGAGCTTGCCACGACAGACACGCACTTGTACGCCCTCTGCGTCTCCGGCAGATCGACAACATTGAAAAGGATCGGCAACGCGGAAACAGACTTAGCGTGGGAAACGATAGAAATTGCCCCCGGTGATGCTGCTGCTGGGTATCCTTATCTGCAGCGTGTCCTTTCGGCTGGAGACAAGATTTTTGTAGGTTCGGTAAATAACACGGAAGCGCTGAGCGGAGCTGTTCTGTATTTAGACAATGCAGATAACACCCTGAAATTACTGGAAAATGATACTTTCTTGCTCAGCGGCGTTGTTTTTGACGGAAACGACTTTTATTTTTCTACTTCCAGCGTTATCAGGGAAGATTTAGGCGCGATGTACCGGATTCAAGGCGGCGCGTTGCCGGGTACTGTTGAAAAGCTAGCAAAAGTGTCCGGTTCATCAGGCGAGACGAATCCCGAATTTCTGGCCATGATTGTTCTGGAAAAAGATTCCACAAAAAATGTCCTGGCAATGGATCGCCGGGGAAGAATCTACACGGTCAATCCAAGCGGGTTTGCGGGTTTAAGCTCCACAATGGGAACTTTTACCGGAGGTTCTCTTAGCGTGTACCTGACAACGGAAAACGCTGATCCTATTTTGCTTGCCGGCTATCAGGGCGAGTGGACGCTGACAACTACCGGCTCAAGTTACGGATACCGCGAAGCTGTTCTTGAGTGGAACGCCGATGGAACGCTCAAATCGGTGACTTTTAGCGAACCGGGCGACTCTGTTTTAGGTGATTATGACCAATATTATTCCAGCCTCGGCACTATTCCGGTCAATCATATGTTTCAGCCTCCCAATGACATCAATGATTACGGAACTGTGCTTTTTGCCTCAACAGTAAATGAAGGGTTGTGGTCGTTTCGCTTCCGTGATAGTGAAGGCAAATATCAATGGAACGCCGAAGAATAATTCGCGCTCAATCTATGTAAGCTTTTAATCGCCGGGGAGCTATGGACGATCTGTTTTCCGCACAAAACACTTCCGCCTCAAGCTCCGGGAAAAGCCCTCTTGCCGACCGTATGCGTCCCCGGACTCTGGAAGACATTATCGGGCAGGATCATATTGTCGGCCAGGGCAGACTGCTCAGGCGGGCTATTCAGGCGGACAGGCTGTCTTCGCTGATTTTTTACGGCCCGCCGGGGACAGGCAAAACAAGCCTCGCAAAAGTTATCGCCAACACCACGCGCGCGGCGTTTGAAAGTCTCAACGCGGTACTTTCCGGTGTCAAAGACATACGCGAAGCTATTGACCGCGCAGACGAACGGTTCAGACTGTACAGCAAGCGCACCATACTTTTTGTCGATGAGGTGCACCGCTGGAACAAAGCCCAGCAGGATGCGCTGCTCCCCTGGGTAGAAAACGGCACGGTAATCCTTGTCGGCGCAACCACGGAAAACCCCTTTTTTGAAGTTAATCGCGCATTAGTCAGCCGCAGCCGTGTTTTTCAGCTCAAGCCCCTCGGCTCAGACGAACTTTTAGAAACAGCCCGCAGGACATTGACCGACACGGAGCGCGGCTACGGAAAATGGCGCGTAACGTTTGAGGAAGGCGCGCTCGAACATCTGGTAGAAGTTGCCGGAGGCGATGCCCGCAGTCTCCTGAACGCGATGGAACTTGCCATTGAAACCAGCCGCTGGACTTTCCCCGAAGAACATTCCGCTGAAAACGCCCAAGACGGGCGCGATGAAACTTTTCTTCCCTGGCCGCCGCCTGAAAACGCAAAAATTTTCGTGTCAATGGAAACCGCAGAGGAAAGCATCCAGCGCAGGGCGGTTCTCTACGACAAAGATGGCGATTATCATTTTGACACAATCAGCGCGTTCATCAAAAGCGTCAGGGGAAGCGACCCGGACGCGGCGCTGTACTGGATGGCAAAAATGGTCAGAGCCGGAGAAGACCCCGGTTTCATCTTCCGGCGCATGATAATACTTGCCAGCGAAGATGTCGGGCTTGCCGATCCCCATGCCCTTTCCGTAGTCATCTCCTGCGCCGAAGCGTTCGACCGCATCGGTTTCCCCGAAGGCAATTTCCCTCTGGCGCACGCCTGCCTGTACCTTGCCACCGCGCCGAAATCAAACACCGCGCTTGCTTTTTTTGACGCTCTGGCCGAAGTTCCCAATCACCTGCGCGATGCCAGCCGTGACGCGGAAAGTTTCGGCCACGGCGAAGGCTATATCTACCCGCACGCATACCGTGATCACTGGGCTGCTCAGCAATATCTGCCCACAGCCCTGAGGGGCAGAACGTTTTACATTCCTTCCACGGTAGGCTATGAGGAAAAAATACGGGAAGAAGTGCTGCGTAAACGGGAAATTCAGGCGGCGATTGTTCTGGGGGAAACAGCGGACGAAAACGCAAAAGCGGGCGGAGAGCTGTTGACATGGTCTCTGGCGGCAAAAGGCAGAGAGGGCTGGTTCAGACGGCTGGAATCGGGGAGAGGCCGGTTACTGCTTTCCGACCGTGACGCTCTTTTTACCGCCGCCGCCCCTTCGCGCCATGACCGTATTCTCATTCCTCAGGCGGGTGACGGCCTTTTACTCTGGGAAAGCCTGCGCCGCGCGCCTGAAGGATTGACCGCCGCGCTGGTAGACAGCCCGGAAGCCGGAGAAGCTCTGCTCAGATATGCCGCCGCCCTCGATCAAACAGAAAAACCCGAAATCGCGGTCTTCGACGGACTGCTCCCGGACACGAAGCAGACAGAGCAATGGTTCTCAAGCGCGGAGTTTGACCGTATATTACTGCGCGAACCGTGGAAACGCGGCATGGGAAAATCATCGCCTGACACAACTCCCGGAGACATTTTTTCTGGCCTTGCCGAAAAAACTAAACAACTACTCGCGGAAAAAGGCCGCCTCTGCCTCCTGTGTTCCCCTCCCCCGCTGGGTGAACGAGTTTCCCGCATTTTGCTGGACGAATGTGATGCCAGTGAAAGCCTTGCCGCCGCGCTGCGCGAGGCCGAAGAATCGTTTTTCGCCGGAGGAAAAAATGCCGGCAATGGCAGTCAAAATCCGTGGATATGGGACGAAAATACGTTGAAAAACGCCTTTGAAAAACCGGGTTTCAAAGTTAAAATCGAGATTCTTGAGCAAAATGAAGAACGCCTTATCGGTGAACGGGATATTTCCGCGTGGTTTGACAAAGAACATTCCCGCTGGGGCATGTTTATCGGAAAAATTCTCCCGGAAACGGATTTTTCCCAAGCCGAAACGCTATTGCGAAACAGAATCGGCCGTGGTCCCATCAACTGGAAGTGGAAAAGCATACTGCTGCAAGCCCGGTAAGCCCCTTTTTTCATAATCACACAAAATAACACAAAAAAAACTTCAATGAAACAAAATTTATGAGAAAAAAACAACAAAAATAATTCTTTTGTGTTATAATTCTTATAAAACCTATCAAAAATCAATACTTGAGGGTGATATTTTCGTGATTGTGCAGGAGGTATCATGAAAAAGGAAGTCTCTGGAGCAGCAGTCAAAACAAACGCTCAAAAATCCCGAAAAAGCGTTGTCTCAAAGAAAAATCAGGCGAAAACCGTCACAATTCCAGAAAAAAAAGCGCGAATAGCAAAAAAAACAGCCAAACCGCCCGCTGCAGCGGCAACAGTCAAGGCAAAAACCACCAAAAAATCCGTTTCTGTCAAAAAAACACCACCAAAAACTCTAAAAAAGCCTGAAACCGCCAAAAAAACACCGGCAAAAATGGAAAAAACGGCGAAAAAACCTCCAATTGAAAAAAATAAAAGCGCAAAACCTGAAAAAACCACCGCAAGCAAAACCCCAGCAAAGAAAACCCAGAAAAAAACGCTTCCTTTACCCGCGATGCCTGAAAAAAGACTGCCAGATTCTACGCCGCTTCACAAACGTTTTGAAATCGAAGAAACAGTCCAGCCCCAGAATATCAGCCTGCCCCGCCGCCCGCTTCTCGTCTGGCCCAAATAAACATCGCCACCAGAAAATGAGCGAAAACTCCCCGCATTTATTGACGAACGGAGCGAGATCGCGACCGCGCTTGCCCCGGCATACAGTTTACGGAATAGGGAATTAAGATTTTTGTTTGCTAACTGAGCGTATAACTATTACGAGATTCCGGGTCAAGCCCGGAATGACAAAAATATCCGGGCGGAAAACGCGGTGGCCATATATATAGCGTATCCACGCCACAACTACGCTAGACTTTTTCGGTGACTGTCACCGCCAAACGAGTGGGGGTGACGGAATAACAAAATTTTGCGCGGGGACGCGCAAAATTTTTTATGGAGGCAGGGGGAGCAGCGTCGATTAATGCGGCTGTTTGGGCGGGAATATTTTTAATAATCGGGGGGTGTGCTCCCCCTTCTGAATTATCAAAATCTTATCGAAAAAATAGTAAAGTTTTCCTGGGAAATTGCCGATATTGGAGATGGTTAGTTGTCTGTTCTGGGTGATTATCCGCGGTTTTTGTCCGGGAGTGATAACTGGCCGTAACGGGGGCACGGACGCCTTCGCACAGTATCAAGGAGGATCGTAATGATCATCAATCACAATCTTTCCGCTATGTTCGCGGACAGGTCTCTCAAGGTAACGCAGGATTACCTGAACAAGTCCATGGAAAAGCTTTCTTCAGGACTCCGTATTAGCCGCGCTGGTGATGACGCTTCGGGGTTGGCTGTGTCGGAAAAACTGAGGAGTCAGATTCGGGGGCTGAATCAGGCGTCCGCCAATGCCGCAAATGGTATTTCCTTTATTCAGGTTGCTGAGGGCTATCTGCAGGAAAGTCAGGATATTCTCCAGCGTATGCGGGAGCTGGCTGTGCAGTCTTCCAACGGTATTTACTCCGATGAGGACCGGCTGTATATTCAGGTGGAGGTTTCTCAGCTGGTGGACGAGGTTGACCGCATTGCCAGTCACGCCCAGTTTAACGGTATGAACATGCTTACCGGACGGTTTGCCCGTTCGAACGGGGAAAATTTTCCCACGGCTTCTATGTGGTTTCATATTGGCGCGAATATGGATCAGCGGGAGCAGGTTTTTATCGGCACGATGACCAGCTATGGTTTGGGTATACGCAATACCGGCGATAATACTTTCATCAATTTTGAAAATCCTGACGGCGCTAATCAGGCTATCGGAACCATTGACGCGGCTCTGAGAATCCTGAATAAGCAGCGGGCCGACTTGGGAGCGTATCAAAACAGGCTGGAACATGCTGTTCGCGGCCTTGACATTGGCGCGGAAAATATGCAGGCATCGGAATCGCGTATACGGGATGCTAATATGGCCAACGAGATGGTAGGCTATACGAGGAATGTCATTCTGTCGCAGGCCGGAACCGCGATGCTCGCCCAGGCGAACCAAAGGGCAAGTTCGGTCTTGTCACTTCTGCAATAGTGTTGTAAAATAGGGGATAGAGATGGGTCTTGTGAAAACGGGATTCATCTCTTCCGGTTGCGCTAAAAGCGCAAAAAACTAAGTTCAATTTTTGCGGAGCGAAGGTTGAACAAGTGATTTTTGACAAAAACCTTCTTTGATGCGCCGGATAGCGGTAAATGCCGTGATTTGGCGCGGGCGCAGAACGGAGCTGAACGATTATTCGCGGAAACCACGGATGGCCGTTTTGTTCTGTACCGGCAGTCTGGAGGCGGCGGCGCGAAACCGTCCTCACGATTGCTGTTCTGTGGAACTACCCCGGCATGGATAGCCGGGATAATCAATACATGGAGGGTAATGATGATAATCAATCACAACATGAGCGCCCTATACGCCGATCGTCAGCTTGGGGTTACGCAGGTTGATGTTGCAAAAAACATCGAGAAGCTTAGTTCTGGTCAGCGGATTAACCGCGCCGGCGATGATGCTTCTGGGCTTGCGGTCTCCGAAAAAATGCGGAGTCAAATCCGGGGCTTGAATCAGGCTGAACGCAACATTCAGAACGGCGTGTCTTTTATCCAGGCAACCGAGGGATACCTTCAGGAAACCCAGGATATTCTGCACCGCCTCCGGGAGCTGTCAGTACAGTCCGCCAACGGAATTTATTCCGATGAGGATCGTTTGCAGATTCAGGTGGAAGTTTCTCAGCTGGTGGACGAGGTAAACCGGATTGCAAGCCATGCACAGTTTAACGGCATGAATATGCTTACCGGAGCGTTTGCTCAGGATTCGGCTTCAGGAAGGGTTATGCAGCTCCAGATCGGCGCAAACATGGACCAGAATAAACAGGTCTTTGTCGGAACTATGACCGCCGCCGCGCTTGGGCTTCAAAATTCCCAGGGAGAGCAGGGAACTGTTTCCATCGCTACCCCTGAAGAAGCTAACCTGACTATCGGTACTGTGGACGCGGCCCTGAAGATAGTATCCAAACAACGGGCCGATTTGGGCGCTTATCAGAATCGGTTCGAGATTGCCGCCGAAGGCGTTGCTATCGCCGCTGAAAATATTCAGGCGGCCGAATCGCGGATACGGGATGTGAATATGGCGTCGGCCATGGTAGAGTTTACCAAAAATTCCATTCTGTCCCAGGCGGGAACCGCGATGCTCGCTCAGGCGAATATGCGGACCAATTCAGTGCTGCAGTTACTTGGTTAAGACAATTGTTTCGTTTTTGTTTTAAGAGACCTCTGGACGTCGTCTTTTAAGACACGGGACGGTGAAGCTCGCGCCCTTTGCCGTCCCTATTTAAAAAAAGCCGATTTGCCCGGATTTTTCCGGGCGGATTGGATTTCTGCCACGGATCGGCGGAAATATATCGCTTGAGATACCTGAGCCCGGTTCGGCTGGAACAGTTTGGGTACTTTTGCGCTACAGGGAGGTTCATTATGTCTGTAGCAAGTATAGGAACACGGATAGAGCTGGGGCCTGCGCGGGATTTACCGCGAGACTCTGCGCGCCGCGCTGCCAGAGTTGAACAAGCTTTGGCTTCTCTGCCGGGAAACCAGTCGTCTGAGCCGCAAAAAAGCAGCTCTGCGGCTGTGGATATACAACGAATTAGCCTCGCTTTCAACAAAAAACTGCAATTTGTCGTTGATCACCAGTCAAACCAGGTTATCGTCAAGGTTATTGACCCGGAAACCGATAAAGTGATTAAGGAGCTTCCACCCGAAGAATTGCAGCGATTGCATAATAAGCTTAAGGAAACCATCGGCTTTTTGTTTGACCAGCGGGTGTAGGTCTGGCCGGTTGGCGAGTCCAGTGGGGTTCAGCTATGTCAGATGTTTACATACCCGGAGTTCAGAGCCGGTTTAATTCAGATAAACTCATTGAAGACCTGATGAAGGTTGAGCGCATCCCCAAGGAACGCGCTGAAAAAAACATCGAGAATTTACAAAATGAAAAGGGCTATTGGCAGGAGGTCGGACGGCGTATCAGTACGCTGCGGGAAAGCGCTCGCGCCCTTTTTTCTTTTCAAAATCCTTTCGGTGAAAGACAGGCTATATCTGCGGACGAATCGGTTATAAGCGCGTCGGCGACACGGGAAGCGTCAGAACAAGAGTTGAATTTTACCGTTAAACAAACGGCGCAGGCGGATCGTTTCCTTTCCCGGCCTCTTGATGAAAAGCATAGAATCGAAAGCGGAACTTACACTTTTTCTGTTGGGGAAGATGAAATTTCTTTTACGTTCCGTGGAGGCACGCTCAAGGAATTTGCCGATGCCCTGAATCGCAGGGGGCGGGACAAAATCAGCGCAAGTATCTTTACGGTAGAGCCGGGGACAAAATCCCTTTTAATCGAATCAAAAGTTCAGGGCAGCGCAAATCGTCTGGGGTTTTCCGCAGATGCCCGGCAGATGGCGATTGATCTGGGCATGGCCGAAGCGGGAAATGATAGCCGCCGGACTATCGCTGTCAATGAAAGCACGGTACGGAAAAATTTACGGGAAGAAAGCGGAGAGGTAATTGTCAAGGACGGAGTCGTGGAAGCTCAAGCGGGCGCTTCGGTTTCTATTCCGTTTTCTCTGGCTGTCGCCCCCGGTTCTCCTTTGGTACTTAAATTTGAAACGGCCACTAAGGTAAAGAGTGATGACGAGATAGCCGTTCCTCAGCCGCCGCCCGGTCCGAGCGTTCCTTCGTCCGGCGCGGTTTCTTACGGCGGGATTGTCGTGGAAAATGATCCGTCAAACGCTCCGCTTCCCCAGTGGACTCCCCCTCCCCTGCCGGAAAGACACGACTCTTTGTCGGTTTTGCGGCTTTCGTTTTCTGACGGCACTACGGCGGCGCTGCCCGCTATCGGGGATTCCGGTGATTTTACTTCCCGCCAAATCAATCTGGGGGATTTCGCCGGGGGGAAAACTATAACTGCCCTTTCTATCGAAAACGACAATACTCACCGGGACATATCGCTGCGTAACATAGAAGCGCTTGATCCGACCGCAATCACGGGCGGGCTTAAACCGTTGAACGCGGTGTCAACGGCTCAGGACGCGATTCTTGCTATGGAAGGAATCGAGATGCGCCGTCCTTCGAATATCATTGATGATATTATCCCCGGCGTTACGGTTACTTTGCGGGGTGTTTCGGACAGGCCGGTTAATCTCAAAATCCAGCCTGACCGGGAAGCTGTCAAGGAATCGCTAATCTCTCTTGTGGGGAATTACAACCGGCTGATGACAGAGCTCAATGTGTTGACGCGATCTGACCCGCGTATTATTGACGAGATTAGCTATCTTTCGACCGAAGAAAAAGATGAGATGAAAAAACGGCAAAACGTTTTTTCAAGTGATTCTACCCTGAATCAGTTCAAAAACCGGCTTTTGCAGGCGGCTACCGCGTCTTATCCGACTAGTGAAGAAAGAAATCTGGCCATGCTTGCCCAGATCGGCATTGGGACAAACTTGAGAAGTTCAAATGGCGGTTACGATCCTTCGCGGCTGCGGGGGTATCTTGAAATAGACGAAAAAGCGCTGGACGCGGCGCTGGAAACCAGAATGTCCGCCGTCAAGGAACTTTTTGGCAACGATACCACGGGAGACGCGCTTATTGACACCGGCGTTGCCTTTACTCTGGATGCCGCCGCAAAACCGTTTGTGGAAATGGGCGGGCTTATCAGCCTGAAAACAGGAACTATCGATTCGCGGATAAGTCAGGATCAACGGCGCATTGAATCGATGGAACGCCAGCTTGCGGCAAAGGAAGTGGATTTGCGGATTCAATACGGACGCATGGAAGGGGCTTATAGCCGCATGGAGCAAATGTCGTCGTCTTTGGATAATTTCAGTCAGCGTAATAATAACGGCAGGTAATGTATGGACATAAGTATTAACGGCGAAAAAGCGGACATCACGCTCGAATCGGAAAAAAACATCGGCGAAATTCTTGCCGGGTTGGAATATTGGCTTGCCAATTCCGATCCCCGCTACAACGAGGGATTCAGGCTCAGCGGTCTTTCGATTGACGGTCATGTTATCGGCGCGGATTCTCTTGAAGATTCGTTTAACAGGGACATTGATTCGGTGGACTCGATAGACATCACTATTTTGAGTCTTGCGGAACTTGTGGCTGAAGCCCTGCTGGATTCCCGGCAGGCGATTGACGAATTTAACGGCTGTGATTTTGCCGGCAAGCGGGTTTTCGCGGAAAAATGGAAAACAAGCCCCGCCGCGCTTATGATTTCCGAAGAAAGCCCCGATTTGTACGAGATAATTCTCAATACTTTTTCGGGAGTGGGTATCAGCGTGGACAGCTTAACCGCGATTATTGACGAGCGTCTGAGAGAACTGGAATTTCCCGCAAAAGAACTCAATGATATGAATCCGGTCATCACTGAAATCGCGGGCCGTCTTGAAGAACTGCCGCTTGATATTCAGACCGGCAAGGACAGGCGGGCGGCGGAAACAGTGAGTTTTTTTTCAGGAATTGCCGAAAAGATTTTCCGCATTTTCAAACTGCTCAAAATACGCGGGTTTCCGGTTGATGACATACGGGTCGCGGAAATTCTCGTGTCAGATTATATCGGTGAATTCAATGATGTCATAAAAGAGCTTCTGCAAGCTTACGAACAACAGGATTCTGTGCTGGTGGGAGACCTTGCGGAGTATGAACTTGCTCCACGGCTTCGCGGGCTGTATGCCGCGCTGAACATTTCATCGACGGAGGCCGCGTAATGTTAGCAGCGCACAACCTAGCCAAAGGGTTATTCCTTTTACAAAACTTCGATGTGACGGCCTTTAACACACCGACTAATCCCAGAAATGTCATGCTCTTTGTGATTGGAGTTGCCGCGCTGATTATAATACTGGTAATCGTCAACGCGATCAAAAAAAGGTACAATCCTCCGTCACTGGGAGGCCCGCGAGTTGCGGGTTCCGGCCACCGCCATTTTTCAGGATTTGCTCTGCACCGTCAAATAAGCAATATGGGGCTTGATCGTGATCAGGTTAAAATGCTTGATTTTGTGTTCAAGAACGATAATGTGGTAGACCCCCGGCGTTCCCTGCTCTCCCCTTCCCTGCTGGACAGGCATTTTTTCAAGGCGTACCGGCTGATAGAACGAACAGCCGGAACTGATGACGAAGCGCAGGAAAAACTGAGCCTTTTATTTTCCACGCGGAATATTCTTGAATCGTTTTCCAGCGCGGACAGCATAACATCTACCCGCCAAATTCCTGAAAATGCCGCCGCCGTTCTCGGCACTGAAAGGGAAAAATATCCGGTAAAAGTTCTTTCGTCAAAAGGCGATCATCTGGTAGTTGAATGCCCCCACAATGTTCTGGGAACGGCGATACAATTCCCGCGTGGGAGCAAGGTTACGCTGTCATTTTTTACCAAATCAAGTAAGGGGTTTGCCTTTGAAAGCCGGATTCTGGGCACGTCCGAATCCGCGAACATGTCGGTTCTGCAATTGGTACACTCAAATCAGATAAAAAAACTCGCTCAGCGGCGTTTCCGGCGCAGGCAAACGGTTATCGCGGCCGCTTTTTACTTTGTGCGTCTGGAAGAATCAGAGCGCCGCAAAGAATCTCCTAAAATGGTAGTAGACAAACGACGGCTTTCCGGCAATATAATGGATATATCAATAGGAGGCTGTTCGATAAAAACAAATGTATCCATACCTTCGGGAACCCGGTTGAAGATAGAAGCTTCCGCCGCCGGCGCGAATATCGCCGTCCTGGGGCAAGTGCTCAGGACAAACCGTACTGGAATGAGTACCATAATGCACATAAAATTCCTGCGAGTTCCCCGCCGGTCTTTGAATATAATAAACGCTCTGGTATATGAATATGCTGAGGAATAGTTTTGCAACTGGAGTTTTTTTGATATAGAATTTTTTAATGGCTATAATGCAAGAAATAAAAATAACGAAAGGTGAATAAATGAAAGTCCAGACAATCAAAGACATGGTCAGAAAAGATGTTCCGATTTATTACCGGCGGCTGTATACCGGAGTGGCGGTTATGGAATTGGCAAAAAAACCGGAGGATTACCGGATTGATTTTTCCATTGAGCATAAACCTACCGGCGTAAAAGAAATTTCGGTCGCGTTTCTTGATAAAGTTGATTATCCCTTAATTCCGCTTACAAAAAAATTAAAGGATTTTATTGATATTCTGGATTCAAACGGAGGCCTTCCTGATTGAGTTTTTTTCCTCAAGCCCGGAAGAAACCGAGTCGCTTGGAGAGCAAATCGCGCATTGTCTTGTTCCCGGAGCAGTGGTTGCTTTGCGTGGGGGAGTCGGCGCGGGCAAAACATGTCTGGCGGCGGGCATTGCGCGGGGACTCGGCATTGACGAGACGATCACCAGCCCAACATATACCATCGTCAGTGAGTACCGGGGAACGCCGCCGTTGTACCACATTGACGCATACCGCCTCGCGGGAGACGCGGATTTTGAAAACACGGGGGGACTTGAGTTTTTAGGCGGAGATGGAATCGCGCTGGTCGAATGGAGCGAACGTATTCCGGGATCGATCCCAGACGGCGCGATAATTATCAGCATTGAGATAACCGGTCAGAACAGCCGGATTTTTCGTATTTCAGGCATGGAGCGCATAAATTGAGCAGCAGAACGCCAGACAATTATCTTGCAATTGACACAGCCTCCCCTGTTTTGTCTGTCGCGCTGGCGGCAGGAAATAGCGAGTGGTATTTTGAGGCCGATGCCGGTTCCGTTCACTCCCAACTGATAATGGAAGTAGTTGACATGCTCTGCGAAAAAGCGCGGATTACGCCGCAGGAGCTGTCAGCCGTTTTTTGTATGCGCGGCCCTGGTTCATTTACCGGACTTCGCATAGGTTTCGCGGGTGCGAAAGGTTTGGCGCTGGCGCTGGATATTCCTTTTATCCCCGTTTCTACTCTTGACTGTATGGCGCGTCCGTTTTCTATGTGGCCCGGAATTGTTATTCCCGTGATAGACGCGAAAAAAAACGCTTACTTTTACGCTTTGTATTCAGACGGAAATCGCATAAGTTCCGATGCCGACGCGGGAGCGGACACAATCACCGGACAAATCCGGGAAACGCGAAACCGGCAATCAGGCGAATTACCGCATATCCTTCTGACCGGGCCGGACGCGCAAAAACTACGCGATGAATTGACGCAGGACGAGGAAATTTCCCGCAGCGGGTGCCTCCGCATTGCGCCCTTCTGCCGAGCGGGATACGCCAGAGAACTGCTGGCAATAGCGAAAGAACAGACGGCCACTCCCGGCGATTTTTTTGCCGGGCCGGATTATATACGAAAAAGTGACGCGGAAATAAATTCGGAGAAGCAAAAGGAAAATGTCAGATAACGATCTTGACTATCTGGAAGAATTAGACGCGCTTGAAGTAGAAGAAATCGGGGAAGAAGAGCTGTCCGTGAGCGCGGATTCAGACGAAAATCCCCGCCTGACGCAAAGCCTTTTCGCGGACAGCGTGTTTCCGGTAGTGATCATCGATAAAAAACTGAGAATTATTTTTGCAAATCAGTCTTGCGACAATCTATTCACTGGTTTTCCGAAAGTGGGCGGAAATTATTTCATCGACGTTTTCGGCAGAGCTTTTGAAATGCAGGACATTAAAAAAATACGCGAAACCGTTTTAACCGGAGAAAATGGCTATTCGTGGAAAGGCTCCGCCCTCATAAAATCACGGAAAACAAAAACGGTCGAGACCAGAGTATATATGTTCCCCGAACATATCGAAAGCAAAGAGCCGGAATATTTTGTAATAATGTTCGACGATGTTACCGAGGAAAATAAACGCCTGTTACGCGCCGTGTTCCTCAGTCTCCTTGAAGCGTCAAAACTCAAAGACAATGACACCGGCAAGCATATTACGCGGGTCAATTATTATTCAAAACGCCTTGCCGAAGAACTGCATTTCAGCAACAATCCCATTTACAAACGCATAGACGCAGACTACATCGACAATATCGGTTTTCTCGCGGCCATGCACGATGTCGGCAAAATCGGCACACCCGACGACATTCTCAACAAAGCAGGCCCGCTTTCCGAATGGGAATGGACTATCATGCGGGAACATACAATTAACGGCGGCTTCATTCTGTCAACATATCCGCATCCAATGGCGAAAGACATAGCCCTCTGCCACCACGAACGCTGGGACGGCTCCGGTTATCCGTATAAACTCGAAGGCGAAATGATCCCCTTGTCTGCGAGAATAGTCGCCATCGCGGACGTATATGACGCGCTCCGCATGGAACGCAGTTACAAACCCGCCCTCTGCCACGAAATTGCAAAAAACAAAATCCTTGAAGAAAGCAGCAGCCACTTCGATCCCGCGCTGGTAGAAGTATTCGGCAACATTGAATCTGATTTCCGGGAAATTTTCGACAACAACATGGACGACCCATCAAATCATCCCCGGAAGAAAACAAATTAGCATCAAGAAAGGGGGGACACTTTCCCCACATTTTTCCGCAAACAGAAACATTTATCGTGTCCCCCCTTACGCTCCAGCCGCTATCGCGTCTTGCGCTATCCCCCGAATAATTCGTCATTCTGGCGGAAGCCAGAATCTCAGCAAGAGAGATTCTGGGTCAAGCCCGGAATGACAAAACTATCCGGGTGGAAAACGCGGTGAACAGCAATCTTGTTGATGGCTGGATTGCTTCGCTTCGCTCGCAATGACGGGAAGGCGCTCGCTGTGACGGGTGGAGTCTCGCAATGACGGAGCGGGCTTCCAGTTTGCAATCCAATCGTGGAAGTAATACGCTCAGATAGCGAACAGAAGAATCCCCATTCCCCGATCCCAACTCCCCATAACTGGGGGATAGCGCAAGACCGCGCAAGCGGGCTGGAGCGTAAGGGGGGCGGGCGGGGAATGTGGCTGTATGCGGGCGGCCGTGTGGAAACAGCCCCCCTCTTTGATACAGATAGTGTATGGAGTTTTCGCAGCGCGAAAACTCCGGAGCTATTCGCTGGAGGCGAATAGCCAAATAGCCCCCCTTTCTTTCTGGTGTGGGCTATTCCCTCTGGGATTGTTTAACTGGTATACTGAGCTGGTAATTACGGAGGGTTTTTTATGCCGCATTTTAAGCCGCCAAGGGCGGGGAGTTTTTTCAAAGTTAAGGCTGTTGTTCCTGTTGTGCTGGTTCTCGTGCTGGTGATTTTTCTGGGGACGAGTATGTATATTGTCAATCAGGCGGAAGAGGCGGTGATTACCCGTTTCGGAAAATATTTGACGACGAAGGGGCCGGGGCTGCAATTTAAGCTGCCGTTTGGGATTGATCGTCATTTTGTGGTGAATGTGAAAGCTGTGCAGACTGAGCAGTTTGGTTACCGGACGGTGACGAGTGGGATTTCTTCGACATATTCGGGAGAGGCTAGTGAGTCGACTTTGCTGACTGGAGACCTGAATATTGTCATGATGGAATGGGTGATACAGTATCGTATTGTCGATTCGCGGGCGTGGGTTTTTAATGTGCAGGATCAATCGAGGACGATTCGGGATGTGTCTCGTTCGGTGATTAATATGCTGGTTGGAGACCGGGCGATAATGGATATTATGAGTCCTGAACGGAGCGCGATTGAAATTGCCGGAGCGGATTTGATGAACGAAACATTTAATAATTACGGGCTGGGGATTCATGTTATTGTGGTGAAGCTGCAGAATGTTGATCCGCCTGCTGGTGTGCAGGAAGCGTTTGATGATGTGAATAAGGCGATACAGGACATGAATCGTATGATCAATGAAGGGCAGCAGGTTTATAACGAGGAAATTCCTAAGGCTAGGGGCGAGGCTGAGCGGCTGGTTCAGATTGCTCAGGGGTACGCGGCGGAGCGTGTCAACCGGGCGCAGGGTGATGTGGCGCGGTTTAACGCGGTTTACGAAGAATACCGCCGTTCGCCGGAAGTGACGCGGCAACGGTTGTATTACGAGATGATTGAGGAAGTTTTCAAAGACGAACAGGGCATGAATGTTATTGACCGTAATTTGCGTAATTTCCTGCCTATGATGAATGTCGGCGGCGCGGGGGGGCAACCGGGTGGCGCTGGCGCGGCGGGCAGCAGTCTGGGTCAGGGAGGAAGCAGATAATGAAAAAAATCATAACGACTCTTGTTATTATTGGAATAGTTATTATCGGTGTTTTAATCGCGGGGCCTTTCTTTGTTATTGAGGAGGGAGAACAGGCGGTTATTGTCCAGATGGGAAAGATCGTCCGGGTTGTTACTGACGCGGGATTGCGCGTAAAAACTCCGTTTATTGATGAGGTTGTCCGTTATCCGAAACGGATAATGGCGTGGGACGGCGAACAGAACAGTATTCCGACACGCGAAAAGCAGTATATCTGGGTTGATGTGACTGCTCGCTGGCGTATTGCCGATCCGCAGAAATTCTACGAATCTGTGGCGACGATTGAGGCGGCGTATTCAAAACTTGGCGAAGTTATTGATTCTGAGGTCAAAGCTGTTACCGCTGAAAATTATTTCCGGGAATCGGTGCGGAATTCAAATATCATTATGGAGCGGGTGGGAAGTGTTGACGATCTGGGAATCGGCGAGGAAATCGATCCCAGTTTGATTCAGTCTTCGATACAGCCTGACACAAATTACGAGCCGATTGAAAAAGGCCGCCGTCAGCTTGCAGGGGAAGTGCTGACCCGTTCGCGGAGACTTGTTCCCGAATACGGCATTGAGCTTATCGACGTTGTTACGCGGCAGATACGTTACTCGAATGAGCTTACTCCTAGTGTGTACGCCCGCATGATCAAGGAGCGAAACCAGATCGCGCAGGCTATTCGCTCGGAAGGTGAAGGGAGAAAGGCCGCCCTGCTGGGTAAAATGGACAATGAGCGCATGACTATTCGCTCGATGGCATATAACCGCTCGGAGACTATTCGCGGCGAGGCGGATGCGGAAGCTTCGAGTATTTATGCCGAAGCGTATAATCGTGACCGGAATTTCTTTGACTTTTGGCGCGCTGTGGAATCGTACCGCGTGACTTTGCCGAAATTTGAAAAAACCCTGACGACAGACATGGATTATTTCCGGTATCTGTATTCTCCAAGATGACGCGGGTTTACAGTTACGCGCTGGACGATAAGCAGGTTCTCGCGTTCGATTCGGGGCTTTCTCCCGAATCTTTTGCGCGGGCGCAATTTTCCCGGTTTTTGACGGAAAAGGGTGTCATTGTAACTCCGGGCGGCGAACACACAACATGGCAAGCGTCCGGCGCGGCGGAATCTCCCGGCGGAACAATGCTTGTCTGCGGGCCTGATTTCAGGGGCAGACGGCTTGATCTGCTGATCAGCGCAGCAGGCGGCGCGGCGGCGGCGAACGAAGCGATTGCGGCTGTTGGCGCGTGGATTGGCGCGGCGATTGCGTTATGCGAAAACGGCGTGACTGTTCCGCTCTGGCCTGCCGCCGCTTTTATCGCGGATACTTCCCCTGCCGGTCATGATGCGCCGGGGACGGTTTTTTTCGCGCCGGAAAATATCGTGGCGCGGAGTATTCAGGCGGAGGGAGAGGAAGCTTTCATTCACGGCGTGGATCAGTATGTTCACCCTGATTACCACGGCCCGGACGCGGCGGCGTTCACGGCGGCGGCGCTGCTCTACCGGATTTTCGCGGGCTGTGTTCCTTTTGCCGCTGTTCACAGAGACACACTGCGCGAAGATATGCGCGAGGGCAATTTTCTGCCGGTACAACTCGCCGCGCCTGGTCTGGACGAAAAACTGGCCGGACTGATGCAAAACGCGCTCATGCCGGTAAACAATTCCCGTAAATCCGGCGGACAGCGGCGGGAGCGAACGGGAAGCGCGATTTTGAAACAGATGCGCGAAATTCTTGTCAATTCAGGCGAAGTCCCGGAGAAAGACAGTTTCTTCAGGGAATTGCCGGACGATGAAATGAAAAAGCTGGAACGTGAAAAACGCCTTTTTCAGCAAAAGAAAAAAATCACTGTAAAATCAAAACGTTTTGTTACGCGCAATTCTTTCCCGATACTATTTGGCGCGGTGATCGCCGTTGCGGTGTTTTTTTTCGTGTATACCATCGTCCGAGGCGGCGCGAACAAACCGACTACGGCAGGCATGGACAGCGTAGAGGTTATCCGCGCATATTACGGCGCGTTTGGCGAACTGGATCATCAGTTGATGGAAGCCTGTGCCGCCCGTGGAGCCGCGCAAAACGATATTAATATGGTCAGCAGTTTATTTATCATCACCAAAGTTAGGCAGGTTTACGAAGCAAACGGACACCGGATTATTCCGGCGGATGAATGGCTGGAATCGGGCGGCGCGCCTTCGGATAAACCGGTTTTCGGCGTTACTGATTTGCGCTTAACGGATTTGCCGGACGGCGCGGACTCTCGTCAAGACCGTTTTGTCGCGGAGTACACGCTGTGGCTGCCTGACAACGGCGATGCGGAACAGGCCATTGAAGCGGCGCCTGAAATCGAAGAACCGCGCCTCCCCCTGCGTTTTGACTGTGTTGACGAACTGAGCCTCACAAAAATCCGGGGGAACTGGCGCATAACGGAAATTAACCGCTCGCAACAACAGTAGGGTGTAAAAAGCCCCGCCTACAACGCGCCTGAAAGCCA
>QMCE01000563.1_pt1 | contig 33110 bp, 33 predicted proteins | sample 1821851 | NCBI WGS metagenome assembly QMCE01 (sample SAMN09453174, study PRJNA476694) | Termite gut metagenome, whole genome shotgun sequencing project. | isolation source: worker | host: Odontotermes sp. | place: South Africa:Pretoria | collected 2016-01-28 | reverse complement strand
TTCTTGTCGTAGCCTTTGTGCTTTTTGGTGTCGCGGTATCCGGCACGGTCGAGGTATCTTTTGGCCGCCGCCGGTGTTGCGAAAGTCTGACCGCTCCATAAGAAATTGTAATCCACGGGAATATCGCCTCCTATATTGCTTATTAAGAAAGCCATATCGTAACACAGATCGGCGTCGTATCCGGCGCTGTCGCGGTGGATGGTAAAATCGTAGTCTCTCAACTCCTCCCAGGTATGGTCGATATGGGCGCCGAAGGAGCCGGCCGAGGGATATTCATGGCAGGCCAATATCTGCGCGAGCGCGATGGTGACGCATCCTGCCGGGAGGCGTTTGCCTTTGCTGAGCGGGCATTGATCGTTGAACGGCGACCTCTGATGCCATTCCGTAGTCAGCATAGGCTGGATATTGATCTCGGTTTCCCAGGGGCCGTAGGTTGTTTCCCCTGCAGGGGTGTGGTACCAGACATCGCCCCAGGGGTCCACAATTCCCTTTACAATATTGGGGGTGCCGGAGCTTGTGATAATGCGGTTTACATAACCGCCGATCAGGTCTGTCAGAAAAGCTTCGGGCTCGGCACCGGCCAGATAGTAATCGTCGTCCTCCTCACAGTAGAGGTCTTCGAGGGTAAGATCGCGGGAATAGTCCCGGTAGAAGTCGTTGGCCGCAATCGATCCATGCTCGGCCACAGAGAGTACGGGGTCGAGCCTGTCGTCGGCGGCGAGGATCGCGAAACCCTCGTCGTCGTCGAAGTTGACGATGTAGAGCAGGTCGGCGATGTCGAGAGTGTCGATCCCCGAACGGGTCTCCGGGAACATCCGCCGCCCGTCGACAGTTTCGATGCTCTTTATCGTCACGCCGCCCGAACGGGTTGTGCCGTAGATCGAGCCCATTAGAGAGTACATCTCCTCGAGCGCCCGCTCTATGGGCACGCTGAATTTGGATGCCGGTCTTGCTTCGCCGTCCGCCGGCTGCGGGGATGACACGGGTTCCTGAGTGCATGAAGCGGCTAAAAACAGGCTTAGGAAGCCGGAGATAATGGTCTTTCTTTTCATAGTATTTTATTTTAGGTTTAAGCACCCCCTGACGCCAAGGCGTTGAGGGACTGTGCGATTTTCAAATATACAGATAAAAATTGATTTGCAAGTCAAATAATTACAAAAATTTCGAATAACTTCGCAAGTAGATAAGGTTGTCTTATCCCGAATTCAGGTTAAATATGAAATATATTCTCGATGAGTGCGCATCTACAAATCTGGAGGCGCGCGACGCCAAATACACTCACGGCGACGCCATAATAGCCATACGCCAGACCGAAGGCCGCGGTCAGAGGGGGACGAAATGGGACAGCCGTCCGGGTGAGAACCTGACGTTCAGCCTCGTTCTGGAACCGGTGTTTCTCCCCGCGGCGCAACAGTTCATGCTTTCGGAGGCGGTGGCGCTCTCCGTGGCCGACACTCTTTCCGCATATGGCGTCGACACCCGCATAAAGTGGCCTAACGACATATATGCAGGCGACCGCAAGATATGCGGCATACTGCTCGAACACGACCTCCTCGACGGCCGTATATCGCGCACGATAGCCGGCATAGGCCTCAATGTCAACCAGACCGTGTTCCCGGAGTGGGTGCCGAACCCTACTTCTATGATGCTTGAAACGGGTAATACGTTCGATATTCATGACGTGTTCGAAATGTTCTGCGAAATGTTCTGCGCGCGCTATTCCTCTCTTGCCGAGGGTGGCCTGGAGCGGATAGAGGAGGATTTCCGTTCGCTGCTCTACCGTCTCGACACTCCAGCCCGCTTTTCGATACCCGGCCGGGGCGAAGTAGCGGGTACGATACGCGCGGTGGAACCGTCGGGCAGGCTCATGGTGGAGATCGGCGGAGAGATGCATGGGTTTCTCTTCAAAGAGATAGAGTATATATTGTAAAGGCATAACGATAACGGTTTCTTATGAAGATCGTCGCAGATATAAATATTCCTTATATTAAGGGCGTTTTGGAGCCTTACGCCGAAGTGGTCTACCTGAAAGGGGCGGCGATAGGGGCCGCCGATGTGCGTGATGCCGACGCCCTGTTGGTGCGTACCCGTACCCGCTGCGACGCGGCGTTGCTGAAGGGCTCCAATGTACGCTTCATAGGCACGGCGACGATAGGCTGCGACCATATAGATACCGTATGGTGCCGTTCGAACGGCATCGAGGTTGCCGCCGCCGCCGGAAGCAACGCGGGCGGGGTGCTTCAGTGGATCGGGGCGGCTTTGGTGATGCTGTCGGCGGAATCGAACCGCAGCCCGGAAGATACGACCCTCGGAGTGGTTGGGGTGGGACACGTCGGCTCCCTTGTGGCCGGGTATGCCCGGCGGTGGGGGTTCAAAGTGGTATGTTCCGACCCGCCGCGCGAGGAGGCAGAGGGCTTGGGGCGCGGCGACGGATTCCTGCCTTTCGGGGAGCTTGCGTCGGTGGCGGACATAGTGACTTTTCATGTGCCGTTGCTGCACGAGGGACTATGCCCTACATTCGGAATGGGGAACGGACGGTTCTTCGGTTTGCTGAAACATGGGGCGGCCGTTATCAACTCCTCGCGCGGAGGCGTCATCGTCGAAGCCGAACTGACTGCCGCGACAGGGCGGGGCGCGTGCACCGGCTGCATAGATACATGGTGCGGTGAGCCGGACATAGACCGCCGCCTGCTCGACAGGGCGCTTATAGCCACTCCCCACATAGCGGGTTATTCGGCGCAGGGCAAGGCCAACGCTTCGGCCATGACCGTAAAAGCCCTCGCGGAATATTTCCCGGACTTCCTGCCGGGATCCCTGACGGGTTGGTACCCCCCGGAAGTCGCTCCCGTCGCCCGCAGGCCTGTGTCATGGGAAGAGCTGACCGCAACGGTAGCCCGATACTGCGACCTCGCCGCCGAAACCGCGCAACTCAAAAAGTCCCCCGTCTCGTTCGAGTCCCTGCGCGAGGACTACCGCTACCGGCAGGAGTATTTTTAACTCCGAACTCATAAAACACAAAAGGTGCCTGACTGTCAGGCACCTTTTGTGTTTGTCATTCCTTATATCATGTTTTTGTCTATATACCTGCCGGCGTCGTCTATGTTGCCTCTGAATACAAGTTTATTATTCGGCGTAAAAATGAGTACCGTCGGGTAGCCGTCAACTCCCGCTTCGAGAAGTATGGGGTCTTTCATATCCATCGAAAGAGAGGGAAAAGAGTATCCTCTTCCGGATAATATTTTGTCTCCCGTGTCGCACGTCTCATTGTCTTTAGCGGCACGGCAATGTACGGCGAATATGTCGATGCCGTGATGGTCTTTATATTTATCGTACAACTTTTGAACATCGGGGAACGCCGTGTAGCAAACCCCGCAGGAGGTATTCCAAAAATCGAGGACAAGATAGTTCCCCTTGAATTCTTCCAGTATTTTCGTTTCGCCGCCGGGCGTATCGAAGACCATCGGTCGGGTCAGGGTTACCTGTTCAACCTTGCCCGTCCATGTGTCATAGTTGAGTTTATTGACAAACAGATGGAACCCGTAAATATATCCCACCGCCGTCAACGCGAACAGCGGCGCAAGGAGCCACAGCCGCCCTCTCTTTCCCGACACACGGAATGCGAACCCGAAAGCCACCCCCACAAAGTGCATTATCATGTCGGGGAACGATATCAATGTACCTTCCCAGTAAATAATCCTTACCGGAAGGTGAACTGCAAGCAATCCCGTCATTATGGATATCACTATTATGCCGGGCTTTATATTGCGGACGAAGGCCAGGCAGCAATATGTGTAGACGGCGAATACTATCATTGCGGCGATGCCGGACACGTTCAAACTATATCCCCTCAATGGGATCAGACAGGCTTCGAGCGCCACCGAACCCGCGGCAATGCCGACCGTTAAAAGCCATTTTTTATAAGGTTTCATACGATTCTTTTTTAAAGCAAAGCCGTCTGCATCCCAAACGACTTTGCTTGATTATAGTTTATGCCGTCCATTATCAATACGTGACACTCGTGTAATTAAGTACAATTTACGTGAAAAATACGTAATGACAAAATAAATGAAATAATATTTTCGCAATTATGATAAGAAATACAGTCAGTTATAAAACACAAAAGGCACCTCGCAGTGAGATGCCTTTTGTATTAAGACGGATCTTAACGCGCAACAGCGGCGGATTACTTCTTGTTGAAGAACTCCTGCACCTGCTCGTTGGGAAGGATTTCCGATTTGAAGGCGTAAGCGCCGGTCTTCTCGGATTTCACCATCTTAATAACCTTCGTAAAGTTCTTGCCCGAACCTGTCTTGAGTGTTGCAACTACTTTCTTTGCCATGGTCTGAATCGACTTTAAATTGATTACTTAATCTCCCTGTGAACGGTAACCTTTTTCAGGTAAGGATTGTATTTCCTGCGTTCCAACCTGTCGGGGGTGTTCTTTTTGTTCTTGGTGGTTATGTACCTCGACATTCCCGGTACGCCACTCTCTTTCTGCTCCGTGCATTCGAGGATCACCTGAATGCGGTTGCCTTTGCCTTTCTTTGCCATTTTACATTACGTTGATTAATAGACACTCTTAGGGGCTTTGGCCTCCTTAAGAGCCGCAGTGAGTCCCTTTTTGTTGATAGTTTTGATCCCGGCAGCGGATACTTTCAGAGTGATCCACCTGCCTTCGTCCTCTAACCAGAAACGCTTCGTCTTCAAGTTCGGAGCGAATGTGCGTTTGGTGCGCCTGTTGGAGTGGGAAACATTATTCCCCACCATGGCGGTTTTTCCTGTGATTTCGCAAGCTTTCATTAATAATTAGTTATATATAGTCTGTATAAAGCTTGCAAATATACACCTTTTTATCATAAATTACGAATTACGAATTACAAATTACGAATTACGAATTACGAATTACGAGTTATTGACTTGATAGTAACAGCATTATGTGATTGTAATTTTCCATTGACAATTATCAATTATCAATTGCCACGCGCAGCATATTCAATGCCGTTGCCCAGGTGCGGTCGATGTTCTGGGTACGGAGGCGGCCGAAAGAGTATTTTTGGGAATGGACTCCTTCGGGGGTGGCGACCGCTATCCATACCGTACCTACCGGTTTTTCGGGTGTGCCTCCGCCCGGCCCGGCGATGCCGGTGGTAGCTATGGAATAGTCGCTGCCGAGCAACTTGCGGACTCCCGAGGCCATTTGTTCCGCCACTTGCCGGCTGACCGCTCCGTGAGTTTCGATATCTTCGGCTGCAACGCCCAGCACGCCGGTTTTTACGTCGTTGGAATAGGAGACGACGCTCCCGAGGAAATATTCCGACGCTCCGGCCAGCGATGTTATCGCCGTGCTTACGGCGCCTCCTGTGCATGATTCCGCGACGGCGAGCGTGGCGTTTTTCCGTTTGAGCTTCCGCGCAACGGCCGTGACCAGTGTGTCGCCGCCGTATCCTACGATGTATTCCGGGATTATATATTCCAATTCCTTGAGCTTTTTGTCTATTTCAGCCTCCTCGTCGACTCCTTCCACGTCGTAGGCCGACAGTCTCAGCCGCATCTGCGAGGGGCTGGGCAGGTATGCAAGGTGCATCCACGGCGGCAGGGCTTCCTCCCATCCGGAGATCGTCCGGGCGAGGACCGATTCCGCCAGTCCGAATGTTACGACCGTCTTGTGGATTATCTTTTTCAGGCGGAAACGGGCGGTCAGACGCGGAAGGACCTCTTCCGCCATGATGGCCTCCATCTCGAACGGTACGCCGGGGAGCGAGACAAGTACCTTACCATCTTTTTCGAACCACATTCCGGGGGCGGTGCCATTGTTGTTGGGGAGTACCGTGCAGCACTCAGGCACCATCGACTGTCCCTGATTCAGTTCGTTGTACTCCACGCCCCGCGCCTTTAGAGTGAGTTCGTTGCGAAGCCATGTTTCCCGGTCGCGCACCAGAGGGCAGCCGAAATATTCCGCCATGGCGCTCTTGGTGATATCGTCCCTGGTGGGGCCGAGGCCGCCCGTGACTATCACCGCGTCGGAGTGCGACATGGCTTCCGTCACGGCGTGGATTATCTCGCTGTGGCGGTCGGCTACGGAGAACTTACGCGTGACGGTTATTCCGGCTTCGTTGAGGCGTGCCGCTATCCACGCGGAGTTGGTGTCGACGATCTGGCCGATGAGTATTTCATCGCCGATGGTTATTATTTCAGCAGTCATTTTTAGAAATGGAAAATTGAAAATGGGAGATCGATGATTTATGCCGGGAAAGATTTTGTGTGTAATATGCTAATAAACAACCTGTTATTGGCTGTATTAATTTCCATTTTCAATTTTCAATTGAAACAAGTCTGCAGCCTGTTTCGTCGGGTTCTATCCTCACCCGGAGCGTATCTTCGGGCAGCAGGGCTTCTATTTTTTCAGGCCACTCCACCAGACAAAGGGCGTCGCTGTAAAAGTACTCCTCATATCCGAGGTCGAACGCCTCTTCGGGATTATCTATGCGATAGAAGTCGAAGTGGAATATGTCGGTTTTGTCGATGGTTCCATATTGGTTCACAAGTGCGAAAGTGGGGCTTGTAACCCGCTCGTCAACTACCCCCAACTGCGCACATATCTCCTTAATGAGCGTCGTCTTTCCGGCGCCCATGGGACCGTAGAATGCCACGACCCCGCAGCAGCCGCAGCGGTCGAGTACCGCTTTGGCCGCAAGGGGCAACTCCCGCAGGGTAATTGACAATTGACAATCAGTCATTTTCCATTCTATTCGATTCCGAAGAACGCCTTGATCTCCGCGGCGGTCTCCGTGCGCCCGTGATGTTCGGCTATGCGCAGAAGTTCGCCTATGATTATGGTGTTCTCCTTGATGTAGTGTTCAGCTATTTCCGGTTCCGTCCGGCGTATGCTGTCCAGATAGGCGAGTTCGCTCATTATGATCGAAGTGTAGGCGTCCAGCATTTCGTCGCCCTTTGCCTCGTCGCCGTTCTCGTAATAGGCCGAGATATACGTTATGTAGGGATAAAAGTACGGGAAGGCGTAATTGTCTTTCCGGTATACTTCGAGCCCGTATTCGAGGGCTTTCATGGCTATCGAGTCGCTGAAGGCGGCGCGTCCTGACTCTTCCGCCACGCGGTGCAGTTCGTTCATTATCTTCACGCGGTCCTCCATGTCGTAAACCACGAGGTCGAACTTGTCCTCCGGGAAGGAGAGGTAGTGTTCTATGTATTGGCCGGTCGAGGTGAAATAATCTTCCAGCAGCCTGTCGCCCTTTTCGTAGGCTTCCGCGTCGTAGTATGCCTTTATCAGGGCGAGGTTCTGTAACGCCCACCTGAACTGTCCCACCGGGATCTGCTCCATGGCGTAGTCGAGTACTTCCACCGCCTTCTCCGGTTCCCCTCGTTCGACAAGGGCGGAGGCGAGCCTTGCGAAGGCTACACGTACCTGCGCGGCGTTGTAGTTGTAGTCGACGAATTGATCGACGTAAACCCTCGGATCGGAGACGTTGCCGTAGCGGAATGTCTCCATAAGGTTACCATACAAAAGATCGGTGTCTATGCGGCCTACGTTCCATACGTCGGAGCTCGGGGTCTTTATCGGCACGAGGCGGTAGGCGTATCCGTCGAACTGGAGGTATTCTTCCAGCCCGAGGCTCGACAGCGAGGAAGGCTGGGTGAAGTAGAGCGGCCGTTTCCAGTCGAAATTGGCCAGCAGGTCGAGAAGCATCAGTTCCGGTCTTTCGAGCGAACTCCCCTTTATGTCGATCGTTATCGTGTCGGCCATAAGATGGGCGTCTTCGGGTTTGACTATGCCGCAGTCGAGCGCGTTCTGTTTGTTGACGGGCAGGAGTATCTTCTTGGCGGGGATGAAATCCAGAACGGTCTTTTCCGAGTACGATATGCGGCTGCGCGGGTCTTCGTCCTTCACGAAATTGATCACCTGCCTGGCCGTGACGGGAGTGTCGAACAGCTCTTCCACGGGTACGTACTCATTGGTGTACATATATTTGCTCCTCGGAAGCGAGAAAGGCACGGGATCCGATTCGTTGCTCTTGTACTTCATTTCGTCGATATACCAGCCGCCCGCCAGATAGCTCATATTCATTATCCTCACGTCGAGCCTCACGCCCTCCACTTCCTGCGCATACCAGAGCGGGAATGTGTCGTTGTCGCCGTAGTTCAATATTATCGAGTTGGGCAGGCACGACTGGAGGTAATTCCAGCCTATATCCCTCGCCACGTAACGGTGGCTGCGGTCGTGGTCGTCCCAGTTTTGGGCGCACAGTATGACCGGTACCGCAGCGCAGATGACCGTTGCGGCCGCTGCCGTAGCCACGCTGTCCTTTTTTGCCAGTTTCTCCAGCCAGCCCCTCACACACATCACTCCGAGGCCGATCCATATACAGAACGCATAGAATGAGCCGGCGAAGACATAATCCCTCTCGCGCACTTCGGAAGGGGTGGTGTTGAAATAGACCACCAGGGCTATCCCCATCATGAAGAAGAGCCACATTACCACCGAGAAATTCCTGGGGTCGCGGTTGAGCTGGTATATAAGCCCGATGATGCCGAGGATGAAGGGCAGGAAATAGTAGTGGTTGCGCCCCTTGTTATGCGCCATCTCGTCGGGAAGATTGTCCTGGGGACCGAGGTACGCCTCGTCGATGAAGTCTATGCCCGACATCCACTGGCCGTCGGTTATGCCGCCGAACGACTGCACATCGCTCTGGCGTCCAACGAAGTTCCACAGGAAGTAGCGCCAATACATGAAATTGACCTGATAGCTGAAGAAGTAACGCAGGTTCTCGCCCGTAGTGGGCACCGTGTAGCGCTGCCCGCGGTAAGTTATCCTTTTCCTGTCCTGCACCTTTCCCCACTCCTTGTAACCTTCGACGTGTTCCTTTCTGTCGGACCACATACGGGGGAAGAGGATCATGAATTCCGACGGGTACTTGTAGCCCGACACGGAGTAACCCTCATGGTATTTGCCGTCGTCGCCGATGTAATATTTCTTGTCGTAAACGACGTCTTCTATCGGGGCGGGGTATTGGGGACCGTACAGGAGCGGCTTGTTGCCGTACTGCTCGCGGTTGAGCAGATAGAGCAGCCCGTAGGGGTTGTCGGGGTCGTTGCTGTTCATCGGCGGATTGGCTGCCGCGCGTATGACCACCGAGGCGTAGCTGCTGTAACCTATTATTATGACCGTAACGCATAGTGCAATGGTGTTCCACACCACAAAGCCCTTCCGGTGGGTGATATATACCGCGAACCCGAGCGCGCCCAGCAGCAGCACGGCGAAAACGACCATGCCTGTATTTACGGGCAGGCCGAACGAATTGACGAACAGGCGGTCGACCAGTGCGCCGGCTGCGGTGGTGTATGGTATGATGATGCTGTTGATGAAGAACAGTATGGCAGCCGCGGCGAGCGACGCCTTTACAACGCCCTTAAAAGTGACCTTGGGGGTCTTCTTGAAGTAGTATATGAATACGATCGCCGGTATGGCCAGCAGGTTGAGGATGTGTACGCCTATCGACAGTCCCATGAGGTAGGCTATGAGTATCAGCCACCGGTTGGCGTGCGTCCCGTCGGCCGCCTCTTCCCATTTGAGCATGGCCCATACCACTATGGCCGTGAAGAGCGACGAGAGGGCGTAGACCTCCGCCTCGACAGCCGAGAACCAGAAAGTGTCCGTGAAGGCATAGGCCAGCGCTCCGACCGCTCCGGCGCCCATGATGGTCCATGTACGCGCTTTGGTGAGTTCCTCGCCCCCGCGGGCGGCAAGCCTCCGTCCGAAGTGGGTTATCGTCCAGAAGAGGAAGAGTATCGTGAATGCGCTCGCAAGGGCCGACATGGTGTTCACCATCATGGCCACGTTCCCGGTATCGGGGGCGAACATCGTGAAAAATCGCGCTATCATCATGAAGAGCGGCGCTCCGGGAGGGTGTCCCACCTCCAGTTTATAGGATGTAGCTATGAACTCCGAGCAGTCCCAAAGGCTGGCCGAAGGCTCCATGGTCATAAGATAAACAACGGCGGCGACAAGGAATGCCGCCCAGCCTAATATGGTGTTGCGCTTATTGAAGTAATTCATACATGATAATTTTATCCACGCAAAATTAAAAAATTATAGGGTTAAACCACCATATTTGGAGAACTTATCGCGTAAAGTTGCTATTTTTACACCTTAAACCGATCTAAACGAATTTACCATGTCCCGCAAACTTACTGTTTACAACACTCTTACCCGCCGGAAAGAAGAATTTGTACCGCTCAATCCGCCCCTTGTCGGGCTGTATGTGTGCGGCCCCACCGTTTACGGCGATCCGCATCTGGGGCACGCCCGTCCGGCCATAACGTTCGACCTGCTGTTCCGCTATCTTCAGATATCGGGCTACAGGGTGCGCTATGTGAGGAATATCACCGACGTGGGGCATCTGGAGAACGACGCCGACGAGGGGGAGGACAAAATAGCCAAAAAAGCGAGGCTCGAACAGTTGGAACCCATGGAGATCGCCCACCACTACACGGTGCGCTACCATGACGCCATGAGGGAACTGAATGTGCTCTCGCCGTCGATAGAGCCCCATGCTTCGGGACACATAATCGAGCAGATCGAATTCGTAAAAAAGATACTTGAAAACGGCTACGCCTACGAGAGTAACGGCTCGGTATATTTCGACGTGGAAAAATACGACCGCGACCACCGCTACGGAAAGTTGTCGGGGCGCATCCTCGACGACATGATGAGCGGCACGCGCGACCTCGACGGACAGGGCGACAAACGCAGTCCGTACGACTTCGCACTCTGGAAAAAGGCATCGCCCGAACATATCATGCGCTGGCCGTCGCCATGGGGGGAGGGTTTTCCCGGGTGGCACATGGAGTGCTCGGCGATGAGCACCAAATATCTGGGACAGACATTCGACATCCACGGCGGAGGCATGGACCTCATGTTCCCGCACCATGAGTGCGAAATAGCGCAGAACACCGCCGCCGACGGCCGCGACGCCGCCCGGTATTGGATGCACAACAACATGATAACCATCAACGGCCAGAAGATGGGCAAGTCTTTAGGCAACTTCATCACTCTGGCCGAAATGTTCTCAGGCGCTCACAAGGCGCTCGATCAGGCTTATTCGCCGATGACCATCCGCTTCTTCATCCTGCAGGCGCATTACCGCTCCACGCTCGACTTCTCCAACGAAGCTCTCAAGGCCGCGGAAAAGGGACTGGACAGGCTTATGAAGGCCGTCGAAACGCTCGGAAAACTCACCCCGTCGGCCGGTTCGACGGTCGATGTGTCAGACCTTGAGAGCCGTTTCGCAGAGGCCATGGACGACGACCTCAACTCGCCGCTTGTCATCGCCGCGCTGTTCGATTGGGTGCGCATCATCAACCAGATATACGAAGGGCAGCAATCCATCTCGGCCGCCGACCTCGACGCCCTGCGCGCCACGGTCAAACGCATCGTAACCGACACCCTCGGCCTGCGCGACGAGAAAGCCGCCGACACCAACGATATGCTCCCGCCCCTGGTGGAAATGCTTCTCGATATCCGCATCCGTGCCAAGGCCGACAAGGACTGGGCAACATCCGACGCCATCCGCGACCGCATGACCGCAGCAGGCATCCGCATCAAAGACCGCAAGGATGGCGGATACGACTGGGAGATCGAGTGACAATGGAAAATTGAATATGGGAAATGGGGAGTTGGGGTATTGCCTTATTTCCCATTTATATCACCTTCACCGAGTCAGGTCGGCGTATGAGTTGCCGCACCTGAATGAAGAGGAGCGTTGCGGCGAGCAGGGCGGAGAGGGAGTCGGCTATGGGGATGCTCATCCAGACGCCGCGGGTACCGTAAATGTCGGGGAGTACGGCTATCAGCGGAACGAGGCAGAAGTTGGCGGGTCATGGAGAGGAATATGGCTTTCTTCGGCTTGCCTATATACTGGAAGAAGTTCGACGCCACTATCTGGAACCCTACGATGGGGTAGACGATGGTGGCCGTGCGCAGCCCTTCCTTGACCACGGCGAAAAGTTTCATGGAATTTTCGGGGTCCTTGTCTACGTTTATAAAGAGGTGCGCCACTGCGTCGGGGAAGAGTTGACAGACGGTAAAGCCCGCCGCCGTGGCTCCCATTCCGCACATGATGGTCAGCTTAAGGGCTTTGAGCGCTCTTGGGAATTGGCGCGCCCCGAAGTTGTAGCCCACTATGGGCTGCATACCCTGATTGAGTCCGGCCACTATCATTATGAATAGCATCAGCACTCCGTTGACGACGCTGTAAGCGCCCACGGATATGTCGCCGCCCGTCTTTTTGAGCGCCCCGTTAATGAACAGCACCACCACGCTCGCGCAGAGATTGAGCAGGAACGGCGCGAGACCTATGGAGAGCACCTTGCGCACGATGATACCCATGAAGCGGAAAGTGCCGCGGCGCAGATATAGAAAATTCTTTTTGTCGAGGAAGTGCGTCAGCTCCAGCGCCACGGCCGTACACTGAGCTATGAGCGTGGCGAATGCCGACCCCTGCACACCCCATTCGAATACGAATATGAACAGCGGATTGAGCGTGCAGTTTACCAGCACAGCCGTTATCATTATCATCATCGCCTTCTTGGGGTATCCCGACGCCCGCAGCACTTCGTTGAGCCCGAGGTAGACGTGCGTGACTATGTTGCCGCACAGGATAACCTTCATAAAATCGCGCGCGTAGGGGATCGTATCGTCGCTCGCACCGAGAGCGTAGAGTATCGGATCGAGGAACGCGAGGCTGAGGATGCCGAACAGGAGCCCCGTGATTATGTTGAGCATCACGGCATTGCTTAGTATGAGGAACGCCCTCTCCTTGTTGCCTTGTCCCAGACGGATGGATATGAGCGACGACGCTCCGACTCCGACCATTGAGCCGAACGCGGCGGCGATGGTCATCAGCGGAAGGGTTATCCCCACACCGGAGATGGCCATGGGGCCGACACCGTGGCCTATGAATATCCTGTCGATAATGTGGTACAGCGACGAGGACGACATGGCTATGACGGCCGGCAGCGCGTAGCGTCCCAGCAGTTTGCCTACGGGCTGAGTGCCTAAAAGTTCCGGATTGTTGCGGGTGTAACTCATGTATGTTGAACGCTTTGGGCGGACAAGCCGCTTTCGGCGGTGCAAAGATACGTTATATAATTGGTTTTCTGTAAAATTAACCATATATTTGTTGGGTTTCATTTATACCCTATCATACTAACCCTTAATACCTTTAATCTATGAAGAACAAATTTCTGAAGATCTGTGGATTGATCGCATCCGCAGTTGTCTGCTGCCTGCCGGCGGAAGCCCAAACCACCTGCCATGATATAGGTGGCTACAATTCGAGCACTGCGCTTTTCGAGGGCAGTGTCGACCAAAAGGCCCCGTTCTGCTTTGCCTACGCTTACAGTTGTGTGCAGCAGATATACACTGCCGGGGAGCTTGCCGAAATGAACGGCAAAAAGATAACCAAACTCAAATACCGCGTCAAGCCCGACGATTGGGAGACCTACGACTACACCAACACCACGAAGATCTATTTCGTCGAGACCTCCACTTCGGAATTCGTCATGAACGAATACGAAAAATTCATCTGGCTCCCCGTAACCGAGTCCAACCTCGTGTGTACACAGGAGGTATCGCTCGACCTTCAGACGGCTTCCATAAACGAGGAAGATCTGGAGATAGAATACACCCTCACCGCCCCATACGTATATCGCGGCAAGAATCTCATGATAATGTTCGTTCAGGTGGGGTCGGGAGCGTCGAGCTCGTTCAACGATTTCTACTGTTTCCCCGCCAATGTGGTCAACACACCGTTCCGCACTCTCTATTTCTGCGACCACTACATGAACTTCGACTCGCCGTTCCAGACCATGAGCGACTCCGCGCTCAAGCAGGTTCCCGTGGTGATGTTCACCTGCGTCGAGAACGATGATCCCGACCCGGATCCCGACCTGGCGCTGGTACCTGTATTCTACGGCCTCGCAAGCGATTACCTGAAGGGTGAAGACCCTGTTGTTCTCGAAATCCGAGGCGCAGGCAAGGAACTCTTCACGGTATTCAAGGTCAACGGTATGCCCGCCACCCAATTCGACCCTGCACAGGCGGGCAAATACAAGGTCGAAGCATTTTCATCCGACGGCAAGGCCGGAGTTACGGCATGGGTAACCGTCAGGTAAATTGCTTCGGTAGCAAAATTCAAACAACCTATAAAATATAGAACACTATGAAAACGCTTAAATATATTATCCATACCGGCGCCATTCTGGCGGGCATACTGATGCTTTCATGCAACTCCGACAAACCGGGGCCTGCTCCGGAACCGGAACACAAGCAGCTTTCGGATTTCACGGGCTACTATTACGAAGGCGACAACGGTTTCGGCACCACCACCCTCGATATGCATCTTTACAACGGCACTTACGACCCTCTGAACCTCTCTTTCAGCGGGGACTATGAACATCTGTCGATCAGCACATTCAACACTCTTTCCACTTTCGAGGATGTGGATCTCGAAACGGGCGACTACACGGTCAAAGCAACCATCGACGGCACTCCGCGCTCCATTGTCATGGGGGAAGGTGCCGACGTGTCCAACGTAGGCCTTTCGTACTATAAAACGCGCTCAGCCTCAGGCGAGGCCGCCTATATCATTACAGGCGGGACACTCACCGTAGTCAAAGAGGGGGATGCCTATACACTTACCGCCGAATTCATATGCACCGATGTAGCCGGCGGAGCGGAGGCCACAATGAAATTCAAATATGAAGGCGAGGTCAACTCGAAATTCATAAACGTTCCCATGGAAATGGACGATTACGAAGAGTTCAAGGCCGACGACACCCTGCGGTTCCTGCGCGACGGCATGGAGCCGGTCTTCAACCTCGACGGCGGCCATATGTTCTACCGTGACAACGGCGCTCTGCTCGGCTCTGCCAACCTCAAGGTCGGCTATGCCGCTCCCGACGGCCTTACTTTCTATATGATAGAGTGGCAGGGCGGTACTTCTGCCGGCTATAAGGGCGGTGCGCAGATACGCACCCAGGATGGCGTTTCCCCTCTCTACAGCCTCGCTGTGGTACAATACGAGAACGGCATCGTCTGGTTGGTCTATAAGGCCTCGGCCGACGCTCCCGAACAGTTTGCCGTACAGGAGTGGTTGTAGGGCTTGTTTGGGATTTCCCGCTCCCGCTCTATAATAATGTGTCAAAATATAGCCTGCCACGCATTTTGCGGCAGGCTATGTTTTTTAATTATTTATAGTGTATATTTGTGTAACAAAAGCCTTATAAATATTTGACCATGTTTTTAGAAAGTGCAAGCAGGGCCGGGTGGGTGGAGGTCATCTGCGGCTCGATGTTCTCCGGCAAGACCGAAGAATTGATCCGCCGGATGAAAAGGGCTAAGTTCGCCAACCAGAAAGTAGAGATATTCAAGCCGCAGTTGGATGTGCGCTACTCGGCCGCCGATGTGGTCTCGCACGACGCCAACGCCATACGCTGCACGCCGGTCGATTCGGCGCGCAATATACTGTTGCTCGCTTCCGACGTCGAAGTCGTGGGTATAGACGAGGCGCAGTTCTTCGACGCCGCGATAATAGAGGTATGCCGTGAGTTGGCCGATCGCGGCATAAGGGTCATAGTCGCGGGTCTCGACATGGATTTCATGGGCAACCCGTTCGGTCCCATGCCGTTCCTTATGGCTCAGGCCGAATACGTCACCAAGGTACACGCGATATGTGTGAGGTGTGGCAACCTCGCTCACCACTCCCACCGTCTTTCCGGCGGCAACAAACTGGTGATGCTGGGCGAAAAGGACACGTACGAGCCGATATGCCGCCACTGTTTCAATCTGTCGATGAAAGACAAAATAACTGATAACTGACAGTTGACAATGAGGTGGCCGTTGGGATTTATGATTTAATGCGGAGGGATATATTGTTGTGTGTTAGTCTATTGTTGCTGCGTATGCGGTTTGGCACGCTCTTTGATTTTAGTAATGCAGGAAGAATAAGATCTCTTGTGTTATGGAAAAGAAATTAAGGGCTTTGATGGCGAAATTGTGTGATTGCCAGACCATGTGCAAATATTGTTTCAACGCCTGTCTGGAGGAAGATGACGTGCAGATGATGACGGGGTGCATAAAGTTGGACGTGGAGTGCGCCGAGATATGCGGAATGGCACTGTCGGCGTTGGCCTACGAGGGTGAATTCATCGCGGAGATACTTAAAGTATGTGCGGATGCGTGCGAAAGATGCGCCGGAGAGTGCGGAAAACACAGATACATACATTGTATCGAGTGCGCAAAGGCTTGCAGGGAGTGCGCCGGGGAGTGCAGAACATATGCATATGCCGCCTGACATTACGGGTTACATAACCATTAAACCATTCGGAATCGATGTGTCGAAAAAATATTGTGTAAAAAATCGTCATAATTCTGGGTCTGTCTGAAATTTTGTTTATATTTGCACTCCTTTCGGCGGTTAGCGTCGCAGAGGAGGGAGGCTGCGGAGATTTTCCGGCGGACTCCGGCATCAGGCCCAGGTGGCGGAATTGGTAGACGCGCTCGTTTCAGGGGCGAGTTTTCGTAAGGAAGTGCAGGTTCGATTCCTGTCCTGGGCACCAATATAGCCTGTTAATCGTTTGATTGACAGGCTATTTGATTTTTATAAGGTGTACTAATAGTGTACTAAACAACAGATGAAGAGAAAAAAGCATCATCTGCGGTATGCTGTTAATCGCGCTTGCTTGCGGAGTTCTGAGAAATCGAGTAGGAGCGCAACCGATCCACGAACGAGGATTTTGCCGTCGGTGCTGTCCGGGTGCTTTTCAATTAGACCTAGGGCGATATACTTCCTCACAGTATGGGGATGTACCCCGTGCAGTGTCGCAACAGTCTCCATCCCTACGGCCACGGCGTAGAATTTCGAGGCATCGACACTGTTGCTTTTCAGTGCCTCCAATTCGCCCTTGAGCCGTTGATTTTCAAGATACATCCACTGAATGTGTGCGATGGCGTCGCTCGTTGCGATGGCAGTCTTATTCATTGTCGGTTTTATTTATGTCTTGCACGGTGATGTCCTGGATCAGTCGTAATTCGCTCTCGTACCGATCGAAATACTCTTGACAGGAATTGATCTCCATGAGAAACTTCACCAACGTATTAATAGTGTGTGTGGTGTCGCTCAATCCTTGAAAGGTCGGAAGATAGTTTTCGGCTTCATCTGCTATGTCTTTGTCGGTGCTGGCCAACTTTTCGATGAAGCCACATACATACACATAGCTGCTCAAAAGACCCGTTATCTCGGCGATGGGCGTATCCATCCCGTCTTCGCCAAGGTACTTTTTTACTGCGCTCAGAATGTGTCCGCGCTCATTCGCGAGGTTGAGGGTACATTGTTTGACCGCCTCCGGAATGTCGGGGCGGGGAAATGGGAGTTGACACACCTCGTCAAGAGAGGCGATTCTGTTTTTTTGATCATTTGTTTTCATAGCATTAAACATTTGGTTTGTTTTTCCGACGGCAAATATAACCATAATTATAACGGCAAACAAATATTTCACTCGTAAAATTATAGTCATAGTTGTTTTATTGCGTTTTTATTGTGTATTTATGTTTAATATATTATCTTTGTGCCGTCAAACCAAATGTTTAATGTTATGAGACTGCGAATTTTGGAGATATGCAAAGAGCAAGGGATAACACAGAAGGCCCTTGCGGAACAGATCGGACTGTCGGCGGTCGGTTTGTCGAAGGCCATCAACGGCAACCCCACACTCCAAACACTGGAAAAAATCGCCAATACCTTGAAAGTCCCGGTATCGGAACTGATCGACGAGCCGAAGTCAGGTAACTTTACCTGCCCGCAATGCGGCGCGGTGTTGAGGTTGTCGGCAGAGAAAGCGGAGTAACGATATGGCGACCTATCAAGACCTTGAGCGGGCTATTCAGATAGCTGTCGCCGCTCACGCGGGCCAGACAGACAAGGCGGGTGCTCCGTACATCCTGCATCCGCTGCGGGTTATGGCAGCCTGCGATTCGATCGACGAGAAGACTGTAGCCGTGTTGCATGACGTTCTCGAAGACACCGCGATCAGCAGCACCGATCTTCTGGCCGAGGGTTTTCCTGCCGAGATCGTCGAGGTGGTAGAGTGCCTTACGCGACGGGACGGCGAAACATACGGCGAGTTCATTGAACGGGCCGGACAGAACCAGTTGGCCGCCAGAGTGAAGATCGCCGACCTCAACGACAACCTCGATGTGAGGCGGCTTTCCACGGTTACGGATGCCGATATTGACCGCTTGAACAAGTATTTGGCGGCACGGGATGTACTGCAAGAGAAAATAATTTCATAGCTTTGCGATATGACGAAGAAAGACGCGATACAGATTTTCGAGCAAAAGCAAGTGCGCTCGGCTTGGGATTCGGAGGCCGAGAAGTGGTATATTTCAGTTGTGGATGTGATCGAGGTACTGACCGGCAGTGCGAATCCGCGCCGCTATTGGAGCGACCTCAAAATCAAGCTGCAGAAAGAAGGGAGCGAGTTGTACGAAAAAATCGTACAACTGAAATTAGCCGCTTCCGACGGCAAAAAGTACCTCACAGACGTGGCCGACGTCGAGCAGCTTTTCCGGTTGATACAGTCCATCCCGTCGCCCAAAGCCGAGCCGTTCAAGCTATGGCTGGCGCAGTTGGGCCGGGAGCGCCTCGAAGAGATCGACGACCCCGAACTGGGTATCGAGCGGCTGATGGAATATTACCACCGGGCCGGCTATTCCGATGTCTGGATCAATCAACGTCTCAAATCGATCGAGATCCGCAAGGAACTGACCGACGAGTGGGACCGGCGCGGCGTGAAAAAGGGACAGCAATACGCCACTCTGACCGATATTATTACCGTAGGTTGGTCGGGAATGACGACAAAGCAATACAAGCAGTACAAGGGCCTTAAAACCGAGAGCCTGCGCGACAATATGACCAACCTTGAGCTGGTACTCAATATGCTGGCCGAGGCCTCGACAACGGAAATCTCGCAACAGGAGCAGCCCAAAACCTTTGCGCAAAGCAAGCAGGTCGCCCATCGTGGCGGCAAGGTCGCCGGGGCCGCCCGCAAGGAACTCGAAGCGCAGACCGGGCAAAGGGTCATCAGCCCGTTGAGCGCCAAGAAAGTTCTCAAAAAATAAGCCGCTGCATTACTATCCGGGGCGATCTGACGAACGTGTTGTCGCTGCCGGTCGTTCCTCGGCATTGTGTAAACAACCTACTGAAAGGGAAAAAGAACCCGCCCCGATTGAGATTTCGGCGCGGGTTCGGTCTCTTCGTCCTGTGGGTGTTGCCTGCGTCATCACAGGCTTTATGTCGGCCTTAGCTGCAAAAAGGCACGTTTTTTTGCAATTTATCCGACATTTTGAGGTGAAAACAGGGCAATAATGGAGAGAAAACAGCCGCTTTTTCGATGCCAATCTCAGTAAAAACAGCGTTGTAGCGCATTATAGAGCCGATCAGCACATTTATTCTTTGCCGCACTGTTCACTTTATATGTGTTTACTTTTAGAAGTCTCCGATTATAGAATTTTAGCAAAACCCGTTTTCTCCGATTCAATCGTTCCTCCGGCGTTGGTGACAAATACCAGCGCATAGCCGGATGCATTCACTTTGGCCGTCGCCCCGTGCATCGCCATCACGGTGTGGCGCTTCAACTCGTCATAATGGAGTGTTCCCGCTGTGGCCCCGATGAGGACAACGTGCGGTTCGTTCGTGAGCGGGATGCACCCGGCATCAACATAGATTCCGAACCGCGAGAGGTCATACTCGCTTGCCAGAGCCTGCCATGTCTTGAGATCGGGGAAGCTGTACTTCTCACAAAACTCCTGTCCCTTGGGCGAGCGGAAAAGCACGGCAAGTTCATCGATTGTCTCTGTGCCGGTGAAGATGTCGCGCCCGCAGTCTGATATTGCGTTGCGCTGAGCGTGTATGCGTTTTATGATACTGTCCATACTGTTATCGTTTTACTGTTATGCCGTGCAAGGCGATGTCATCCATACTGTATCTGAGGGATTGCGTGTCGGATCTCACAGACTCCATGCTGTTCTCGATAGCTTCAAGCCTATCCGTGTTTCGCTCGATGCCTGCCAAATGATTGATTACCCTCTCTGTGTTGTTTCGCAGAAAATCCATAGTCTCCCGAATGCTTTGCGTATTGGCTGCCGTCGCCTGCACGAAAGGAGACATCGCCCGCGCCTCTTGCAAGGTTTCGTATGACGTGGCTTGAAAAGCCGTGAACCGCCCGTTGAGTTCGTCTGCCGAATCTTGGCTCATCGCCTCGAAACCCCGCCCCGATCCCTCGCGGTCGCTGGCGGTATCCTCGTCGATGATGTATTTACCAAACTGTTCGTCAATACTCGCGGCTTTATCATAGAGGCGTTTCTCCCATTCATTTAACGCCTGTTCTTCTGCGGCAGTGAGAATCCCGTCCTCCATTGCTTTCGCAAGGAATTCCATAAATTTCTGCACCTCCGGCGATAAGCGGGACTTTACGAGCTCTGTCACGGCGGATTTCACCATAGCCTTGACAACATCCTTCATCGCCTTAGCCCGATCCTCACCGGCAGACCACGCATCGACGTATGCCTCGGCAAACTCGTCAATCGCCGACAGCACATCCTCGCCGACAATCGCTTCAATCTGTCGATCTTTGGACTCTTCGAGTCTTCTATCTATCTCGTCTATGGCATCTTCAAAGTCGGCGATCCTGTCTTTGTTAGGTTTTTTCTGGGTTTTTTCGAGTTCGATTTGCTGTTGGATCATCCGTTTCTGCTGCTTATCCAACTCATCTTGTTGCCGGATAAGTTCTGCGGCGTTGGCGGCAAAGGTTTTTTCTATCGCTCTCCCCAGCTTTTCGTATGCCTTCTGGAGTTTGTCGATCTGCCCCTGCAGGCGTTGGATCTCCTTCTCGCGTTGCTTGTCCTTGTTGAATAGGTTTACGATGGCCATTGCTATTTGGAGTGCAGCGGAGATGATGGTGAGGATGACGCTCGCCTTTTCGACGGTCGATATTGCCGTCCCTGCGGCCACAGCCGTCCCCTGCATCGAAACAGCCGACATATTAGCCAACTGCACAATGCCGTTTATCATACTCAGCGAGGATGTCATTATCTGGCCAGCTGTCGAGATGATCTCCCCCGCGACCCCGCCGACGGTCTCGCCGATGCTTTCAAACTCATCCTTCGCCTCGTTGAGGGTCTTATATAGGTCTTCCCACTCCTTGATAGCTCGCTTGCCGGGCGCGACGTCGTTCTGCGCCTTCATCTTCGCCACCTCCTGTTTAGCGGTACTCACCTTTGCGCGGGCTGCGGCCAACTGTGATCCACTGACTCCGGCAGCCTGTGCCGATGCCAGGGCCTCCTCAGCTTGCAACAGAACTTGCTCCAACTGTTGGAGCGTCATATTGGCGATTGAATCCATCCACGCTTGGAACGTCTGCTCGCGTGCGGCAAATTCCTCATCAATGGCCATCAGATCATTTTGCTCATTACGGTTGAGTTCATCGACATTGCCCTGCGTAAAGCCCGCTTTGGGTGTGCCGTCCTCGTTCTGCATAGAGGCTCGTTTTCGGGCGTACTCCTCGGCGATCTCGTTCCGGCGCTGCTCGTATGTCATAACGTCGGCAAGCATATTCTTGAGCGAATCTTGGTTAGCCTTGTTGCGAATTTCCTCAGCCACGCGGTAGAACTCGGCGATAGATGCCTGCTGCTCTGGCGAAAGGTCGGCAGCCGTAACCGTCGAGCGGTCGAACGTCTGGCCGCTTTTCTTCGCTTCCGGATTCTCGGTCTCCCACTCTCTCTCGCGGATGTCCTGCAAGGCTTTCACCATAGCCGCCTCGCGCTGCTTATTCTCGAAGAGCATCCGCTTGTAGTTGAGTTCCGCCTGCGCCTGCTCTTTATCGAATCCCTGCTCCATCAAGTCGATAGTGGTCTGAGCGCGATCCAACTCACCCTGCTCTATCTCTTTCGTTACCGCTGCATAGTATTCTTTGGTGGCCTGCGCCGTCTCAGCCTGTTCGCGCTCGATCCTCGCTGCGTCGGTCTCGGCTTTGTTGGATTGTCCCGTTGTGAGCGGCAGGCGCGATTGTAGCGATTGGATACGAGTTCCGATCGAGGCGTATTCCGGATCATCCTTGCTGTACTTCTCCTGCTCTTTTTGCAGGAGTTCTATCTGAGCCTTGACATCCTTGATAATCGACAGGTCTTTCTCGCGGGCCGCAGTCTCGGCGACAATCTGTGCTATCTCCTGTTCCTTCGCCGCGATTGCTGCCGGGTCGGGTTCCGATGCCTTCTTCAAGGCTTCGAGTGCCGCCCGCGCTTCGGGTAACTGAGCCATCAGCTGTTGCAGCGATGCGCTCGTGGCGTCGAACACGGCGGGATTTTCTCCGCCCGCTGCGTTGGGGTTCTCGCCGAACTTCATCTGCGCCTCCTGCATCACCCTGTTGTAAATGCCGCGAGCGTTGGCCGCCTTTGAGATCTGTTCGCGGATAGCGTTGGTAACGTAGGTTTGTGCGCCGATGCCTGTCTGCGGGTCGCCGGGAAGAAATCTTGTTATATCGAACTGGGATAGTATAGTCTCGATCTCGTCGGTAACTTCGGCTTCTCCCTCGATCACTGGTTTGATCTTCCAATAGTAGGTTTCCGACAGGCTTATGCCGTCGGCGCTCCTTTGTCCCTTGAATTTATTATCGAGGAGTTTACGCACCTCGTCATTGGCATCGCCCTCCTTTTCGGCGAGTGTGTCTGCGGCATCTTTCGTGAAGCCTTCCATCGCCCGCGCACGCGCAGCTTTCTTCGCCTCTTCTGTAATGAGCGCATAAGCCGCCGCAATATCATTCAGAGCGGTCTTCTCATCGCCGAGCCTCCGCAGGTGTTCCCCATAGCGGTTCATTATGGCATCTCTCGCGGCCCGCCACTCGTCCGTTCCCTGCTTCGCGGCCTTGAGGCGACCGAACATCATATCTATCTGATGGATCTCGGAGTTGATACTGTTATTAGTATCCTTGATCGCATCGTCCAACTTCTTCTGTGCCTTCTCCGCGTCGGTCTCGTAGGTGATGAGTTTGTAGAGACCATAACCCAGGGCGATGACGGCAGCAGCAGCCAGCGCGTAGGGGTTCGCCATAATGACAGCGTTCAACCTTGCGGCGACAGCCGTAAGGCGGGTTTTCACAACAGTTAAGAAGCCGGTCGCCGTAGCATTGGCCGTCTCCGCTACGGTATTGGCGGTAGTTGCGACGGTACTGGCGGTCCGGGCCGCAGTCTCCACCGTGAGTTTCTTGTTGTGGAAATCGCGGGTCGCGCTCTGAAAGGCAAGAGCGGCAGTCTCCCGCTGCGTCTCGGCAACCGACAATTTTCTGGTAGCCGTCTCTATCTGCTTCGCAGATCCGGTAGCCCCTATCGCCATCAACTCGGCAAGCCGCTGTTGCTCCAATTGCTTGGCGGCAACGTATTCGGCCCGGCGAGCGACAACAGCTTGATTGGCGGCTTTCACTTCCGTCTGCGCCTTGAGCAACGCTCCCTGCGCCGCCTGTATGTTGGCTGCTGTCTCGGCCTTGACGAGCGCATAATACTCGGCAGATGTTTTCGATAACCCCTTCTTCGAGATCATCGCCTGCTGTTCGACAGAAAGAAGCTGATATAGTGACGCGGCCTCTTGTGTATGTTGTGTCGTAGTGATTGCCCGGCGCACGGCTTCGGTAGCGATGATGGCGGCCCGATACGTTCCATACAGAGAAACGAGGACGGCGATGCCTTCGCCGATCTCCTTGTAGTGTTCGACGACCTTTGTGGCTCCCTGGATCGTGCCGGTGATGAACCCTTGATTTGCAGAACCGATTCCGTTGAGCATATCCTCGATCGATCCTTGCAGGTTCGAAATGCTACCCGCAATACCCTTGCTCTGCTTGTCGAGCATCCCGTGGAACTTGCCACCCTCGGATGTTGCAGAGGTGAATGCATCAGCGACCATCTGAGAGGTGATTGCCCCGCCCTCCATTTCCTTGCGCAGTTGGGCGATGCTCTTGCCCGTCTTTTCGGCGATAACCGACAACGGGTTGAAGCCTGCATTGATCATCTGCAAGAGGTCTTGCCCCATCAATTTCCCCGCAGACCACATCTGCGAGAACGCGAGTGTCAGCTGATTGAGTTTCTGCGGGTCGCCCATCGAGATGTCGCCCAACTGCCGGAGGATCGGCATCACACGCTCCGCCTCGACGTTGAACGAAAGGAGCATCTGCGCTCCTTTGGCCAGATCTCCGAGTTGCAGCGGGGTCAGTACCGCATATCGGCGTATGTCGGAAAAGAGAGCATCGGCCTTTTCTTTATTGCCGAGCAGGGTACGGAACGAGATTTCAAGTGATTCGATCTCGCCGCGCACCGTGACTATCGTCCGGGCGAACTCTGCGGCTTTCTGTGCTGTGAAGACTGCGGCAACAGTACCGCCGACGACCTTCAACGTTTTGTCGATACGAGTGCTTTCCGCGACCGCAGAATCGCCGATACCGCGAAAATCGGCCTTGATCCTCGCTGCATCAGCAGCGAATTGTTGATGATCGAGACCGACTCCCCAATATGATTTTCCTTCTACGTTTGGCATTACTATGTTTTGATTTTTAAGTGATTGCTTTTAGATCAGTGGTTAATCGTCTATGACGCCGCTTTCCATAAGTAGAGCTGTGAAACTCAAATCGCCAGTGATGTCCCGCTTTTCGGGGGCGTAGAGGCCGAGTAGTTTTCGGCGCTCGGCTAACTGCTGCCGGATCTCCGAGATGTAGGACACATCGCCGAGCATTATCACCTCGGTTGTTGTATCTTCACGCTGATAGGTTTTTATCTTGGCCGCAGCGTCCTTATCGTCGGAGTCGTTGTCGGTTTTATCCGCTTTGTCGGTCGGTCGGCCTTTTCGCTTGATAGCCCGCTTTGTGTAATCCTGCTTCGATTTTTCCCACTGCGCATACAGTTCACGGACGCAATCATCTATGCGCTCCAACTCCAACTGTACGAGCAAATCGGTGTTTTCTAACCTATGCTCTCTCCATTCAGCTAAGAGCGATTGGATGTCATCATGCACTGTTTTCAGAGAATACGTTTTTAGATCGAGGCGCTTCATCAACTCGGCCCGGATCGCCCTCAAACTATACCCCTTACTACGAAGTTCGGCCACAATATCGAGCCGGGCATCCTTTTTCTGTCTCCTTATTTTATGCTGTACTTCGCTCATAATAAATTGATTAATCTATTGCTTTTCCGCAATGGGGACAAACTTTTGGTCCTTTCCCTTTTGCGGACACTGATGCCTCAACGACAATAGGAATGTCCCTCATATCCAGCCATTCAAGTCCGTCGAGTTGAGGAAATAAGTGATAAAACTGTTCCGGCGTGAGGCCGAGGGCGGTGATGAGGCTGTTGTCTATGCGTATGAGGTTGGCTTTCGGATCGAAAGTGTGTAGCAAAATGAAGGTCATGCCCGGTATCTTGCCCTTAATCTCCATCACGGCATACTTTGTCGTGAGAGCGATCATGGTAGTACCTTCGGAAGCCTCAGTCCGTGCGAGAGCTACGTCCAACTTTTGCCCTCCGGCCTCTCCACGAATGATTGATTCGTAACTCGGTAGATTTTCCATCTCCAACGTAATTATTTATTGTTTCTTTCGGCGTATTTACGGGCATCCGTCTCACGTCGCTTCTTGCCTATCGCCTCGTCGTACTGCTTGTGGATGCGTTCCCGACGAGCCTCTTGTGCGGCTTTCTCTTGACATTGCTGCCGGGCTTCGAGCTGAATACCCAAAGGCCGTAACTCTTGATACAGTTGGAGGTAATATTCCTCCGGGATCATCTCGATCATAGTGATTGATTTTTTGATTGTAGTCCCTTTCCCCGGCAACGCTGCCGACGGAGCCGGGGAGGGACTTGGGATTACTTTCGAACATATCTCGTTCGGACCTTGCTGAACGCCCATTCGTTCAACAATGCATATGGGCGGCTACCTGAGGGGGAACAGCTTATCAGCCCCACTACATTGGTGTTTATTACATTGTGAGGGTTAATAGGATGTAGCACTTCCCCGTGTTGGCGCAGATAAGCCTCAAAATCATTGATCTTGTCCCTCAACTCGCCCGCCAGTCTATACGCTTCGGCAACCGCCGGATCGGTGTCGTATATAGAGAATTCATCTATGATGATGTCCTCTATGTCTGATACAAGCCCAACCTTCAACTTAGAGTAAGTAAAATTATAGATGTCGAGTTCAATGATGTCTATAGGTGTCCAGCGTCTCAGTGCGCGTCGCACTTTATCTACGGCCTCATCTATTATTGGCAACAGCTCGGCCTCCTTCTCTGCCTGTTCCTTTGCTGCGAGTAGTTTGATTTTGGAAACTTCCGAGGCAATGTCCCGTTTGACCGATTCGCGCAGTCTCTTGCCTCCGGAGGCAAGATCGACGAGTACGCTGCTGCCGGTGAGAGTAAACCCGTTTCCGTTCAGTTGATTGATGATCTGTTGAAGAACCGGTACGGTTTGTCGATAATCTCTCAACCGCCCGTTGATGGACTCTTGGTCTCTGTAAATAAGTGTCTTTCCCATGATCTTGATTATTACATAAGCGATGCAACATTGTCGATCTCTTCGTCTGTCACTTCGGCCTCAGCGACGAGTGTGCCTAACTCCACAAAAGAGGCGATCGCTTTATAGATTCTTACTGACGATTCGCCGAACTTGCTGTTGAGTTGAGCGATCTGTGCTTCTGTTAATTGTTTCATTTTATTGATTTTTAAGTGATTAAACTATGTATTGTCGCTTCCCGGAGCGAGCCGATTATAGCATTCTTAATGGTTTTTTAGGTTCTTCAGAGGTTTGACGAGGCTTGAAATCACTTTGTTTATTTGCCCACGTCGCCAGTCGCCGGGCGGTGTCCCACGTCTGCTGTAGCTCGAACTTCATCTTCGTTCCCGATTTGTTCGGCTCCGTCCAATAGTTGTAGAACTCGCGGATCATCTCCTTGCCGTACTGAGAGATGTAGGATATGAGAGAATCATGAAAACTTTTTTCTCGCGAGCGCATAGCGGCGTTAGCCGCCTCTCTCTTACCATTCTTATTTTCATTATCATTATCATTATCATTATCAGTATCAGTAAGGGGGCGTTCGGGGTTTTCGGGGTTTTCATATCCCCGTTCGGGGTTTTCGGGAGTTTTATCTGATTTCTTGGGTCTTCCACCAAGTTGCCCATACTCAGCACCTTTCGCTCCGTTCTCTCTGTTTGTCTTGCATTTCTGTCGATACTTTTCATCGAAGACGTCCAGATCGAGGCATACGAACTTGAAGGCCATTTTTACAGCCGGATCGGTTATCTTCGGCTTCTCTCCCTCGGCTTCATAACTGAAGATGGCCTTGATCAACGCCCCGGCTTGCGCATCAGATAGATCATCAAATACACTACCCCAAGCCGTTTTTACGATGAATGTCTCTTTCACGGCCTATCCTTGATTATCCGGAGCGAGCCAGTATATTTTACGACGCGGTGTCTCGTCGGTCCATGCGTCCACGATGGGCACACCTCCGTATCTCAACTCGCTGATCCGCTTGCGGGCGTCCGAACCTCCTGTATGACGATTGATCTGAACGACGGTAAAGGAGCCACCTCCAGAAAGTAGTTGCATAATTTGGCGTCGCACGGCATATCGACTATCTTTGTTCTCGGATTTGGTGCTGCCGTTCTTCTTCGGAAGGGCGGCGGCGCTGCTTTTTGTGTCCATATGTTAAACCCTCCCTTTCCTTTTCCCCATACAATGGATTTGCGCCTGTGCGCTCACCTCATCGGTCGTATCAACCCGGCGGCTTAACAGCCACGCCTCCAGTTCGGCGCGTTCAAAAAATAGCATCTTCCCGCCCGGTTTGTAATGCGGTATCTGTTTGGTGGCTGTCAGCTTGTATAGATAAGAGCGGGACATACCCATGTAGCTGGCAGCCTCTTCAAAGGTCAGCACTGATTTTTGTACTATGCCCATCTGTTTTAGCCCATCCTCAACGGCTAATAGTCTTTGTTCTGTACTCATTTGCCTTGTCTTTTTTTAGGTGTTTACTACTTACTTTGATTATCTTTATTATTTTTTTACCTCAAGACATGGCAAAGATTGTAAGTGTCGGTAATAAAAAACCCCCACAATGGCCTATTGTGGGGGAGTGTGGGGTAGGGGCTGAATAGCTACAACACGCTATCTAACAACGATATGTCTGAAGGCCAAGTGCCTGTTTTTTTTATGTCGTTGAGGTTGCTGCGTAATAGGCCGGGAGCGAATCCGAATAATTTTTCGAATGGCTGCCAAGATATACGCGGAGATCCGTCGCTGTTTACTCCCTTGCCCAATTTCAATTTATCGCTCGTTCTTTGGGCGAAGCAAGCGGCTAACTGCGTTCCTTTACGCCACTCGTATGTATCCGTACACAATCCCTGCCGGATGGCGTTTTGCAGGATAACTTCAAATTCCGGAGTACGCAACTCGCTCGGCACCGGCTGCACCTGGGGTAATGTGGCGGGGTTATTCGGAGTGGGAACATAGATCGCCGGAAGAGAACCTTCTTCAATCACCCGTTCTGCTTTGATCTGCTTAACGTATTCTTCAAAAGAAACCCGGTGCTTATTGTGGTAGTTGATATCCACATCGAAATAGCGTTCGAACTCATCTTTCCGGCTCAAGACGTGAGAATAGAAGCCCATCTGGGCAATAACAGGCTCTATTTCGGGGTCTATATCGAACAGCTTCTCCAAGGTAGAATAATCGACCTGGCATTTGCGGAGCAGATAGTCAATTTTGACCGTTTCGGATAGATGCTCGGAATGTTGCTCAGGAAGTTGAAGAGATTCGCAGTATGCGCGTAATCCGGGCATCACTTCGTACGCATTATCTCCTCTTTTCATCGTGTGCGCTATCGAGTTATGGGTGTAGGTTTCGATTTTCTTCACTCCTGTTTGTGGATCGTATGCTAATGTCCGATAACTGACCGATTCGACAATGGTCTGGCACAGATCATTGAACACGTTGATATACTCACTTGCCTTCCGCTTGCGGTACTCATTATATCCCTCGTTCTGGAGTTTATCGTTCAATTTGCGTAAAGCCGTTTTGAAATCAAACCAACTATACCGGTCCACATTCGGAGCCTCCGACAAAATCAGAAGTTCGTCATCAATTCTGCGGATCAGATCGTCAATACTCATATTTTTACAACTTTATTTCCGGAAGACTGTCGATCGCTGCCTGTTTGAGGCTATCGACGGCGCGGGTGTATTTCTCGGTATGTTTCAGCCCGGAGTGTCCCAAAAGGCTGGCCACGGTTTTGATATTTGCCCCATTATTCAAGATATTAACCGCAAACGAGTGGCGGGCGCAATGCCAGGTGATGTGCTTGTCGATCCCGGCGCGGGCAACCCATCGTCTCAATGCTTTCAGACACATTGTGTGGCTCGGTAAATCAAAGATGGGAGCAGCATCTGCTCCGGTGCCGATTAGCGACAAAAGACCATCATTTAGCGGGATCACGACACTGCTGGCCGCACTTTGCCCCTTTGTTTTGACCTGTTCAAACATCAGCAACCGATTGGAGCGATCGATATTCCGATACCTGAGCTCCACCACATCGCAGAACCGTATGCCGGTGTAGAGGCAGAATATGAAAGCTGATCGGATTGCCGGACTTTGGCCGGGGTATGTGGTCGATATAAGCTGCTCGATCTCATCCAGTGATAAAACATCCTTTTTAAGGCTCTGATCGTCTGCCTTGCACACCACCCCGTCGCACGGGTTTTTTGTAATCAGATTGTGGTCTATGGCGTGCCGTATGAATTTCTTGAATCGTTGGTATATGCTTTTGGCCCCCTCTCCGACGCTCCGGGTTTGCAGGTACTCAACAAAGGCGGCCATCATATCTTTGCTCAACTGCTCCGGGCGTATGTGGCTGGCGTAGATAGGGTGCTTCTCGCTTAGGAAGTCCTTGAAACGATTGAGGGCGATCTGCATATTCCGCACATCCTTTTTAGTGTAGGTGTCGATATACGCTTGAAACGCATCGAGAAAGTTAATGCCTTTGGCCGTGAATATTCGTTTGCCCGTGCGATCTTTCTTCAATTCTTGTTCCCGCTCAGCTCTGATTTCCTTTGCCAGTTCCAGTGTATCCCGGTTGGATTGCCGTTCCCGTGGGGTGCGTGGATTGGCTGTTAGATAAAGATTTAGAGTCTCTTTTTTACGGTCATGCTTGACTTTGATGGCTCCGGTGGTCTCGTCGATCCATTGCGCCCGCCCTAAATAATATTCCAAATAGAGGCTGATTCGACCGTCTGAAAGTGTACTTTGTCGCAATTTTGGATTATCTTTGGTCTTTACCTCTAACTTTGCCATTGCAGTATATCTTTGATTACCTTTTATTTCCTTTGTTTTACAAAGATAATAAAATAAATGGATCAAGGTGTACTAAAAGTGTACTATTCGACAAAATAAAGGAAAATATCGACAAAAAGGTAGAGATACGAAGTCGCTAAGACGCTGATAAACAGCAGATGTATATTCCGATGATTTCCGATATTTGCACGGTTATATGCCTGTCCTGGGCACAAAATGAAGAAAGCTTCGGTCGATTTTTAATCGACCGAAGCTTTCTTCATTGGGTTTGCTCCATAACTCCACAATCCAAACAACCTCTAAAAGGTTGTTTGGATTTTGCGACCGAAGCAATTTTTGCTTCTTTTTTCACCCGCCGAACGAGGCGTAGCGGCTCCTACGGCGAGCGAGGCGGGTGAAAAAAGCGCCGCCCGGAGGCAAAAAGTGCGAGAATCGCAAATTTCAAACAACCTCTAAAAACCCGTGCGCCCTTACAGCGGCTTCACTGGAATGCAGATATCCACGATATGTTTATTCTGCGGATGTGTGGTGTAGTCGTTGTGGTAGAGTTCGTATGTGCATCCGTCGCCTTGTTGGCAGCCGCTTTCCACAAACCAGTTGCACATGGTGTTCCATGCTTTCTCGAAATCGTCGAAGCCGAGTTCGAAACGTCCTACGGCATACTTCCCGCCCGGAATGGTCAATTACAGTTTGCCTACCAGCCCGGCGATGCCGGCGACGCACTCTTCGACGCGCCCGTAATCGACGATGGCGGGGAGGTCTTTCGGGGTGTGGGTAAGCTGTTGGGTCTCCATATTGTCGAGAAACCACTGCGAGGTGACGGCTATGGCCGGACATCCCTGCTGCAGAAAGAGGCTGTGGTCGCCTTGGTACCACGGTCCGCCCTCGACGAGTCCGGGATCGTTTTGCAGAACCTCCCGCAGGGCGGCGGCGATATTGTCCGGCAGGCCGAAAGGCGAGAAACACGAAAGTCCCTCGCGGTAGCCAGCTCCGTCGATATTGATATTGAGTGCTATGCGGTCGAACCGTCCGGCATTCTGTTCGATGTACTTAACCTGCCCCGGAGCGCCGTAATAGTCCTCGCCGTTGAAGAGGACCAATTCCACGGGGCGCCCGCATTCTTTCAGCAGTTCGGCCAGCGCCAGCACACACGCCACGCCGGTGCCGTTGTCTATTGCACCCGGAGTGCCCGCCTTGGTGTCGATATGTGCCGAAATGACGATTCTCTCATCCGCTTGGCCGCCGTTTCGGGCTACTACATTGAACGCCGTTTCAGGGATGCGTTCGGCCTGCGAAACGAGTTCGACCGTTTGCCCGGCGCAGGGGAGCAGCCTCGCGCCCTCGGTATCCTTCATATATACCGACGGAATGTCGAGATCGCCGTCCTCGAACAGCGGGAACGGGTAGACTCCGCCTGCCGTGGCTGCGTTGCGCGAAGTGGCGCATACGAGCGCGAGCGGTCTCCCGCGTTCCAGCAAAGATATAATGTGCCGGTGCTCTTCGGGGTTCCAGAATGGAAAGTTCTTCGGGGCGATCTGTATGGCGGCAATTTCGCCGTGCAGCAGGACTATCCTGCCCGTGATATCGGCCTGCTCCAGAGCGGCGATCGAATCGACGGCTACCAACTCCCCGCGCACGTTGCATCCGGGCGAATATGGTGATGAGAACACTTCGAACGACCCGCCGCCGCAGTTCAACACAGCGCCGTCGCTGTGCCAATCCATTACCTGCAGTTCGGTTGATTCAGTCTGCCAGCCTGCTTCGTCCAATACCTTTTTTGCATAGGCCGTAGCCCTGCGGTTCTGCGGACTTCCTACGCGCCGTTCGCCTATCACGGAGCATAATGCCTCCAGATGCGATTCGATCTTTTCATTCAACATACGTTAATCGATTTAATAGTGATGGTGCAAAGGTAGTGTCGCAGCCGATGGCGGTATTGTAAAAAAGGGACTTATTCCGGACTCACGTTAATTAAAGTAATCCGAGTGCGGCGGACACACGGCAATGTATTCGCCGGGAGTATAACCCGACATGGCGCGGAATTCGCGGATCATATGCGACTGGTCGAAGTACCCGCATTCGGCCGCAAGTTCCGCCCAACCGGTACGCGGAGAAGTTTCGAGCAGGTGCAGGGCGCGCTGGAAACGGACGGTTTGCGAAAATTCCTTGGGGTGGGCGCCGACGTGTTCGGAAAATATACGGCCGAACTGCTTGCGTCCCAGACAGGCGGCGTCGGCGAGGGCGGTTACGTTCGACCGGCCGGCGTCTATCAGCCGGATGGCGGCATCGATCCGTTTCAGGTTGTGTCCGGCAATGTGCATGAGCCGCCGCAGCAGGAATCGCTCTATCAGCATGATGCATATCCTGTCGTCTCCGGTACTCGTCAGCGATGCTTCCAAAGCGGCCAACTCCCTGTCCTCCATATCGCCCGCTGTCAGCCGCAGACCTGCTAACCGATTTATGGGCAGATCGAAGAACGCCCTTGCTCCGGCGGGGCGGAACACGACCGATATCATGTTCACCTGCCCGCCGTAGAGCAGGTCGGCGAACCTCCGCTCCTGTCCGCACAGAAAGACGCGCGGATGAAGCGCGTTCTCGTGGACGGATAGCAGTCTGTCGCCGCGATGGAATATCAGGCTCGTCATACCAGTCGGCACGGTGC
>QMCE01000123.1_pt1 | contig 33128 bp, 32 predicted proteins | sample 1821851 | NCBI WGS metagenome assembly QMCE01 (sample SAMN09453174, study PRJNA476694) | Termite gut metagenome, whole genome shotgun sequencing project. | isolation source: worker | host: Odontotermes sp. | place: South Africa:Pretoria | collected 2016-01-28 | reverse complement strand
GTTGAGCGGTAAGTAAGACGCGTCGTGGTCGTGATTCCAGAACTTCACGTCCGGGAAGCCACGGCCACGACGGCTGTCATGAAAACTTCAGATAGCGCTGGCGGCTCGTTGACAAGTTCCGGCAGCGCTTATGAAGAGCCACAGACTCCTATCTGTCGTGGCTGGGGGCTGATGGTTATGACAAGCGAGCTACTCGCTATTCCTGGCGTGATGACAAAATAACACCTTCACTCGTACTCATAGCCATCAGCTTCTTATCCCACCCCACAACTGAATATGTCAGAGGGGCCCAGGCTGACGCCCGGGCCCCTCTGAACTTTGTGCCACTGGAGTGATGTGCCGTCCGTCACTTCTGGTTGGGTTGGACGGCCGGCAGGCCGAGCACGGCGGCGAGTTGCGCGCCGAGGTCGGTGTCCACGTTCGTCCAGTACTGGACGAAGCGCTGCTTGATTGCGTCCACCGTCAGGCTCTTGGCCTGGCCGGTCAGCACGGCGACGAAACGCTGGCGCTGCTCGGGGGTGAACACGTTGCGGTACAGGCCGCCGGCCTGGCCGAAGTCGTCGTCATCCGCGTGCAGCGTGGCGGCTGCCCGGACGAGCTCGCCGTCCGACTCCCACGAGCCCTCCTGCGCGACGGACGGGTCGGCCGCGGCGCCGCCGAAGCCGTTCGGCGCGTAGACCGGCACGTCGGGCGCGTTGAAACCGTGTCGCTGTGCGCCGTCCTGCGAGTAGTTGTGCACGGCGGCGGCGTGTGGCGCGTTCACCGGGATCTGCGCGTAGTTCGTGCCGACGCGGTAGCGCTGGGCATCCGGGTAGGAGAAGACGCGTGCCATCAGCATCTTGTCGGGGCTGATGTCGGTGCCCGGCACCATGTTTGACGGCGAGAACGCCGCCTGCTCGATCTCGGCGAAGAAGTTCTGCGGGTTGCGGTTCAGCGTGAAGTGGCCCACCTCGACCAGCGGGTAATCCTTGTGCGACCAGGTCTTCGTCAGGTCGAACGGGTTGAAGCGGTAGGTCTTGGCCTCGGCGTACGGCATGATCTGCACCTTGAGATCCCAGGTGGGGAAGTCGCCGTGTTCGATCGCCTCGTACAGGTCCTGCCGGTAGTAGTCGGCGTTCGCGCCGGCCAGGCGCTCGGCCTCCGCCTCGTTCATTTCGCTGGTGCCCTGCCGCGCGATGAAGTGGTACTTCACCCAGAAGCGCTCGCCTGCGGCGTTGATCCACTGGTAGGTGTGCGAGCCGTAGCCGTTCATCTGCCGCCAGTTGGACGGCAGGCCGCGGTCGCCCATGAGGTAGGTGACCTGATGGGACGTCTCAGGAGACAACGTCCAGAAATCCCACTGCATGTCGGCGTCGCGCAGGCCAGAGCCAGGCAGGCGCTTCTGCGAGTGGATGAAATCGGGGAACTTCATCGCGTCCTTGATGAAGAAGACGGGGGTGTTGTTGCCGACGATGTCGAAGTTGCCCTGCGTGGTGTAGAACTTCACCGCGAAGCCGCGCACGTCGCGCCAGGTGTCAGGGGAGCCCTGCTCGCCGGCGACCGACGAGAAGCGCACGAGCACCTCGCTTGTCGTGCCGGGCTGGAACACGGCGGCCTTGGTGTAGGCCGACACGTCACCAGTGACCGCGAACTCGCCGAAGGCGCCGCCGCCCTTGGCGTGCACGACGCGCTCGGGGACACGCTCGCGTTCGAACTGGGCCAGTTTCTCGACCAGGTAACGGTCGTGCAGAACGGTGGGGCCGTCGGCGCCGACCGTCAGGGAATGCTCGTCGGAGACGACGGGTATCCCGGATTGAGTGGTGGACGCGGGGATCTTGTCAGACATGATTCTCCTTGGTGTGGTGTGACGAGGGCGCGCCGTCGTGGTTGACGGCGGCCTGACAATCGGGGCACAAACCCCAGAAAACGACTTCGGCCTCATCGACGGCGTAACCGTGGACAGAGTCCGGTGTGAGGCAAGGAGCTTGCCCGACGACGCAATCCACGTCCTCGACATGCCCACACAGCCGGCAGATCACGTGATGGTGGTTGTCGCCCACCCGTCGTTCGTACAGGGCCGGATGGCCGGCTGGTTCGATGCGGTGCACCAGCCCCGCGTCCGTCAGGTCGGCCAACACGTTGTGCACCGACTGGATCGACGTGCGCGGCAACCGGCGAGAGACGAGCCGGTACACCTGATCCGCGCCGATGTGGGACGTTTCCGACAGCGCGTCCAGCACCGCCGCCCGGCCAGCAGTCACACGAAGGCCCGCTTGTCGCAGCAAGGTCTCCGATGAACCGTTCATGGGACCACCCTAGTGATTGTTTTGAATAATTCAAAATAAGGATGACGTTCGCGGATTCCGCCTGCCGCGACGGCGTGTCACCCGTCCACGCCAACGAGACAGGCCTCACCCAACCACGTTCCTCCGTCGGAAAATGGGACAAACTCGCCTCTCATCAACCGAAACGAGGACGAAGAGGCCCGTCTGACGATTGAGATGCGAGTTTGTCCCATTTTCGATGGACCACGTCGGACTGCAAGCGGTGGCCGTCGTGGTTGTGTGGGGTGAGGTCACCCGGGTTTGTCCCATTTATGCAGGGTGCCCGTAGCGACGAGACCCGCGAGGGTGATCGCCGGGTGAGGTCGCGCGGGTTTGTCCCATGTGCGCGGGACCGGCCGGCGGCTGGCGCGGTCAGTCCTCGGGGTCGGGAACGCTATAGGGCAGGGTGTCGATTCCCGCCAACTGGCTGGCGAGCCGTGGCGCGGCGGCCGCTGCCGCGCGGGCGTCACGCGAGCGCCGTTCGTAGAGAACAGCCATGATGAAACGCTCGGGGTGGGTGCCGGTCGGCGGCGCGGGGGCGACGTAGCGTTCGAGCCGCGCGGCGAGCTGGAGGCCGAGGCGGCGTCGCACGGGAGGCGGGAACTCGCTTGCCCGCCGGAGGAATTGCCGGGCCTGGAGCGCAAGCGCCGACGGCAGCGGCCGCAGGTCGCAAGCCGCCAGCCACGGCGCCAACTCGTAGGGCAGCGCGAGAATGAGGGGCTGGCTGTGCGCGCCCCGTGTCTGGACCACATAGGTGCCGGCGAGGAAGTCGCCCACGCGTTTGCCCTTGTCGTTCAACATGCTGACGACGAACGCGAGGGCGCCCATGGTCATCCACAGCTCGAAAAAGCCGATGAGCGCCCGGATCGTCGTGTGTCGCAGCCGGACGACGCCGCCGTCGTCGCGGATGACGAGCAGCCCGAACACGGCTTTGCCGAGGGAACGCCCGTGCGTCAGCGTCTCGACGGTGATGGGGATGACGAGGAAGGCGACCGCGAGAACGATGAAGACGATGGCGTTCGCCAGCGCGGTGTCGACGTTGAACGTCGGGTCTCGCACCGCCGTGATGGTGGCGGCGATCCAGATCAGTCCGGTGAGCACGACCCCGGTGGCGACCGCGTCGATGAGCCAGGCGCCGGCCCGCATGATGAGCGACGCTGCCTGCACCTGGAGCGAGACGCCCTCACCCGTGAGAATCTCATCAGGGCTTGCTCTCATGGCTGACGGCACCTCCTTCCGGCTGGCTCGGCCCACCCGCAGCCAGCTTGCCCTACTGGGCGTTCCAGCTCAATCCAGCGGCGTGTCCGGCGTCAAGGACGGCGGCTTGCCGCGCGCGTCACGAGTACGCTGGCCGCCGTGGACATCGACGTGTTCGTCGGCCGGAATCAGGCGCTGTGGCGGCGTCTGGACGAACTCGCGTCCAAACGCCGGTTGTCCGGGTTGGAGGCGGACCAGCTCGTTCACTTCTACCGGCAAGCGGCCACCCACCTGTCCGTGTTGCGGTCAGCCGCCCCCGACCCCGCGCTGGTGTCGCAACTTTCGATCACGCTCGTCAAGGCTCGCGCCCGCATTGGCAACCCGCACGACGCCGCTTGGCGAGGCGTGGCCCGCTTCTTCGTTCGCACGTTGCCGGCGGCGCTCTATCGTCTGCGCTGGTGGTCGGTCGTGGTCGCGGCGTTCTGCCTGGGGGTCGCCGTGGTGTCCGGCGTCTGGACGGCGGCCCATCCGGCGACGCTGGACGTGCTGATGCCGCCGGCCGTGCAAGACGAATACGTCCACCACGCGTTCGAGGAGTATTACAGCGAGTATCCGCACGCGAGCTTCACGGCGCAGGTGTGGACGAACAACGCGTACATCGCGGCCATGAGCCTGGCCAGCGGGATCACCGGGGTGTACCCCGTGCGCATCTTGTTCGACAACTCACTCAACATCGGCGCCACGGCGGCGCTGATGCACGTTCATGGCGCCGGCCAGGTGTTCTGGTCGTTGATCCTGCCTCACGGCCTGCTCGAATTGAGCTGTGTCTTCGTGGCCGGCGCCGCGGGTCTGCGGCTGTTCTGGGCCTGGCTCGTGCCGGGTGGCAGGACGCGCGCGAACTCGTTGGCGCACGAGGGACGGTCCACGATCGTCGTGATCGCGGGCATGGTCATCTTTTTGCTGCTCAGCGGCGTCATCGAAGGGTTCGTCACGCCGTCGGGCTGGCCGTGGTGGTTGAAGATCACGGTCGGCGCTTTGGCCTGCGCCGTTCTGTGGGGAACGACTTTCGGACTGGGCCGCCACGCCGCCACCGTCGGCGAGGCCCCCGATCTCACCGACGAGGAGAAGCAAAGCGACGTGGCGGTGTCAGTCTGATTTATGCCGCGGCCGTGATGGCTCGGGGCTTCCGCCGCTTAGCCTGGTTGGGGAAGAGGTGGACGCCGCTGGCTTGCACGGCAGCATGAGGCCACACGTGGACGACGGCAGTCGCCAGCCCCTTCAGGCCGCTGTGCAAGACGATCAGCACATCGTTCACGCCCCGATCGGCGATGCGGGTCAGCGCCCGACGCCAGAATCGCGTGCGTTGCTCTAGGTCGTCCTTGTTGGCGTCAGCCTTGTCGGCCCAGACGCCGAGCGCGTCTTGACCGCCGTCCTCGGTGAGGCCAATCGCCACGTAGAACATCTTGTTCAGCGCGCTCGCGCCGCTCGCTGATGACCGGTGGATGGCGTCGACGAACACCACCGAATAGGAAGAGGCGAGCGGACGGGTGCGCCAGTCCGTCAGGTCCTCGAACATCTTCCGTTCGATGTGTTCGGTGGTCTGTTTGCTGACAATCTGCCCACAGGCCTCAGACAAGTAGGCGGCCACTTCGTCAAGCGTGAGGCCCCTGGCGACCAGCGGCAACACCATCTGGTGGGTATTGGTCAGGCGGCGGCGTCGCTTGGGGACAATGAACGGAGCGAATGTGCCGTCGCGGTCGCGAGGTACCTGGATCTCGACCGGCCCCAACTCGGTGGATAGGATCTTCTTCCGTGACCCGTTGCGTTCGTTGAACGTGCTTTTAACATGGGAATGATCGCGATAGTGGTAGCCAAGATGTTCTTCCATCTCAGCGTCAAGCGCCGCCTCGATGACTGACTTCGTCAGTCGCGCCAGCACGTTGTCGGGAGCGGAAAGCGGCGTTTCCTGGGTGCAAAACTGTTGAGCCAACCGTTGAGCAAGTTCAAACCGTCGTTGACGGCTTTGGTCCGCATCAACAGGTTGAGTGACCGTTAATGGGGACACCCTATTCATCCTTACTGTGTTGCTAGACCCCCCTGTCACTGAGAGTAACTCGGAGATGGCTTGTCAGCACACTTAACCCACCGTTGGTCGCCTACTGTCTCCAGATCGTCATCTACTATTCGCGGACGAGCATTGATCGGCGACATTTCTGGCCAGTCAGACAGGTTTTCCGTCCTCGGACATGCTGACGACGGCTGCTCGGATCAAAGCCATGCGATCATGCTCGTCGTGCAAAACGTCGGTTGCGAGGGGATAGACCGGCTTGCCGACAGTGAGCGTCATGGTCGGCTTCTTCGTGAGGAGCGCGCGTGGCCCGCGGGCGGGTGGGAACGAGATCGCCATGGGCACGATCGGCGCGCGAGTTCGTGCGGCGAGATGAAAAGCGCCGCGTTTGAAATCACGTATGTGGGTGTCCCACGGGATCAATTCGCCTTCTGGAAACATGTGGACGATAGAGCCGTTCGTCAGGGACAGTTCCATCTCTTGGAAGAAATCGTCGAGGTTTTTCTTCTCACACGGCAGCGGCACGCCGCCCAACAGGTTGACGAGGAAACCGGGGAAGAGCGTGTCGACGTTTTTATGGATCGTGGTGAAGATGGGTTTCCTCGGCCAGGACGCGAGCGCCACCATCACGCTGTCGAGCAGGTGCACGTGGTTGCAGACGGTTACCGCCCCGCGGAGGCCGCGCAGGTTGCCAATCCCATGGATGCGCGCCCCGTTGACGATTGTGAGCCAGCAGAACAGCAGGGGAATGACGATCACGGTGTAGAGCAGGCGGGTGCCGACATTGAATACCGACGTGTGAGGACGCTCGACCGGTCGCGGCCCCGCCGCCATCCGGTACACCCGTTCCATGGCGCGCACGCTGTGCTCGAGCGAGAAACGGTGGCCTTCATGCGCGTAAACCGGCCCCATCTCGGCGCGCTTGTCGGCGTGCTCGATCCAGAAATCGATGTGATCGGCGAGGTCGTGAGCGTCGCCCGCTCGGAACAGGCTTTCCTCGCACAACGAGAACTGAGGCGTCGCGCTTCTCGCGCTGTCGGCGATGACGGGCACGAGGCCCGCGCTGAAGGCCTCCATACACGACAACCCTTCGATCTCGATGTCGGAGGTGTGAACGTAAAGGTCGCAGCGACGGATCAGCTCGAGTAGTTGAGGCTGGTCGTAGTAGCGGAAAACGGGCTTCCTGGGCAGCTTGCCGCTCAGGGCCTCGTAGGTCTTGCGTTTCGGGCCGCGGCCGGCGAAATAGAGCTGGAGTTGGTCGCGGTGACGCGACAAGTTGGCGGCCTCGATGAGCACGTCTTGGCGTTTCTCTTTCGAGAGCCGCCCGCCCATCAGGATTCTGAACACGCCGTCGGACGGCTTCGGCGTGCCGCCGGAGGCAAAGAACTCGGGCCGCACGCCGTTGGAGATCACGTGCAGTTCGGCCCGGTAGCCGTGCTTGCGCAGTTGTGCCGCGATGAAGGTGGATGGGCAGTGGATGTGCTCGAAGCGTCGGTAGAACAGCACGTGCAGCAGGTGGTAGACGAGCCAGGCGGCCGGCGGGAACCAGCCCAAGCCGATGTTGTAGGTGATGTTCTCCGGCTGGATGTGGAAGGCCGCGATGGCCGGGACGTGGAGCTTGTGGGCGATGGAGCGGGCGCGGGCCCCCAGCGGCCATGGTTGGAAGACGTGGACGACGTCGGCGCCGGTGACGGCCCGGGTGATGGTGTCGCGGACGGGTTTGCCGAACAAGGTTCCCTGCCGGTGCGCCAGCCGCGAGGCGATCGGCACCCGGAGCTCCGGCACGTGGTACATGTCCAAGTGCGTCTCGGGGTCGACGCCGTCCTGGGCCGGGTCGCCGCACGCCAAGATGCGGACCGTGTGCCCGTCGCGCATCAACTCGTGGGCCAAACTCTTCGCTGCCACCGTGGTGCCGTTGTTGTCGCCGGCGAAGGTGTCGGTCACAAGTGTGATAACCATTGCCTTCTTTCCTTGGCCAAACCGTGGTGGCTCTGCGACGGGCGCGCTTGCTGTCGCAGCCTGAGGAGGTGGGCGAAAGCCCATCTAAACTACCGCGATCACGCCGCGAGAGCCAGAATCCACTGTCGCCGCCGGGCGCGGGAGCGGGAGCGGGCTACAGCCGTCCTGTCGTTTTGAGCTTGAGGTAGGTGTCGCAGATCGCCGGTGCCAGATGGTCGGGGTCGGCCCGGACGACGTCGACGCCGAGGCGGCCGACCCTGTTCGCGAGAGCGTCGGTGGTGAGCATCAGGCGGCTGACAGCGGCCGCGTCGTACGCCGCCGCGACCGACGACACGTCGGTGGCCCTGGCGGTCTCGTCGGGATCGGTGACGTGGGCGATGACGATGCGGTGCTCGTGCGCGAGCATGGGCAGCACCAGCCCAAGCCCCTCCGCGTAGACGGCCGGATCCAGCCCGGTCACGAGCACGACGAGGCTGCGCTGCGAGCACAGCGCAGCCACCTGGGACGTGATCATCTGCCAGTCGGCCTCGACGAGCGCCGGTTCGACTTGGCTGAGCGCGTTGGCGAACGCAGCGATCACGGCGTTCTGGCGGCTGATCCCCGCGACGCGAGCATGCACTGTCCGGTCGGCGGCCAGCAGGCTGACGCGGTCGCCAGAGGCCGCGCCGAGGGCGCCCAGCAACAGGCAGGTCTCCAAGCCGGCGTCCAACCGGGTCTGGCCGCCCATCCGCCCGGCGGCCCACCGTGACGTGTCGAGCACGAGCAGGATGTGGCGGTCGCGTTCCGGCCGCCAGGTGCGCACCATCGTCTTGAGTGCCCGGGCCGAGGCGCGCCAGTCGATGGATCGCACGTCGTCGCCGATCGTGTACTCGCGCAGGGAGTCGAACTCGGTGCCTTGCCCGCGCACGTGGACGGCCGCCTGCCCGTCCAGTTCGCGCAGCCGGGCCAGCCGGTAGGGCAGCGCCGAGCGGGAACGGAACTCGGGCAGCACCCGCAACGTCCCGTCGAGGGCGGCGGAACGCTGCCTCGCGACGAGCCCCAGCGGCCCGAACGACCGGATCGTGACATCGGCGGCGTGCAGGTCGCCACGGCGCGTCGGCCGGAGCGTTGTCACGAGGCGGGCGGACTCGCCAGGGCCCACCGCGAGGCGCCGGCGTTCGCCGGACGCTTGAGCGCTCGGTGGCCAGGCGTCACGGACGACGATCTGGGCGCGCCGCGCCGTCAGGTTCGTGATCGTCAGACGGGAGGCCGCCTGTTCGGTCAGGCGCACGCTGGACGGCAGATCCCTGGCGAGGCGCAGAAGCTCCGGGCGTACGGCGAGCAGTCCGTCGATGAGACAGGCGACGCCGACCAGCAGCACCCAGCCGACGACGGTCGCCGGCAGGGGGAACGCCACGACGGCGACGACGCCGACGAGGAGGAGCAGCGGCACCCGTCCGGAGAAAGCCATGGCGACGGGCTCAGCGCGGGACGGGCACGGTGGCGAGCACGTTCGCGATGATGGAGGCGGTCGTCGTGCCGTCCATCTGCGCTTCCGTGCGCACTTGGATGCGGTGGTTAAGGGTCGGGATCGCCAGCGCCTTCACGTCGTCGGGGGTGACGAAGTCGCGTCCGTTCATCCAGGCCCACGCCCGCGACGTCCGCATGAGCGCGGTCGCGCCACGCGGCGAGACTCCCAGCGAGACGGACGGGGCCGAGCGAGTGGCGCGGCACACGTCCACGACGTAGCCGACGACGGGCGGGTCGATGCGCACGCCGGACACGTGGGCCCGCGCGCTGGCGAGCTCGTCCGCGCCCGCCACCGCGCGCAGCCCGGCGGCGCCCAGCTCGCGGGGGTCGAAGCCGCGAGCATGGCGGGCGATCACCTGCACCTCGTCGTCCCGCGAGGGCAGCGGCAGCTCCAGCTTGAGCAAGAAGCGGTCGAGTTGCGCCTCCGGCAGCGGGTAGGTGCCCTCGTATTCGACCGGGTTCTGCGTCGCGATCACCATGAACGGGTCCGGCAGCGGGTGCGTGACGCCGTCGGCGCTGACCTGGTGCTCCTCCATTGCCTCCAGCAGCGACGCCTGGGTTTTCGGCGGCGTCCGGTTGATCTCGTCGGCGAGCAGCAGGTTGGTGAACACCGGTCCAGGGCGGAAGTCAAACGTTGCGGCCGCCGCGTCGTAGATGAGCGAGCCGGTGACGTCGCCCGGCATCAGGTCGGGTGTGAACTGGACCCGTTTCGTCTGGAGGTCGAGGGCGGCGGCGAGGGAGCGCACGAGCAGCGTTTTCGCGACGCCCGGCACGCCTTCGAGCAGCACATGGCCGCCGCACAGCAGCCCGATGAGCAGGCCGGAGACGGCCGCGTCCTGGCCGACGACGGCTTTCGCGACCTCGCGCCGCACGTCGTCGAGCGTCTGCTGGGCGGCGGGCAGGGTGCCACTGGCGGGGGCGGCGGAGAGCCCTTCGACGCCAGGAGCCCAGGCGTCGGCCGGTGCCGGCGCGGCGACGGGCGGTTGCGTGGGGAAAGTCCCTTGTGCCGGGCCAGGGGCATAGCCGGGCGTCGGCATCAGACCTGGGGTGAAGGGGTGGACCGGCGCGGACGCGGGGGCCGGTGGGAACGACTGACTCACTGGGGCGACGGGTCCGCTGGCCAGGCCGGCGGGGTTGCCGTCCGTCGCGGTGCCGCCCGGGGAGTCGGGGACATAACGATGGCCCGCCTGGTCTGCGGGAGGCGGGGTCCATCCAGGGGTGGGCTGGTCGCTCATCGGTGCTCACTTTCTGCGGGATCCGTGTGTGTGATGCCTGCGGCGCTCTCCAGGCGTTGGAGGTTGACGGCGAGGCTGAGCAGGTCGGCGTCCGTCTCGGGCGAGGTGCCGTACAACAGCGTGGCGAGGACGCCCGTGTCGTAGCCGCTCGCCCCGGCGACGCGGCGTGTCACGACGTCGGCGTCGGCTGTCGCCGGTATGCCCCAGCGGGCGGCGAGCCGGGCGATGCTGGCGGCCCGCAACGCGGCTCCGGCGTGTCCGCGCGAGCGGGACTGGCGGTAGAGCTTCCCGAGCCCTGTCGTCGCCTCGGACGCTGGCACCGCGACGGGTAGTTTCTCGGGCACGAGGGCGCCGAAACGCCGACCGCGCCAGAAAGCCGCCGCGGCGGCGGCGACGAGCAGCAGTGCGATGACGGGCCTGGTCCAGCCGGGCATCAGCGCCCAGGTGTCCATCGTCTGACCGGACGGTGGCGCTGCCTGCGGTGGGGTGGCGTCGTCGCGGGCCAGGTACCAAGTGAGGGTCGGATGGCGGCCGAGCATACGCAGGGCGAGCGCGGCGTTGCCCTCGTGGGTGATCGCGTCGTTGCGGACAATCTGGTCGCTGGCGACCACCGTGAGCCGATGGGATGGCGTCGTCATGTCGGCATACCGCATGTAATCCATGTAGCTGTCGATGGTGGGGAAACAGGCTGTGACGGGCGTGCCTCGCGGGGTCGTGGTGCGGACGTCGACGAGGGAGTAGTCACCCGTGTCCACGCGGACGGCCGCCACCGCGTCAGGGTCGGAGCAGGCCGCCTCCGAGGAGCCGTCGGTGAAGGAGTAATCGGTGAGCCGGTCGACGACTCCGTCGGTGAGAGCGCTGAGTGATTGGCCGATCTGGTAGGTCGAATCAGAGCCCGAGACCGGAATGAGCACGACGTCGGCGGGCACGCCGTTCAACTGGGCGACCCCCTCCTCGGACAGCTCGTCGGACACGGTGATGACGAGGGTGGTGCCGGGCTTGGCCGCGGCGACGGCCTCGTCGAGCGTCGTCACCTGTCGCACCGTCACGCCGTTCTGGGCGAGCACCTGGGCCACCGCTTTCGCCCCGTCTGCCCCAGAGTTCGTGACCGACGTGGCGGTGGCGTCGTCCGACGGCGGCGACAGGAGAGAGACGATGGCGAGCAGGGCGAAAGCGGCGAGCACGATGACGCCACCGACGACCCAGCGTCGGGCCGTGGAGGCTTTCTTGACGGGCGCGGCGCCGCGCGCCAGGACGGGGGAGACGGTCATGCGCGCGGCGCTCCTGCGGGCGGGACGTCGGTCGTCACGCGGCTGCCGGGCTGCGCGTCCGACGACAGTGCGGCCTCCTGGGGGGCGACGAGCGGCCGTGCCTTCTGTGCTTGTTGGTCGAGCGCGGTCATGCGGTCGTATTGCGCCTTGGTGCCTGTCCGGTCGCCATAGGCGAGTTCGTCGAAGACGCGGGCGGCGTCGTCGAGCGCGTCGCCGAACGATGGCAGGCGGACACGGGCCCGGCCCGCCGCCTCGTGCGCCGTCATCCCCTGGTTCTCCTCGATGACGCCGCGCTCGCCCAACGCCCGGATCAGCGCGCGGAAGCGCTGGATCGTCGCCTGCGTCCACTGGCCGTCCCCGCCCAGGCGGGTGGCCTCGTCGCGCAGGTCGGCGGCGGTGAGGCCGGCGTCGTCGAACATGCCCTGTGGCTTGATCCGCCGGTCGCGACGCAGCGGACCGGCGATCCACACGACGGCGACAAGCGCCGCCAACACGACGACCGCGACGACGATGATCAGCCACCGGGCGTCGCCTTGGTCGGCCGCGGTCTGCGACCCGTCCGTCAACCAGTCGAGAAAGCGGGACAGCCAGTCGTTCAGGCTGCTCTGCGGGTTGAGGTAGTCAGGTTTAGCCAGTTCCGCTTCGAGCTGGCGTCGCGCTTCGTCGCGGCCGAGCGTGATCGGCACGTCCAGTGGGATCATCGGACGGCGCTCCAGGCGAGTTCGATGTCGAGCCCCTCGTCGCGCATGCGCGCGTCCACATAGAGCAACGCCGTCACGCCCGCGCGGAGTGGGGTCGCCAGAATGCTGCCGAGCAGCGACGAGGCGAGGAGACCGATCATCAGGGTGACCGGATTGTCGAGGTTGATCACCAGGCTCACGACGCTGAGCAGTTGGGCGACGGTGCCCGCCGCCAGCTGCACGATGAAGCCGGTGAACAGCGTGATGGCGAACACCCGCCAGAAACGGCCCTGGGTCAGACGCCAACTGCGGCGGATGGCGGCGAGCGGGCCCGCCGATTCGACACAGATCACAGGGAGCACGAAGCTTAGCTTGGTGGCTAGCGCGGCGCCTGCCGCGAGCAGGCCGACCACGCTGCCCACAATATAGAAGGGCAGCCACTCCCACGATCGGTCGATTGAGCTCAGCGCGCCGCCCACGAACATCCACGCCAGGACGGCCACCGCCACCGCTGTGAGCGCGAGGAGGCTGAACAGGATGAGCGCGCCCAGCCGGCGGCCCAGCCGCCGGAACACGTCGACCGGCGTGACGCGGCGGCCGACGACTCCCTCGCACACGGTGTAGGACAGCGCGGCCGTCGCGAGGAACGCGCTGATGCCGCCAGCGGCGACGAAATCGCCGAGCGACAGCGCGAATTGGGTGGAATCGAGGAAATTGGTCAGGTCCCCGGTCATCGGCAGGGCGGTGTCGGCGCCGCCCAGCGCGGCGACGCCGAGGGTGACGAGGGCGACGACGAGTTGGACGCCGAGTACGAGAATGAGCGTCACGCCCATGGTCGAGGCGGCGTTGAACCGGACGGCCCGGAATGTGCCCGACACGATGTCGCCGAAGAGCAGCGGGCGCAGGGGGACGACTCGTGACGGGGTGGGCGTCAGCGCCCACCTGTCGGGCAGCTCGGCGTCAGGGCCCAACTGGGACGCGAAGGTGCCGCGGCCCTCCCACGTCGAAAGGGGCGGGCGGACGGGGCCCGCTCCGGGAAACGGCGGAGGGGGGTATCCGGTGCCCGGCGGCGGCAGGAGGCCGACGGGGCCAGCGGCGGCAGGCGGGAAGGAGAGACCGGGTCGCGCGGCGACAGGCGGGTAACCGATGTGGCCGCCTGGTGGCGGTGGTGGGGCCCAATATGGCGGCGTCATCGGTTCTCCCTGTGTGAGTCTCCATCGTGACACAGATCGCACGGTCGCGGGCGGCGGTTGCGCCAGACTCTGCTCGCCGACATGCTCGCACCGCCCGTCATGGCGCCTGTACGGGGCGTCTGTCGAGGTTTAGCATGAGAATTTGAAGTGTTCTACCAATGGAGGGAAATCATGACTGACAATGGTGTCGAGGGTCGTCTGGCCGTCATCACCGGTGCCGCGCAGGGCATCGGGCGGGCGATAGCCGAAGAGTTCATCGCCCAGGGGGCTCGCGTGGTCGTCGCTGATCTGAACGTCGAGGTCGGCCAGAAGACAGCGGACGAGATCGGAGCGGGCTTCGTCGAGATCGACGTCACCGACACCACGTCCGTTCGGGCGGCCATCAAGCGCGCGATCCTGGAATGGGGCCACATCGACATCTGGGTGAACGACGCCGGCATCGCCTTCAACGCGCCGGCCGAACAGATGACCGACGAGCAGTGGCAGCGGGTCATCGACGTCAACCTGACGGGCACGTTCCGCTGCTGCCGCGAGATCGCGCCGTCCATGATCGAACGCGGGCATGGCGCGATCGTCAACATCGCGTCGATGTCGGGCATGATCTCCAACCATCCGCAGCCGCAGTGCGCGTACAACGCGTCCAAGGCTGGTGTCATCCTGCTGACGAAGTCGCTCGCGGGCGAGTGGGCCCGGACGGGCGTCCGCGTCAATTCGGTGTCCCCCGGCTACATCCGCACCGCGATCCTCGACCAGGTCGAGCAGCAGCAGCCCGAGTCCACGGCGGTCTGGTTCCGCGAGACACCAGTCGGCCACGCGGGGCTGCCGGCCGAGGTCGCCAACGTCGTCGCGTTTGTGGCGTCCGACAAGGCTAGTTTCATGACTGGCAGCAATGTCGTCGTCGACGGTGGCTACACCAGTTGGTGAGCGCCCACAGCCTCTGATCACCGATGGCCGACGCCCGGGTGTGGGCGTCGGCCATCGTGCGTCTCGCCGTCGACCGGCCGGTGAGCCAGGCCCGGCTTCAACGCTTACGTCGTGTAGAGATGCGGTTCCGGTTGGCCCTGCTGGTCGACGACGACGCGCTGGTCGGTCATCGACGGACGCGCCTCGATCGCGCGCGGTTGGTAGCCGGCGCCGGCGATGCTCCGCTGCTCGATGTTTTGGAGCGTGCGCTCCAGACGCGGCCGGTTGTAACGCTGGATGCAGATGAACGGCAGGTTGCCGACGAACGCGATCACGAAACAGACGAGCCACAGATCGAACGGTGTCCACAGGCGCATGACGATGACGCTGCCGATGGCGGTCCAGTGGTTGGACTCGGCCCGGCAGGTCTCGACGACGAATTGCTCCAGGTAGTCGACCCGGTGGTTGGCCAGATTCTTCTTGGAGAAGTGCGTGAGCCCCGTCAAGCAGGGCAACTTGTCCTTCCACAGGTCGATGCGCAACACGTCACGGTAAAAGTCGCCGTTGCGTTCCCAGCGGAACGACTTGTAGCGACGATGGGACGGGTTGAAAACATGTTCCGGAAGCCATACGTCAATGTGTCGCTGGACGACGACAATGAGGATGTAGCAGGCGATGTTGAAGACGAAGAGGTTCCAACTCGCTTGTAGGTCAAACAGCACTAATGACACCCCACTTCCGTCTACCCATGATAAATTGGTTGCCCTTGGAATGCGACTTTTGACCGTCACGAGTGGCGGGCCGGCAGCGAACGAAGCGTGCGACACCTCACTCCTCCGAGCACATCGGGCGGCGCGCTCCCATGGGCTGCAGGAAGGTTCGTTCATTGACGCAGGCAACGTTTCCACGGGTGCTGGTGATCCACGGCAGCCGATTCGGGCAGAGCACGAAGATCGCTGAGGCGATCAGCGACGAGTTGGTGGCTCACGGCGTCGGCACCGACGTCGGTGCGCTGAGCGCCACTACCACCCCCGACCCCAGACGTCACGACGGGTTCGTGCTGGTCACGTCCGTCCGCTATGGGCACTTCGACCGCAACGCCGCACGGCTGATCGACCGCCAGCGCGCCTGGTTCGACTCTGTGCCCACGCTGCTCGTCACCGTCTCGCTGACGGCGCGGACGCCCGAGAAACGCGACCCGGCCACACACGTGTACACCAGGAAGTTCCTGGAGAAGACCGGCTGGCAGCCGACACACGTCGAGGTGATGGCGGGGGCGCTCGAATACCCGCGCTACAACCTGTTCGACCGCGAGGCCATCCGCCTCATCATGCACATGACGGGCGGGCCGACCGACCCGTCCCTCACCATCGAGTACACCGACTGGAACCGCGTCAGCCAGGTGGCCGCCACCTTCGCTGACGTCGTGCACAAGGCTGCTCCGTCCGCTGCTTGACGAGCGGGCGTCGGGTGCGCGCACTGTCCAGGCCAGGTGTGCGCACGCTGATGAACGAACTCGCGGCGCGGGACCTCCTCCCCATTTCGTCCATCCCCTACCCTTGGAACAGAAGAACCCCTAGGCCCGATGGAGGTTGGACACGTGGTGCTGCACGTCGCACTGTTGGTCTGCCAGATCCTCGTGGCTATCGCGACGATTTACGGGCTGTACTTTCTCGTCACGGCCTTCCCGCTGAGCCAGCTCCCGCCTTTCCCGAAGCCGACGACCGACAAGATCCACCGGTTCGCCGTGTTGATCTTCGCGAAGGACGAGCAGGCCGTCATCGGCCAACTGCTCGATTCGCTGCGCGACCAGGACTACCCAGACGACGCCTACGACGTCTTCGTGACCGCCGACAACTGCACGGACGACACCGCCCGGGTCGCCGCGGAACACGGCGCGATCGTCTGGGAGCGGCATGACCTCGCCCACGTCGGCAAGGGCTACGCCTTGCACTGGTTCTTCGAACGCTTCCGGGTCGAATGCGCCGGGCGCTACGACCTGTGCGCGGTGTTCGACGCGGACAACGTGGTCGCTCCAGGTTTTCTCACCGCGATGAACGTGCAGCGCAACCTCGGCTACGAGGTGGCGCTGGGCTATCGGGTCGGCAAGAACCCCACCAGCTCGGCCGTGGCGGGCACGAGCACGTTGTTCTGGCTCCTGCAGACCAGGCTGTTCCACGTCGGGCGGGTGCGTCGCGGGCTGCCGTGCCCGACGGTCGGCGGCACCGGGTTCATGTTCGACCTCGGCGTGTTGCCAGGCGAACACTGGCACACCAAATCGACGTGCGAGGACATTGAGTTCACCCTGCATTCGATCGCCGCCGGTCACAACGTCTCGTTGACGTACGACGCGGTGTTCTACGACGAACAGCCGATCACCTGGATGCAGTCGATCAAGCAGCGTTACCGCTGGTCGGTCGGCAGCCTCCAAATGTTGCGCTACGGCACGCCCCGGCTGCTGCACACATTCAAGGAACGCTGGCGGACCACCTATGACGCCGTTCTGTTCAGCCTCGGCGCGTTGATGGCCGGGGTGTCCATCATCGCGTCGGTGATCATGACCGTGTTGATGGCCGTGACGTCCGGCCAGTACCTCTTCTTCGTCTGCACGACGGTCGGCGGCGCGATCGTCGCTTACCTTGCGGTCGCGGCTGTCGCGCGTCTGGTCCTCTTCCTGGAACATCAGTGGTGGAAAGGCGCGTGGAAGGCGGTGGCGGCTTTCCCCATCTTCATGGTGACGTGGTCCGTGCTGTACGTCGTTGTGTTGTTCTATCGCAACTCGCGGTGGCTGCCCATCCCGCACACCGAGGCGCTCACCCTGGACGACATCGCCCACGACGAGCAGCGATGAGCGACACGTCGCGAGAATGGTGCATTCCCTTGGCCTCGCCTCAGCACCTTGCCAATGATCGCTCGTTTTCTCCCTGCGCGCGGTGGCACGGTCCTTTGGCGCGTGGGGCCAGTCGATGAGCCGGGAACGCGATCTTGACGCGCTGCCCAAGGCCCATCTGCACCTGCATTTCACGGGCTCGCTCGACATTCCCACCGTCACATCGTTGGCCAGCCGGGCCCGCGAGGAGCTGCCCGGCCAGTTGACGGACGACGTCGCGCTGACCGTGCCCGGTACCGTTCGCGGCTGGTTCCGCTTTCAGCGCTCATACGACATCGCTCGCCGCGTCGTCAATTCGGAGGCGGCCATGCGCACGGTCATCCGGCAGGCGGCCCGCAACGACGCGGCGGAAGGTAGTCGTCGCCTCGAATTGCAGATCGACCCCACGTCGTACGCGCCATTCGTGGACGGCATCGTCAACGCCCTCGACATCGTGCGCGACGAGGCGGTTCTCGCGTCCGCCGAGACCGGCGTGCAGGTGGCGCTCATCGTGGCGGCTTCGCGCATGCGGCACCCAATGGAGGCCAGAACGCTGGCGCGGCTGGCCGCCAAACACGCCGGGCACGGCCCTGGCGAGGTGGTCGGCTTCGGCCTGTCGAACAACGAGCGCAACGGCGACACCGCCGAGTGGGCCGGGGCGTTCAAGATCGCGCGCAACGCCGGGCTGCCCGGGGTGCCGCATGCCGGGGAATTGCGCGGGCCGGAGCACGTTCGGCAAGTGGTCGACTCCCTCGCTCCCGCCCGGCTCGGTCACGGCGTGCGCGCCACGGAGGACCCGGCGCTGCTCGACGAGCTCGTGCGGCGGGGCATCGCGTTCGAGGTGTGCCCAGTTTCCAACGTGGCGCTCGGCGTGTACGACCACCTCGGTGACGTGCCGTTGCGCACGCTGGTGGACGCGGGCGCGACCGTCGCCCTCGGCGCCGATGACCCGCTGCTGTTCCACCGGCGCTTGACCGACCAGTACCGCATCGCCCGACGGCTGGGCTTCGACGACGAGGCGTTGGCCGCCTTGGCGAAGTCGTCCATCGCGGCGTCCTTCGCGTCCGACGCCGACAAGGCCGCTTGGAGCGCCGACGTCGACGCTTGGTTGGCTGGTGGCTAGGACGGTCAGGTTTGGGGCGTCATCTGAGTGGCAGGACTGATCGCAGTAGGTAAGTTTCGACCATGACACTGACGGCATCAGAGTTGTATGAGGCGGCGCTGGCGTTGTCGCCTGCGTCGCGCAAAGATGTCGCGTTGCGAATCCTGGATTCGCTGCCCGTCGGCGACCGTGCGTCAGTCGATGAGGCGTGGGTTGCTGAGGTTTCTTCTCGGGTGGACGAGATTCTCAGCGGTGCGGTTGAGACGGTCCCTGGAGAACAGGTCTTCACGGAGCTGGCCAGTCGCCGAGTTGCAGCGTGACGCGTGGCGATGGAATTCAGCTTCCATCCGGAAGCGCGTCTGGAGTTTTTCGCGGACGTCGATTGGTATGACAGCCGCGATGTCGGGCTTGGGCATCGTTTCGAGAGGGCAGTGCGCTCAGCGATCAATGACATCCTTGGTTCACCCTCATCGTGGCCATCATGGCAAGGCTGGTGCCGGGAGCCGGTGGTCCGGTCGAGAGGGGTGAGCGGCTTCCCTTATCGGATCGTTTACCTCGTTCTTGGTGAAGAAGTCATCATCGTCGCTGTGTGCCATGAGAAAAGCGACCTGGTTACTGGCGGGACAGGGCCACGTCGTAGGCGGCTGGCGGCCAGATTGAGGCCGGTGGCGCGGCCCCATCGACGGCGACTGGTTGGCTAGGCTGTGCGGCATGGCACCGATGAGCCCTGTGGAGCTGGAAGAACTGGAGTTCGAGCGTGGGCGCTTGATCGCCCGGCTCGCCGAGTTGGACGCGATTTTGGCGCGGGAGCACACGCCCGCGGCGGACGTGCCCGTCGGCGACGCGTGCTGGGTGCTGCTCAGTTCGGCCGGGCTGATCGGACGGCTCGACACCGGGGCCGACCTGCCGGTGCAGGGCCCCCGCCAGACTCATGACGTCATCGTGTCGGCCGTGCGCACGGCTGGCGATTGCGGCGTCATCACGAGCCTGGGGCGGCTGATCCGGGTCGATCCGGCCACGCTGCCCGCCGTCCCCGTGAGCGAGAATCCGCCGAACTTGCAGGGCACACGTCTGGCACGCGACGTGCTCGCGCTGGAAGCCGGCGAACGGGTCGTCGCCCTCAGCGGCCTCTCGCCGCAGTTGTTCGGCTGGGCGCTCGGCACGCGTCAGGGCGTCGTCAAGCGCGTCAACCCGGAGGTCAAACGCCTCGACGAGTGGCAGATTGTCCGCCTGGACGAGGGCGACGAGGTGATCGGCGCTGTGGACCTGCGCTCCGACGCCCAGTCGCTCGTCTTCATCACGACGGACGCCCAGTTGTTGCGCTATCCGGCCAGCGCCGTCCGGCCGCAGGGCATCGCCGGCGGCGGCATGGCGGGCATCAAGCTCGGCAGCGGCCAGCAAGCGATCTTCTTCGGGGCCGTTGACGACGACGCGATGGTCGCCACAAACGCCGGACGTTCCCGGGCCAACCCGGGCGATGCTGGCACGGTCAAGCTGACGCCGCTGTCGCAGTTCCCTGAGAAGGGGCGGGCGACGGCGGGCGTGCGCTGCCATCGCTTCCTGAAAGGCGAGGATGGGCTGCGACTCGCCTGGGTCGGGCCCGCCCCCGTGATCGCGGCGACCAGCACCGGCAGCCCGTCCAACCTGCCCGCGTCCGACCCGCGCCGCGACGCCTCCGGCGTGCCGGTCGCGTCGCCGCTGGCCGCGTTCGGCACACGGACGATCCGGGGCTGACGGCTAGTCAGCCGCGATGCGCTCGCGGACGACGGCCTGGCTGCCTGCCGGGGCGTCTGCCCCGATTGTCCAAGCCCCGATTAGGTCTTCCTGGGCGCGCTCGAAGCGGTCAGGCGTGTCGGTGTGCAGGGTGAGCAACGGCTGTCCCGCCGTCACGTGATCGCCGGGCTTGGCGTGCATGACGATGCCCGCGCCCGCCTGGACCGGCTCGTCCCGGCGGGTCCGGCCAGCGCCGAGTCGGCAGGCCGCGACGCCCACCTGAAGCGCGTCGAGCCTTTCCAGCACGCCGTCGGCGTCCGCTCTGACGACCTCGGTCTCCCTGGCCCACGGCAGGGGGGCATCCGGGTCGCCGCCCTGGGCGGCGATCATGGCGCGCCACATATCCATCGCCCGGCCGTCGCGCAGGGCATCGGCCGGATCGGCGTCGCGCAGGCTGCCGGACAGCCGGGACGCCGCCGCGCTGCCAGCGGCGATGCCCGCCCCCGGCACCCCGTGGGCCTCGACGCCCGCCGCGGCACCGGCCAGCATCTCGCGGGCGAGCGCCAGTGTGATGTCGACGACGTCTTGGGGGCCGCCCCCGGCCAGCACCTCGACCGACTCGCGCACTTCGAGGGCGTTGCCGGCGGTGAGCCCGAGCGGCGTGGACATGTCGGTCAGCAGGGCCACCGTGGACGTGCCGTGGTCGGCGCCGAGCGCCACCATCGTCTTGGCCAGCTCGACGGCCTGGTCGTAGTCGTGCATGAACGCGCCTGAGCCGAACTTCACGTCGAGCACGAGGAAGCCGGTGCCCTCGGCGATCTTCTTGCTCATGATGGACGACGCGATCAGCGGGATGCATTCGACCGTTCCGGTCACGTCACGCAGCGCGTACAGCTTGCGGTCGGCGGGCGCAAGCCCCGAGCCCGCCTGGCAGACGACCGCGCCCACCTCGTCGAGCTGCCGCATCATCTCGTCGTTGGTCAGCGCGGCGCGCCAGCCCGCGATCGACTCCAGCTTGTCGAGCGTGCCGCCCGTGTGGCCGAGCCCGCGCCCGGACAACTGCGGCACCGCCACGCCGTAGCTCGCGACGAGCGGCGCGAGCGGCAGCGTCACCTTGTCGCCGACGCCGCCGGTGGAGTGCTTGTCGGCTGTCGGCCGAGCGAGCTTGTGGAAGTCCATGCGCTCGCCGGAGGCGATCATCGCAGCCGTCCAGCGGGCGATCTCGTCGCGCGTCATGCCGTTGAGGAGGATCGCCATCGCGAGCGCCGACATCTGTTCCTCGGCCACGACGCCGCGTGTGTAGGCGTCGATGACCCAATCGATCTGGTCATCGGTGAGGACGTGCTGGTCGCGTTTGGCGTGAATGACATCGACGGCGTCGAAACGCTCTGCCACGGTCGTTCCCTTTCTCGATACAGGTGCGGGTCGAATCTTATGAGAGCCGGGTGCTTTTCCAGCGTGCTTCCGGTGGGCCGCCCGCGGCAGTCGGCGTTGGACGATCAGACCAACCCCAGATACTCTTCCAACGTTTCGTCCGACTTCGGCTTGAACTTCATGGAGACGTCGGGACCGACGTAGCGGAAGTGCCAGGACTCATAGGCGTAGCCGGTGATGTTCTTCTTACCTGGCGGATAGCGCAGGATGAAGCCGTATTCGCGGGCGTGCACGGCGAGCCACTTCATCAAGGGCGTGTCGCCCATGTCGTTGCTCCAGTGCTGGCCGTCCCAAAAGTCGACGGCGAGGCCGGTCTGGTGCTCGCTCGTGCCGGGTTCCGCGATGTAGTTCAGCTCGGCTTCACGGCTGGGATAATTCTTCGCCTTGGCCGCCAGCATTGTCTTTTGCGTCTGGTACGAACGGTAACCCGACCGTATCAACGCGGTGAGCCCGTCCTCGCGGGCGGCCTTCAACAGCCGCTGCGCCGCCTTCGCGGTGTTGGGCGTCAGGTGGTCGTCGCCAACTTGTTCCGGCGGTTTGTAGTTGGGTCCGAGGGGATGGCCGGGGGAGACCACGATGACGCCGTCGACGCTGAACGGCTTGTTCAGCTCGTCACCTTGGCGGGTGTCACGGATCTGTGCGGAGGCCGGAGACGCCGCTGTGTCGATGCTGGCAGCAGATTCTGCTGGGGCAGGGGTCGGATCAAGGGCTGTTCCTGGCGTTTCCTGGTCGGCTGGGACGGCGGGGACAGCGCCCGGCGGCACAGGCACGACGCCGGGCGTGCTGCCAGGTGTGCCGGGCGCTGCGGCACAGGCCGAAAGAATCGTGCCTGCGGCCACCAGCGTGAGCGTCACTTTCGCCGCGAACCGTACCTGCACGCCATCAGCTCATCGGGTTGGCGAACGTCGCGACGAAGCTCGCCCGGGCGAGCGTGTGGAAGCTCGCGTTCAGTCTCGTGTTGGCGCTGGTGGAATCGTCTGGCACGTCCAAACGGCTGACGTCGAGGGCGACGACCGTGAAGTGGTAGTGGTGAGCCGGGCCGGGCGGCGGCCACGGGCCGCCCCAACCGGCGTAGCCGAAGTCGTTCGGCCACGTGCGCGCGCTTTCCGGCAGCGGCGCGCCTTCGGCCAAGGCGTGGACGCTGGCGGGGATGTCCGTGACGACCCAGTGCCACCAGCCGGAGCCGGTGGGAGCGTCCGGGTCGAAACACGTCACCATGAAGCTCCGCGTGCCGCTGGGTGCACCGTCCCAGGCGATCGCAGGAGACACGTTGTCTCCGCCCACACCCGGCTCGGCGAACCGGAGCGGGATCGGGGCGTCGGCGGTGAGACTGCTGCTCGTGATCTGCATCATGACCTCCGTATGTGTGAGCCACAGGCCAGAATCCCCAGCATATTCCATCGCCCGTGGTGGGGTGAGTGGGCGATGGGGCATGATGGCAGTCATGTCGCATGGTTTGCCCGCGTTGGAGCCTCACCCGGTGCTGGCGTCGCTGCCGGACGTCGACGCGGACATCATGATCGCGGCGTGCGAAGTCATGTGGGAAGAGGGGCTGCGGGCCTGGTCGGTGCCCGTCGGGCGGCTCGACCTGGTGCAGGCGCTGCGGTCCCCGTTCGGCCGCCGGGCCCTCATCGGCGTGCATGGGGTGACGCGCGTGAGCGAAGGGACGGCGGCGGTGGCGGCGGGCGCGAGGTTCGTCGCGGCCCCCTGGATCGTGGACGGCCTCGTCGAAGCCGCTGGCGAGCTGCCGGTGATCCTCGGCGGGCTGACCCCGTCGGAACTGGTGGCCGCTGCGGCGGCGGGGGCGGCGGCCGTCCAGGTGTTGCCGGTCGAGGCGCTGCCGTTCAGCTATGCGTCCGCGCTTCCTTCGCTGGTGGGGGACGACATCGCGCTCATCGCGACCGGCGACCTGAGTCGCGAGGAGGCATCCGAGTGGCTCGACGGTGGCGCCGTCGGCGTGTGGACGACGGGGCTCGCCTCACCGGAGGCCGTGACAGATCTCGACCTCGACCGGTTACGCGTCGAATGCCAGGCCTGGCAACTGTGAGCGGTTCACCGCTTCTTTCGCCGCAGGACGGCGCCGACGATCAGCAAGACGACGACCACACCGATGAGGATGCCGCTGATCAGCAACGGCGTCTGTAGCCAGTTGGAGTCGTCGACCGGAGCGGCCGCTTGGGGCGTCGCGCTCACGGCGGGTGACGATGAAGCCAGCGGCGTGCTCTCCGAGACAGCGTCAGCCTGTGGGGCGGACGGCGTCGGGTTCGCGGCGGGCAGGCCGGCCACCGGCTGGGCGGGCAGCGGCGCGGCCGTCGCTGACGGCGAGGACGCCGGCGCGAACAGGGCCGTCACAATCAGCGCGGCGAGCGCCAGCACGATGCGTCGTCGCAGCGGGTTCGTCCCTCGTGCGCGGGAGACTCTCCGTTGTGGGAGGCACAAAGAGGCCCGTCCTTGGTTCATCCTTGCCATGCGGCACAGCCTAACGGTTGCCGGCGCCATCGTGCCGCTGCGATTCCAAGTTAAGCTTCTTCATATGACCTCGCTTATCGATGCCACCGGCACTCCGGCCTGGCAGGAGCTGTCCTCCCTCGCGGCGGCGCTGCGTCCCGACTTGCGCGGCTGGTTCGCCGCCGACCCGTCGCGCGCCCAGCGTTACACGTTCACCGCCGGAGACCTCTACGTCGATCTGTCCAAGAACCTGGTGACCGACGACGTCCTCGCCGCCTTGCTCCGCCTGGCCCAGCAGGTCGGGTTGGAGGCCAAGCGTGACGCCATGTTCGCCGGCGAGCGCATCAACGTCACCGAGAATCGGTCCGTGCTGCACACGGCGCTGCGCCGTGCCCGCGGCGACTCGCTCGTCGTGGACGGTGTCGACGTCGTCGCCGAGGTGCACCAGACGCTCGACGCGGTGTACGCGTTCGCGCGGAAGGTGCGCTCGGGCGAGTGGGTCGGCGTGACGGGCCAGCCCATCAAGACCGTCGTGAACATCGGTATCGGCGGGTCGGACCTCGGCCCGGCCATGGCGTACGAAGCTCTGCGGCCCTACGTCGCCGACGGGCTGGAATGCCGCTTCGTCTCCAACATCGACCCGACCGATCTCGCCCAGAAGACGGCCGGCCTCGACCCGGCCACCACGCTGGTCATCGTGGCGTCCAAGACGTTCACCACGTTGGAGACCATGACGAACGCCCGGCTCGCGCGGGCCTGGCTGCTGGACGGGCTGTACGGCCGCCCGGTCGACGACGCGACGGCCCACCAGGCCGTCAGCAAGCACTTCGTGGCCGTGTCGACGGCGCTGGACAAGGTGGCGGCGTTCGGCATCGACCCGGCGAACGCCTTCGGCTTCTGGGACTGGGTCGGCGGGCGCTACTCCGTCGATTCGGCCATCGGGACGAGCCTGGCGATCGCCGTCGGACCCGAGGCCTTCGACTCGTTCCTCGGCGGCTTTCGGGCCATCGACGAGCATTTCGAGAAGACGCCGCTGGCGTCGAACGTCCCGGTGCTCATGGGGCTGCTGAACATCTGGTACCACAACGTCCTCGGCGCGTCCTCGCACGCCGTGCTGCCGTACGCACAGAGCCTGTCGCGCTTCGCCGCCTACCTGCAACAGCTCACCATGGAGTCGAACGGCAAGCGCGTCCGCGCCGACGGCAGCCCGGTGACGAGCGACACGGGCGAGGTGTTCTGGGGCGAGCCGGGCACCAACGGCCAGCACGCCTTCTACCAGCTCATCCACCAGGGCACGCAGCTCATCCCCGCCGACTTCATCGCAGTGGCCACCCCGGCCTACCCGCTGAAGGACGGCGCGACCGACGTGCACGAGCTGTTCCTGTCGAACTTCTTCGCCCAGACGAAGGCGCTCGCGTTTGGCAAGACGGCCGACGAGGTGCGGGCCGAAGGCACGCCGGAGGCGATCGTCCCGGCCAGGACGTTCCCCGGCAACCGGCCGACCACGTCGATCATGGCCCCCGCGCTCACGCCGTCGGTGCTGGGCCAGTTGATCGCGCTGTACGAGCACCTGACTTTCACGCAGGGCGTCGTGTGGGGCATCGACTCGTTCGACCAGTGGGGCGTCGAACTGGGCAAGAAACTCGCGCTGGAGATCGCCCCCGCCATCGGTGGCGACGCCGGGGCGCTGGCCGACCAGGACGCGTCCACCCAGGCGTTGATCGCGTACTATCGAACCCATCGGACGGGTGATGTCGCATGAGGGAAGCACCTGATCAGAAACCTCCCTCACGCGATACGAGAGAGGCATCGTGAAAGTACTGATCACCGGCGGCGCCGGCTTCATTGGTTCCACCATCGCATCGGCGTGCAGAGACGCAGGCATTGACGTCGTCATCCTCGACGACCTGTCGGCGGGGCTCGCGTCATTCGGACAGCGCTTCCCCTTCTATGAGGGCGACTACGGCGACGAGCAGCTGCTCGAACAGATCTTCGTCGATCATCCCGACATCGAGGCCGTGGTGCACTGCGCGGCGAGCATCGTGGTGCCGGAGTCGATGAGCGACCCGGTGAAGTATTACGCCAACAACGTGGCCAAGCTGCCCAGTTTCCTGTGCGCGCTCATGGGTTCGTCCTGCCACACGGTGCTGTTCAGCTCGACGGCGGCCATGTACGCGGCCCCACACGCGACGGACGGCGACCTCGTCGTCGACGAGCACTCCCCGTTGTGTCCAGAAAGCCCCTATGCCGCGTCGAAGCAGATGGTGGAACGGATGCTCGCCGACCTCGCGCGGGCCTCCGACCTGCGGGTCATCGCCTTGCGCTACTTCAACCCCATCGGTGCCGATCCGTCACTGCGCACCGGTTTGCAGATCGAGCATCCGACGCATGCGCTCGGCAAGCTGCTGGAGGCTCGTGCCCAAGGCACGCCGTTCACGGTGACCGGCGCCGATTGGGACACCAGGGACGGGTCGGGGCTGCGCGACTACATCCACGTGTGGGACTTGGCCCGGGCCCACGTCGCCGCTCTTCAGCGGGTGGACGACGTGATGGCGGGGCCGACGGTCGGCGAGCATTACGACGTGATCAACCTGGGGACGGGGCGGGGGACCACCGTTTTCGAACTGGTCGACGCGTTCGGGCGGGCCACCGACGAGCCCATGCCGTATGTCGTGGGGCCGCGGCGGGCCGGCGACGTGATCGGCTGCTGCGCCTCCGGCGAGAAGGCCGAACGCGTGCTCGGCTGGCGAGCGGAGCTCAGCATCGAACAAGGCATCAGAGATGCGCTGGCGTGGAGCAAGAAACTGCCACAGGTGTTGGCGGCCAACGAGCTGTGAGCGGCGCAGGCCGTCTCCGTCTTATTCGATCTGCCAGCGTTAATCGGCGATGGCAGGCGCGTCCTTCTTATCGATGAGCGGCGTGTCCGCGATCGCCTTGGTTTGGTCGGACAGCGCCTGTCGGACCGATGCGACTGATCGCTGAGCGGAATCGATGGTCTTTTCCGGTTTTGTGAACGAGAACTTTCCCTTCCCCGTGAGCACGAACACACCCGCGATGATGAGAAGGACGATCGTCATGACCGCGAAACCGCACACGAGCGCCGGCAACGTCGCCAAGAACGTGCCGAATGCCATCGCGATGAGTAATGCGAGGGTGAAAAACAGAAGGATGGAACTGGTGAGCGCCAGGTAGCCCGCCGCGCCGAACAATCCCACGCCCAGGCCGGCCGCTTTTGCCTGCGGCACCAATTCGGCTTTGGCCAGCTCGATTTCATCGTGGACGATAGTTTTCACGTCTGTCTGAATGCCGCTGATGATATCCGCGATGCCTTCTTTGTCAGCCATCGGACGCTCCTCTTGTGTGGCTCTGAGGTAGAGCTTAGTGGCTGTCGCCTGACGCGTCCGGGCGCGTTGTCACCAGAAGATGTGAAAGCTGTCGTCGCGGGAGAAGCCGCTCAGACCGGGCGCTTGGTGTTTGACCGTGGCACGCCAGCAGACGACCGTGTACGGCAGCAGCAAGGGTTCTGGCACGCGCGCCAACTCGTCATACAGCTTGCCGATGTCCGCGACGATGGTCGCGGTCTGGGCCGGGTCGAGCCGGGCGATCGTGTCGTTGTGGGCCGCTTGGTCGAGCAACTTCTCCTTCGTCATCGGCACCCACATGCGGAACTCGCGCTTCTCCACTTGAGGGAAGAGCCGGTTGCCCGCCAGCGGATCGTCCGGTGCGGCGCTCGTCATCGCGGCCGGGTCGGCGCGTCGCATGATCGCGGCGAGGCGACGCACCCACGGCACCGAATCGTCACGCGTGATGAGGTACATGACGAGTCGTCCGTCGGGAACGAGCACCCGGGCGACCTCTGATAAGTCCACCCCACCGGCGAGCGCGTTCGGCCCGCCCGCCACCACGGCCTCCGCGAAGGTGCAGGTCGCGAACGGCAGGGAGCCGGCTGTGGCCATGACCGCCCGGAGCCCGGGTGTGCGGGAACGACGGGCGGCGAGCGCCGCCTGGTCGTGGCTCACCATGCACAGCGGTCGGCCGTCGGCGAGGCGACGGCCGATCACAGGGCCGCCGGCCGCTCCGATGGCGAGTGTCTCCCCGGTGCAGTCGGGCGTCAGCCAGTCGATGGCGGCCGGAGGAAACATCGTGCGCATGCGTGCATGTTACGTGGCCGGGCACAGGCGCGATGGGAGGACGCCCGTCCGCCGGAAACAAAAATTGTGGATAACTCGTTCGAACGGGGACGCTGTCCACAATTTCCTTCCGACATGACCGGTGCGGCGCGTGTCTGCCGATACTCAGGGCATGGCAGTGACGATCGATGACCGTGATGTGCTCGTGGTGGCGACCCCGGGCGACATAGAAGACGTGATCTTGTCAGCGGCGGCCGCCCAAGATCTGAAGGCGACAGTCGCGACGGAGCTGGAGCAGGTGGCCGCGCGGTGGAACGAGGCTGCCACCGTGTTCGTGGCGGACGACCACGCCGAGCGCGTCGCCAGTCGAGCGTTGCCTCACCGGGACGGCGTGTTCGTCGTGGGCGAGGACGAGGGCACGTTGGCGAAGTGGTCGGCGCCCCTAGGAGCCCGCGTCATTCCGCTGCCGGAGGGGGCGGCGTGGCTCGGGGCCGTGCTCGACGAGGGCAAGAGCCGGACGGGCGCCCCAGTCGTTGCCGTCCTAGGCGGCTCTGGGGGAGTGGGGGCCTCGACGCTCGCGGCTGGGTTGGCCTTGGCGAGCGCAGCACGGGACGGTGGCGCGGCCCTCGTCGACGTCGACGTGTTGGGTGGTGGGATCGACCTGCTCATGGGGGTCGAACAATCGGAGGGCTGGCGGTGGCCGAGCCTGCGCGGCGCGGAAGGCTATGTCGGAGACCTGCGCGACTACCTGCCCACGGCGGACGGCGTGTCGGTGTTGTCGATGGCGCGGGAGGCGGCCACCGATCTGTCGCGGGAGCCGTTGGCCGCCATCACGCAGTCGCTGAGACGGACCCGTGGCGCGGTGGTCATCGATGTCGGTCGCAGCCTGACCGCGGCGGCCCGGGAGGCGGTGCGCCTGGCAACTTGTCGTTATCTCGTGGTCGCGCCGGGCGTGCGTTCGATCGCGGCCGCCGACCAAGTGGTGCGGGCTCACCAGCACGAACGCGTCGAGGTGGTGCTGCGGTCCGGGCGCGGCGCTGGCGCGGCCCCAGGGGTTATCCGCAAGGTGTTGGGCTGTGACGTGGTGGCCCGGCTGCCCAACGATCCGGGGCTGGGACCGGCCGCTGACCGGGGCGACCCACCGTTCGGGACCATGCGCCCGGCCTATCGCAAGGTCTGCCGGGCCTTGGCCGACCGCGCGGCCGCGCGGGAAGCGGCGGCATGAGCGAACTGGACGACGTCCGCGACTATCTCGGCCAGCGCGGACTGGGGGTCGGCCCGGCCGAGGTGGGCGTCGCTTTGCGCGCGCTGGGCCGGCTGGTGTCGGAAGCGAGCGTCCGGGGCACCGTCGAGGCCCTGCGCCGCGACAGCGTCGGGGCGGGTCCGCTCGACCCGCTGCTGGCGGTGGACGGGGTGACCGACGTGCTGGTGAACGGCCCGGCCCACGTCTATCTTGACCGGGGGCAGGGGCTGGAGCTGACCGACGTCCGCTTTGCTGACGAAGCCGACGTGCGACGCTTGGCCGTGCGGCTCGCCGCGTCCGTCGGCCGCCGCCTGGACGACGCCAGCCCGTTCGTCGACGCTCGCCTCGCGGATGGTGTTCGTGTGCACGCCGTGCTGGGCACCGTCACCGACGTCGGCACCTGCCTGTCGCTGCGCGTGCCTCGCCGGGCGCGGCTGAGCTTGGACGATTGGGTGGCGTCCGCCTCGATGGCGCCTGCGGCCGCGGTCGTGTTGCGGGAAATCGTCACCCGGCGACGGGCGTTCCTCGTCTCCGGTGGCACCGGGTCGGGCAAGACGACCTTGCTCGCTTCACTGCTGGGGCTCGTCCCCGACCCGCAGCGGATCATCATCGTCGAAGACTCGCGGGAGCTCGACGCCGACCAGGCACATTGCGTGCGGCTGGAGGGTCGTCCCCCGAACGCCGAAGGCGCCGGCGCCATCACCCTCACGGATCTCGTCCGGCAGGCGTTGCGCATGCGGCCGGACCGCTTGGTGGTCGGCGAAGTCAGAGGGGCGGAGCTGGTCGATCTGCTCATGGCGTTGAACACCGGCCACGAGGGTGGCTGCGGCACCGTGCACGCGAACTCGGTGGACGACGTGCCCGCCAGGCTTGAGGCGCTGGCTGCGCTCGGCGGCCTGGGGAGGCAGGCGTTGCACGCCCAATTGGCCGCCGCGCTCGACGTTCTCGTCCACGTCCGGCGACTGCCTGACGGTCGGCGCTGGCTCGGCCAGGTCGGCGTCGTCGTGGCCGAGCCGGAGACGGGGCTGTGCCGTGCCGTTCCGGCCATGCGATTCGAACCGGATGGCGCGCTCGTGCGTGGTCCTGGCTACGCGCGGCTGGAAGCACTGGTGGCGTGATGGCCGGTGTGGCGGCCGTCGGCGTCTTCTGGGCGGTGTGGCTGGTGGTGCGGGGAGACCCGGGTCGTCGCTTGCGGCCAGTCCCCGTCGTGACGTCGTCGCGTTCGCGTTGGGCGGGGCGCTGGCCGTACGCCGGCGCTGTCCTCGCCGGGGTGCTGGCGGCGGTCGTGGCTGGTCCGTTGATCGGGCTGGCGGCCGCCCTGTTCGCGGTGGCGGCGGCGTGGCTGGCGACGCTCTATCGGCGTCGCCGACTCGTCGCACGCCGACGGTCCGGCGTCGTCCAAGCCTGCCAGACGCTGGCGGCGTTGCTGCGGGTGGGCCAGGTGCCGTCGGCGGCTCTGGAGACGGCCGCCGAAGACGTGCCTGTTATCGGAGAGGTGGCGGCTGTCCGGCGCGCCGGCGGCGAGGTCGTTCCCGTCCTCCGGCGGCTTGGGACGGTGCCGGGACGAGACGGCCTGATTGAGCTGGCCAACGCGTGGGAGGTGGCGGAGCGAACCGGCGCGAGGCTCACGACCACGCTCGATGCGCTGGCCGAACGGTTCACCGCCCAAGACGAGGTTCGGCAGGTCGTCGAGGCTGAACTGGCGGCGCCGCGGGCCACCGGGCGTTTGCTGGCGGCTTTGCCGGTCGCTGGCGTCGCCTTGGGCTTTTTCATGGGTGGCGACCCGCTGGCGTTCCTGTTCGGCTCGGTGTTCGGGCAAGCGGTCTTCGTCGTCGGCATCGCTTTGGCCTGCGCCGGCATGGTGTGGACGGAAAGGATCGCCGACGATGGTGGGTGACGTGGGAATCGTCGTCGCGGCGTCGGCCGCCGGGACGGTCGTGGGGTTGTGTCTGCGGCCCGCCGCCATGAGCCGTCTCGTGCCTCGGCGGCGCCGCCGCCCGCCATCTTGGCTGGCCGGGCGGCCGGACGCCCTCCCGCTGCGCGTGCGGGTCGTCGTGGGACTGGTGGCCGGCCTGGCGATCTGGGGCTGGTTGGGGGCGGCTGCACGGGGGCTCGTCCCCGGTGCGGTGGCCGGCGCGGGCGTGGTGGGTGTGCTCGGTTTCGTCCCCACGTCGGTGGCGGCGCGGCGACAGGGCAAGCTCGTCGCGGCGCTGCCGCAGGCCTGCGACCTGATGGCCGTCTGCGTCGAGGCGGGGTTGCCGTTGCGGGCAGCGCTGCGGGCCGTCGTCGACGTGATGGAGGGCCCGCTGGCCGAACGACTGGGCCAGGTGACGGCGCGGGTCGAGCTCGGCGTCGCCGAGCGGGAAGCCTGGGACGACGTGCGTCACGAGCCGGGCCTGGAGGCGCTGGGCAACCAGATATGCCGCTGTCTCGATTCCGGCACGCCGGTGGCGAAGGCGTTGCGGGCGCTCGCCGCCGAGGCGCGACGTGACGCGGCCGCCGCCGAGGAGGTTCGCGCCAAACGCGTGGGAGTGCGGTGTGTGATGCCGCTCATGGTCTGTTTCCTGCCGTCATTCGTGCTGCTCGGCATCGTGCCGATCATCGGCGGCATCATCGGGAACCTGCTGCCGTGACGTGTGTGTGGTGGGGGCGAGTTGCCCACACCGCCAGCTTTCTCCCAGAGACCGTTGCGACGTGCGTTGGGTGGGCCGAACCAGTTGTCCACAGGAAGATTTCGCTCGCCGAGTTATCCACAAAGCTCACGTTTCCTGACGCGTCGTGGAGGTTCTTGCCAAGAATCCAGGTGTGCACGGCATCGTGCCTGAAAGAAAGGAGAGTGGCCATGGCCGCAGAACTTGTCATCGCCCGGCGTCATGACGAACGAGGAATGGCTACCGCAGAATACGCGGTGGGCACTGTCGCCACGGTGAGTTTCGTCGGCATCATCATCGCGATCATCAACAATCCGGAGTTCCGGGATTCGCTCTGGAACATCATCCAGGTCATCTTCAAGCTCGTCATGCAGATGATCAGTGGCGGAAACCTGGCATGACAGCCGATGAAAAAGATGGACATGAACCGGTCGGCTCGTCGCCGTGACGACACCGGCATGGTGACGGCTGAGCTCGCGCTGGGCTCGCTGTTCGTCGCCGGTTTCGTCGTGATGGTGGCCTGGGTGATCGCCTTGCTCGCCGCGTGGACGGAATGCCAGAACACGGCGGCCGAAGTGGCGCGCCAAGAGGCGCGTGGCGACGTCGTCGCGTCCGCCGAAACGCAGCGGGACAGGCCGCCAGGGGCGACCGTGTCCATCGTCCGAACTGGTGATGCTGTCCGTGTCGCGGTCGATCTCCAGGCGCGGCCCTGGGCCGACTGGTTGCCGTCGGTGCCGCTTCAGGCCACGGCGACCGTGGTCGCGGAAGGTGAGTGATCGCATGAACGGCCCAGCATCGGCGTCTCTGCCCGGCGGCCGGCCGCGTGTGCGGCGCGGTGGGCGGCGCTGTCCCCAACGGCTTCCCGCCCGAGGAAGGCGGCAGGCGGAGCGCGGCTCGGGGACGGCGCTGATCGGTGTGGTCATCCTGGTCGGCGCGCTCGTGGCGGCGGTCGCGGTGCTGGTCGGAAGCTACGTGATGGCGGCGAATCATGCGCGCGACGCGGCTGATCTGGTGGCGTTGTCGGCTGGCGCCGCCGCCGCTGGGCAGCGGGACGCCTGTGGGGCGGCCCGCCAGGCGGCGGCCGACAACGACGTCCGGTTGACGGCGTGTTCGGCGGCTGGTGATGCCGTCGACTTCGTCGTCAGCGTGTCGGTGGCCGTGGCTGTGACGGGACCCGGGCTGCCGGGTCCCGTCACAGCCACCGCGTACGCGGGCTGGTT
>QMCE01000129.1_pt1 | contig 33164 bp, 30 predicted proteins | sample 1821851 | NCBI WGS metagenome assembly QMCE01 (sample SAMN09453174, study PRJNA476694) | Termite gut metagenome, whole genome shotgun sequencing project. | isolation source: worker | host: Odontotermes sp. | place: South Africa:Pretoria | collected 2016-01-28 | reverse complement strand
CTGTTGGGGATATGGGAATTGTTGCACAATCCGAATTTTAAACCCGTCGAATTCGACGGGTTTAGAAAGGAAGCGGGGTTGAACGGTTTTGTTATGACTCCAAAGCGTTGGATTGAAGCCACTAATGCCATAGGTATCGTTTCGAAGTCGGGGCGGTACGGTGGAACCTATGCTCACAGGGACATCGCTTTGGAATTTGCATCGTGGATTTCAATAGAGTTTAAACTCTATCTCCTCAAGGAATTTCAACGGCTCAAGGAAGAAGAGCAGAAATCGCTCGGCTGGTCGGCGAAGCGGGAACTGGCCAAAATCAACTACCACATTCACACCGACGCCATTAAGCATAACCTTATCCCTGCCGAATTGACGGCCAAACAGACCTCGATTATCTATGCAAACGAGGCCGATGTGCTGAACATGGCACTGTTCGGGGTAACGGCAAAGGACTGGCGCGACGCTAACCCCGATCTGAAAGGCAACATTCGCGACTACGCCACGATAAACGAACTGATCTGCCTGTCGAACATGGAGAACCTGAACGCCGTGTTCATCAACGAGAGACTTCCGCAACGGGAACGGCTTATCAAACTGAACCAAAGTGCCATACAGCAGATGAGGGTGTTGGCAGAAGTCGAAGGTAGGAAAATATTGAAATAATAGAAGCCTCTGATACTATGTGGGGAAAATTTAAAGAACCATTTAACATAGTCACATTGAGTGTGACTATTCTTTCAATTGGCTTGGCAATTTTCTTCTGGCTTGATGGAAGAAAAACGCACTCTATCTCCTACCAAACAATCAATCCTATTTCGAGAATATTTGACAGTAAGAATATAACTCCATCTATTCAGATATACACCACAGACTCAATCCCCATTATGGATGATGTCTGGCTTCTCACGGGGACAATCTGGAATAGTGGAGATTTTTCGTTTGTGAAAACAGACATAATAAGTCCTATAAGTATTACAATCGGCGATTCTTTGAGAATCATTGATTTCGACATAACAAGGCAAGAGGATGCTGATTATGCAAAGTTTACACTTAGTCAAAAATCGGAGCATGAGCTAAGTGTAGGATGGAATTATTTTGAAAGCGATTATGGGTTTGAGTATCAAATAATTTTTATTGGGGATGTGACTGATTTAGATATTAACATAGACGGGAAGGTACGAGACGTTAAAAGGTTTAAGTATGTAGAACATCTTAGTGGCCCTCAAATTACAATTATAATTCTTAGAAACTTTCTATTTTTAATAATAGGGATGGCCTTTATCGTTTTTGATATTCGATACCTAATGAAAGGTCGGCCTAATATAAATGGCAAGCGGCTTAACGTTGCTGAAATTGTAATATCAGTTATTTTATTGGCTGTAGTCGTTATCGGTTCTATTCACCTTATTTTAAAGATATTTGTAACGATGAACAGTTCTTTTTAATGGAAGAAAAGAATTTATTCTTATCTTTGTTCTCGTAATGAAATGCGGTGCAGAATATTGCAAAGCCGGAGGGACAAATTCGGTGACACCGCGATTTACGGCATTTTGACAAACTGATTATAAGGTGGTTGCGGTGAGGTTCAAAACCCTCCAGCTCCACAATATGCATTGGTAGTCAATGCATTATAAGGTCAGGGAGGTTAAAGCAGGGACTGGTTCGATTAGTTCCTGCTTTTTTATTCCCCCGCAAGAGTTATGAATTAAGGGCCGGCTCCTCGTTCTTAGGCTTCGGTTTCGTTTTGGGCTTTTTGTTGCCCGCCGCACTCGTCACATCAATCGCGTCGCCGGCATTGTCCGCATCACCCCCGTCGTCGGGAAGGTCGAGCAGGCGGTACTCACGGTAGTAGATGCGGATCAACAGCAGGAAGGTCGAGATCATCAGAGGCCCGAAAATTATCCCCCAAAACCCGAACAGCGGAATACCCAGAATGACGCCGAATATGACGATCAACGGGTGGGTGTTGGAGATCGTCCTGTTGAGCATAATGCGCGCCAGATTGTCGACGTTGGCGATCACAAGCAACCCGCACAACATCAACAGTATGCCTTTGAGAACAAGACCCTGCGCGACGAACCAGATGCCGAGCGGCACGCTTACAATGACCGTCCCGACCATCGGGATCAGACCGCAGATGGCTGTCATGAAGGCCCAGAAGACGATGTTGGGCACACCGAACAGCCAATATACAAGCGCTGCGACCAACCCCTGGGCGAGCATCATGAAAGGGATCCCAACGGCGTTGCTGTATATGATCGAGGTCATCTCCTCCAACAGGATCTTGCGGCTGTCACCGCAGAAGGGCATATATTTGCCCACCCGGCGCTCAAGTTTATGCGCGTGGGCGAGCATGAAGTAGAGAAGCAGGATGGTCATCAGGATGTTGGCGGCGAAACTGTACGTCGTGTTGATGACCGAGTTGGCGATCTTTGCGATCACACTCGTGGACGATCTCACCAAATCGGGCGATACCAGATCGAATCCGATGAAGCGGTTGATCCGCGGAACGGCGTCGTGTGCCATGTCCGGCAGCTTCGACATGTCTATGCCGTGGAACTCTTTGGCTATCACCTCGAACAGCAGGTATCCGAGTCCGACGAGCACCACACAGATGCCGCTCACGATGACGAACGAGGCGAGCCAGCCCGGCCAACGGTGCCTGTCCGTCATGCTGAATATCAACTTGCGGAAAACGATGTAGAACGCGATCGCTCCGAGGAATGAACCGATGAAAAATGCAAGCTGACGGAATATCACCGCACCCATTGCGATGAGTATCACCATGAACAGCAACTGGCGGAAAAATAGGTTGTTCTTCTTAATTGCGTCGATCATAATTCCGTTTCTCTTTTTTCGCTCTTCGCGGTTTTCGCTCTCCACGGTTGACTTAAAACAGTCCCGTGGAAAGGTATCTTTCACCCGTGTCGGGCAGTACCACGACTACGGTTTTGCCGCTGTTTTCGGGCTTTTGGGCGAGTTCCAGCGCGGCGCAGACGGCGGCACCCGACGAGGGGCCGACCAGTAAACCTTCGAGTCGTCCGATCTCGCGGCACATGGCGTTGGCCCGATCGTAGGAGACATTTATAACTTCATCTACCACAGATGCGTCGTAGTTTTTCGGAATGAATCCCGCTCCGATGCCCTGGATCTTGTGGGGACCCGGGGCGCCACCCGTCAGTACAGGCGATTCGGCGGGCTGTACCGCCACGACCTTCACCGAGCCGCCTTTTTTGCCGGCCTCCTCTTTGAGTCGCCGTCCGGAGCCGCTCACGGTTCCGCCCGTGCCGACCCCTGCGACCAGAATATCTACACCGCCGTCTGTTCCCGTCCATATCTCGGCGCCCGTGGTGGCGTAGTGCACCTCGGGGTTGGCCGGATTGTCGAACTGCCCGAGGGTGATCGCCCCCGGTGTGCTCTGACGCAACTCTTCCGCCCGGGCCACGGCACCTTTCATACCGAGCGGGGCGGGTGTGAGGACAACCTCCGCACCGTAGGCCGCCACTAATGCGCGCCGCTCGACGCTCATCGACTCGGGCATGGCAACCACGAGCCGGTAGCCCTTTGCCGCACAAACCATAGCCAGCCCGATGCCGGTATTTCCGCTTGTAGGTTCGATGATCGTGCCGCCGGGCTTCAAAACACCCCGCCGTTCGGCATCTTCGATCATTGCCAGGGCGATGCGGTCTTTGACGCTGCCGCCCGGATTAAAATACTCTACCTTTGCCACAATACGACCTGCGGCTCCTTGAGCCGCTCCGAGTCGTTTCAACTCCACGAGGGGGGAGTTTCCGACGAGTTGAGTCAGATTCTTCATACATCCATAATTCAATACAGGGCAAAGTTATTAAATTTTTTTTATATCTTGCGCTTTCGTTACGACGCTTACAGCTTATGGAACAACCGCAACAATCAGACCACGGGGCGGGAGGTATTGCCGCCCGTTACGCCGATTTCTTCGATCGGTGTGCGTCTGCCTATTCCCAGCGCAGTGTCGAGATGATACGCGATGCTCTGGCGATGGCGTCGGAGAAACTCGACGGTCGTACACGTTACAACGGCGCGCCGCTTGTCGACCACTCCGTCGGGGTAGCTTCGATCGTCATCTCGGAGATCGGTCTGGGGCGCAACTCGGTGATCGCGACGCTGCTCCACGATGTCGTGAGGCTCGAACTTGCGACTTCCGCCGAGGTGGGTGAGCGCTACGGGGCGGAGTGCACGGTGATAATCGACGGCATGACGGGAATATCGTCGCTCCACACCAAAACATCCGACGATCAGGCCGACAGCATTCGCGAGTTGATCATATCGCTGTCCACCGACCCTCGCGTCATTCTGATAAAGCTTGCCGACCGGTTGGAAGTGATGCGAACACTCGAAATGTTCCCGCCGGAAAAACGCGAACGCAAAAGCTGGGAAAGTCTCAACCTGTACGCCAAGATCGCCCACAAGCTGGGGCTGTACAACATAAAGAGTGAACTCGAAGACCTGTCGTTGAAGTATCTCGAACCGGAGGATTACAACCACATAGTGGAAAACCTGTCGGCCGGAGCCGCCGAGCGCGAACGGTTCATCGAACGGTTCCTTGCCCCCGTGCGCGAAAAGCTCGACCGCACCTCGATGCGTTATCATATCAAGAGCCGTACAAAGTCGATCTACTCGATCTGGAACAAGATGCGCGCCCAGCGGGTCACTTTCGACGAGGTGTACGATATCTTTGCTCTGAGGATCATCATCGACTGCGTGCGCGAGGAGGAGAAAACTGCCTGCTGGAGCGTCTATTCGATAGTCACCGACTTCTATACACCCAATCCCGAGCGACTGCGCGACTGGATCTCGATACCGAAGTCGAACGGCTATGAATCGCTTCACACCACCGTTGTCACCCCCCAGGGGCGCTGGGTGGAGGTGCAGATACGCACCGAGCGCATGGACGCGGTGGCCGAAAGGGGTATTGCCGCGCATTGGCGCTACAAGGGAGTGCAGGGTGCAGGTATGGGCACGGAGGAGTGGCTGGCGCGTCTTCGCGAACTTATCGAGAACACCGACACCACGACCACAACCGTGTCCACAAAAAATTTCGACGCCAATCTCTCGTCGGGTGAGATATTCGTGTTCACCCCCACGGGCGATCTGCGGCGGCTGCCCGAGGGTGCGACGGTGTTGGATTTCGCTTTCCACATCCACACCAATGTCGGCGCACAGTGCATCGGCGGAAAGGTCAACGGCCGAAACGTCCCTATAAAACATACCCTGGCCAACGGTGACATAGTGCAGATACTCACCTCGAAAAATCAAAAACCGAAGGCCGACTGGCTCGCCATTGTCCGGACTACACGTGCCAAGAACAAGATCCGCGCCTACATTCGTGAACTGGAGGCACGCGCCGCGACCCTCGGACGCGAAGAACTCGAACGGAAGATCAAAAACTGGAAACTTCCCGTCGCGATCGACGATGCCGTGACAGTCCTGTGCCGCCACTACAAACTGCGCACCGGAACGGAACTTTATGGCCGCATTGCCGATCAGCGCATCAATATTGCCGATACCAAAGATATCCTTGCACGACACATCAGCGGCGAGTCGGAAGAAGAACGCCGCACAGCCGCAATTGCCGCCGCGGGCCCGGGGAAAAGTCACGGTGCGCCGGCTGCGTCGGGCCACGGGTCGTCCGACGCTCTGGTGATCGACGACCAGATCGCCGGCATCGACTACAAGTTCGGCAAGTGCTGCAACCCGATCTTCGGCGACGATATTTTCGGCTTTGTGACAGTCGCGACCGGTATTACGATACACCGCTCCGACTGCCCGAACGCCGCCCGCATGCGGATCAACTATCCATATCGGGTGCTGCCCGCGCGTTGGCGTGACTCGGGCGGGGGTGACGGGGCTTTTCGCGCTACCATTCGCGTTGTGGCCGACGACTCTGCCGGTATCGTCAACCGGATAGCCGACATAATCAATGTCGAGCTGCGGCTCAACATGCGCTCCATCAACTTCTCGTCGCAGGGCGGGGTGTTGTCGGGGGTGATCAACGTCGAGGTTCCGGGCCGTGCGGTGGTCGACACGCTCGTACATAAGATACTTGCCGTTCGCGGTGTGCAAAAGGCTCATAGAATAAATGGATGAGCCGGAACGGCGGCGGCGGCGACAGCTACTTGGCTACGCAAAATGAAAGAGATAATGATCATAGTCCCCACCGAGCGGGAGGCGGAGTTTTTTGCAGGGCATGGACTTTCGGCGCATATCTGCGGCGTGGGGATGGCCGAATGTGCCGCTGAGACAGCGTTGTTGATTACCGAATGTTCGGCGGGCGGGCGACGACCCGATCTTGTGATCCTTGCGGGCATTGCCGGTACTTATACCGATAGGCTCGGGCTCGGTGATACGGTCGTTGTGGCGAGCGAAACCGTTGCCGATCTGGGGCGGGCGGGAGCCGATGGTTTTGTGCCGCTGTTTCAAAAAGCTTATTCTGCAGGGTTTGTGCCGGAAGGTTTTACTGTCGTCCACAGCAATACTGTCAACACTGCGGGTCGGAACGCCGACGGCGGATCGGCAGGACCGTCATCGAAAACCGACCGTGGTGAAGTGAGTGTCGAAAATATGGAGGGCGCGGCGTTCTTCGCCGTGTGCGAACGGTTCGGAATTCCGGCTGCGGAGTTGCGTACCATTTCAAATCGTGTCGGCGAGGCTGTCTCTTCCGAGGGTCTCGATCTTGCTGCCCGCAATCTTGCCCGGGCTCTCAAACAGTTGCTCCGGTCAGTGCGCCGATAGCGCGGCGGGCGTCGGGCCCGAGCGAGAGCGAGTACTCGTTGACGAACATTTTGATGTGATTTTCGATAACGGCGCCGTCCATCTCGCGGGCGTGCGAACGGACGAAATCGCGCGACGCCGCAGGATGGGCGAAAGCATATTCGACGCTTTGACGGACAAGCTCCTCCACATTGCGAACGACCTCCGGCGGCAGCGCGCGCGAAGCAACTATCCCACCCAACGGCAACGGCAGATCGCCCGTAGCCCGCGCCCACTCGACACCCAGGTCGGCCACAAGTTCCAAACCGTGGTCGCGCCAGGTGAAGCGTCCCTCGTGGATCAGCACTCCGGCGTCCACATCGCCACGTGCAACGGCCGGTGCGATGTCCGAAAAAAGCATTGGCCGGCGGTCGGTCATTTCAGGAAAGAACTTTTGTAGCAGCAGATTTGCCGTGGTGTGGATGCCGGGGATGGCGACACGTGTGATTTTCTTTATGCCGGGACGCGAGACCAGGACAGGGCCGTTGCCATGACCCAGGGCACTGCCGCTGTCCAGAAGTTTATATCGGTCTGAGATCACGGGCAGGACGGCGTAACTGATCTTGCTTATGTCGGGGGCAATGTCGGGGGCACTGTCTGTTGTCACGCGGCGGTTCAAATCCTCGATGTCGGCGAAGGTGACCTCGAAGCGCAGGCCGCGCGTGTCGATGCGTCCGTTGATGAGCGCGTCGAACATGAAAGTGTCGTTCGGGCAGGGTGATATGTTGAGTGTCAGGTGCATCGTTTCGCGTGGCTGTCTAATCGCTGTGACCGTTGCCACAAAAAAATAACGCCGCAGGGGCTGTAAGCCGGGTTCTGTGGCCGTCGGATTGGGTGGGGGAGCACGAGTCTCGCCTCGCCCGACTGTCCGGCCCTCTGCCATTTATCTTGGGCTGCCGTCACCGGCAACCTCTGTGCGATCTACCCTTCGGCATGGGGCGAGTAACCCTCGTGGCGCCGATATACATGATCTTGCAACCCGTCGTTCGTCGTGCCGCGGTGTGTCACCACCCGCGCGGTGGGCTCTTACCCCGCCGTTTCACCCTTACCGCACCCCACCAATCGTGATACAAGCGCGGCGGTCTGTTCTCTGTTACGTTTTGCAGGCCCTTGCGAGCCTCTTCCCGTTAGGAAGGACGGTACTCTGTGTTGCCCGGACTTTCCTCTCGTGCGCTCTTTCGAAACACGAGCGGCAGAGCGCCCCTGCGGCGCCGTGATGCAAATATAATACAAAAAAGGCCACCCACAACGAGCGGCCTTAAATCTTCGGGACAAAATGTTACAGACCCTTGATGGTCGATTCGTCGGAGACGCTCAGTTTTTTGCGTCCCTTCGCGCGGCGTGCGGCGAGGACTTTGCGACCGTTGGCGGTCGACATTCTCTGACGGAAACCGTGTTTGTTGATCCTCTTCCGGCGCGAGGGCTGGAATGTTCTTTTCGTTGACATTGCTATGTGTTTTTATTGTTTTATCGCTTTTTCGAGCCGCACCGATAGGGGAAAAATGGAAAATGGAAAATTGTTTGTTTTTGAAGCTATTTTTTGATGACGATTACTTTTTTTGTGGCGAAAAACTCCTCGTCGAACCAGTCGGAGATGTCGTATTCCGTGTATCGGCGGCCCGTGGCGGTGAGTTCGGCGGCCAGGTCGCCACCCTTGAGCAGCACGACGCCGTGCTCGACCTTCGGCCACACCCACTCCAACAATGTTGCCGCGGGGGCCACGGCTCGCGATACGGCGCGATCGAAACGTCCGGCGATGCTTTCGGCACGCGCGCAGACCGGCGTGAGATTCCCGAGACCCACACCGCGCGCGATCTCCTCCACCACACGGATCTTCTTGCCGATCGAGTCGACCGCCGTGAAGTGTGCCTCCGGAAAGAGTATCGCCAGCGGCACGGCCGGAAAACCGCCTCCCGTGCCGATATCGAGCACCCGTTCGCCCGCCGCGAAATCACACACCCGTGCGATGGCCAGCGAGTGCAGCACGTGTCTGGTGTAAAACTCTCCCGAGGCCATCTCCCGCCGTGAAATAACATTGATGCGCCCGTTCCACTCCGCGTACAACACCTCAAGAGCAGCCAATTGCTCCCTCTGCCGCACACTCAACTCCGGAAAATATTTCAGGATCGGTTCCACTCGATATCTCGTCACTCGACCCGTATGCCGCTCTGCGTGATGAAGTCGCAAAGTTGTGTTCGCGCCCGGTGGATCTGGGTTTTGACCGTGCCTAAAGGCAGGCCCAACTGTTCGGATATCTCCTCGTAGGAGAGATCCTTGAAGAAACGGCACTCGATCAATCGCCGGTACTTGGGCGACATGCGGCCCAGATACTCCTCCAACAGACTCCGTTGTTCGGCGTGAATGATCTTCTCCTCGGGGTTGGGAGTGAGCGACACCGGTTGGCGGATATATTCGCCCTTCGTGCTGTCGATCGACAGGTCGTCGCGGCGTTTGCGCACGTAGTCGATGAAAGTGTTCTTGGCGATGGTGTATATCCACTGCCCGAAGGCGTAACGCCGGTCGTAGCTGCCCAAATTGAGATATGCTTTGACGAATATCTCCTGTATCAGGTCGTTCGTGTCGTCGCTGTTGCCCCCCGTTCGGGCCAGATAGATCTGGTGCAACGAGCCGCTGTAACGGTCGAACAGCGCTTCGAAGGCGTGGTTGTCTCCCGCAAGCACCATTTCGACGAGTGCGCCGTCGCCTGCCACGATATATCTCTCTATCTCCATACTTCGCGGATAGGTTTGAGAATGCGCGAGACCACGACCCCGATCTCGAAGATCGGCTCGAACAGGTCGTTGAGAAAGTAGAGGCCCATGAGCTTTCTCTCGCCCAGACGTTTGGCCACCCTTCTCATCTGTAATATTACCGCCAGGAACCTCAGTGCGACGATGCCCGCAACACCCATCTGCACCTCGAAAGGCATCAGGGTTGCCGTGGTCGCCGCCGTCGCGAAGAACAGCAGTCGCGAAACAGCTTCGAGGTCGACGAACCAGCGCGCACGCGCCGGATAGAAAGGCCACGCGTGGTTCCTCAGCCGACACTCGTGCAGCCACCAGCCCAAGCCTCCCCAACGGATCTGCCGGACGGTTGCCCGCGGGTGCATCACGATCGTGTAGTTGTCGGCGGTGAAAAGTTGCTGCATGAACAGATCATCCTCACCCAGGTTCAGATTGAGATGTCCGAATCCCTTGTGTTCGAAGTAGAGTTCGCGCGCGAAGCCCATGTTGTGGATGGTGCCGCGGTAGGGGCGCCTCCGGATCGCCGCCGTCAGATAGAGCAGCGACGAGAACATTCTCGACGATCGGATTATCTTGTCGGCCAACCCGCGCGAGGGTTCTATGCCGCAGTAGCCGATTACGATCTCGCCCTTTGCGAACCCCTTTGCCATCAGCGACAACCATCGGCGCGAGTTGGGACGGGCGTCGGGCGTGGTGACCACAATGTTGTCGTGGCGGGCCGCCTTGATGCCGATGTTGAGCGCCATTTTGTTGGATATCGGGAACAACGGATGCTGTTTGACACGGCTGACACGGAATCGCGGCTCGGACACAGAGATCGCCTCCAGAGTCTCCGCAAAGTCGTTGTTATTACCCACGTACACGACGATAACTTCAAACAGATCCCAATCCTGGGCCATCAGCGCGGGCAGTGTGTTCTCGACCCACAGATAGTCGTCGCCCATGACGAGAACCACCGATATGGAACCGGAACGCCCCTTGGAGGTGTCTTTGCGCGATTTGATCTTGAACGAGGGCAGCCGGCGAAACAGGATCAGGTAGTAGCGTATCTGTATGGCGAACAGCAACAACACTCCGCCCATCAGTCCCAGTCCCAGAGTGCCGTACATCTCGACGGCTATGTTGTAGTATCGGGTTATGATCTCCATGCTCGAAAATTATCCCACAAAGGTAACCAAAAAATCGCGAAATTTGCCTACTTTTGCGCGAATATGTTTTTCGAACTGCAACATACCGCGCAGGGTTCGGCGGCAAGGGCGGGGCGGTTTACGACGGGGCACGGCGCTGTCGAGACGCCTGTCTTCATGCCCGTCGGTACTGCCGCGACGGTGAAAGGGATACTGCACCGCGATCTGGCCGGGGATGCCGGTGCGCAGATCATCCTTGCCAACACATATCATTTGTATCTGCGCCCCGGGACGGAGGTTCTGGAGGCGGCGGGCGGAGTACACCGGTTTTGCGGCTGGGAGCGCCCGATGCTGACCGACAGCGGTGGGTTTCAGGTCTTTTCGCTGGCCGACTGCCGCAAGATTACCGAGGAGGGGTGCAGGTTTGCTTCGCACATCGACGGGTCGCGCCATCTGTTCACGCCCGAGAATGTGATCGACACCCAGCGCTCCATCGGCGCCGATATCATGATGGCTTTCGACGAGTGTCCGCCCGGAACGGCGCCGCGCGACTATGCCGAACGGTCGTTGGAGTTGACTAACCGTTGGCTCGTGCGCTGTTGGGAACAGTACGAACGCACGGAGCCGAAATATGGTTACCGGCAATCGCTTTTTCCGATAGTCCAGGGGGTTGTCTATCCCGATCTTCGCGAGAGGTCGGCTGAATTCGTGCGTCAGTTTCCCGCCGACGGGTATGCGATAGGCGGCCTTGCGGTGGGGGAGCCCGCCGAGGATATGTATCGCATGATCGAGGTGGTGGGCGCCGTGTTGCCGCGCGAAAAACCGCGCTACCTGATGGGTGTGGGTACTCCGGCCAACATCCTCGAAGCGATAGACCGCGGGGTGGATATGTTCGACTGTGTGATGCCGACGCGCAATGGGCGTAACGGGATGCTCTTCACGACGGAAGGCATCGTCAACATCCGGAACGAGAAGTGGCGCGAGGATTTCTCGCCGCTCGATCCGGCAGGTGTGAGTTTTGTCGATGTGGCCTACACCAAGGCTTATCTGCGCCACCTTACGATTGCGGGCGAGATGTTGGCCGCACAGATCGCGAGCCTTCACAACGTTGCTTTCTACATGTGGCTGGTGGGCGAGGCGCGCCGCCACATCATGGCCGACACCTTTGCCGAATGGAAACCCCGAATACTCGAAAAAATAACCCGCAGGCTATGAAATTGAAGTTTCCAGGGATAAAGATCCTCGACCGTTACATAATCCGCAAGTTCCTCGGGACGTGGATCTTCTCGATACTCATATTCGTGATCATCCTGGTGGTGTTCGACTACGCCGAAAAGCTCGAAGACTTTATCAACAACAAGGCGCCGATGAAGGCGATCTGGCTGCAATATTATCTCAACTTCATACCATTTTTCATCAACCAGTTCGTTGGGCTGCTGACCTTCGTCGGGGTGATATTCTTCACATCCAAGATGGCCTACAACACGGAGATAGTCGCCATGCTGTCGAGCGGCGAGAGTTTCCGGCGGCTGATGTGGCCCTACTTCCTTTCGGCGACGGTCATCATGCTCTTTTCGCTCGTGCTTAACCTGTGGGTCATTCCGCGCGCCAACCAGCCGAGGGTCGCTTTCGAAGATACCTATGTCTCATCCAAAATACGCGAAAGCCAGATGTACGACGCCGACATCTACCGACAGGTAGGGCCCGGGACGTTCGTCTATCTGCGCAACTTCTCGGGCGAGACACAAAAGGCGAGCTATCTGGCGATCGAAAAGTATGAACAGGGACATCTGACGTCGTCGCTCGAAGCCGCCAGCGTTACATACAACAAGAACACAGGGCACTGGAACGCACCAACATACATTATCCGTACACTGCCCACCACCGACTCGTTGGGTGTTTCGGGCGACGAGGTGTTCGAGCGCTATGTGGGGCTCGATACGATGATCAATCTTAACACCGACGAATTGGGCCGACTCGACCAGTTTATCAAAACGATGAGTATCGGCGAGCTGAACGATTTCATAGCCGAGCAGAAACAGAAAGGCTCCGACATGATGGCCCTGTTCGAGGTGGAACGCCAGAGCAGGTTCTCCTATCCGGTGGCGATATTCATCCTGACACTGATCGGGGTGTCGCTCTCGTCGCGCAAGGTTCGCGGCGGCACGGGGCTGCACATGGGGCTGGGGATCGGGCTGTGTTTCGGGTACATACTTTTCAGCCGTTTTGCCGAGGAGTTCGCAAAGGGGGGGATCCTGCCGGCGGGGCTGTCGGTGTGGATGCCCGACATCATCTTTGCCGCCATTGCCGTGTATCTCTATATCAAGGCCCCGAAATGAGAAATAACTATACCGTAAATTTCGTAACTTTGCACCCTGTAAATACCACATTTTAGTATATGAGTTACACCGATCTGTCAGAACAGGAACAACTGCGGCGCGAGTCGCTGGCCGCGTTGCGCGCATTGGGCATCGACCCCTATCCCGCCGCGGAATATAAAGTTACGGCTACGGCGGCGGAAATCGCTGCAGGGTTCGATGCCGCCTCGCCCGGACGTTTTGCCGGCGTGCGGCTGGCCGGACGCATCATGTCGCGCCGGATAATGGGGAGCGCGTCGTTTTTCGAACTTGCCGACCACACGGGCCGCATTCAGATCTATATCCGTCGGGACGATATCGCGCCCGGCGAGGACAAGACGTTGTACAACACCGTGTTCAAAAAACTGTTGGACATCGGGGACTGGGTGGGTGTCGAGGGGTTTGCGTTCATTACCCAGACGGGCGAGTTGTCTGTTCATTGCCGCGAGTTGACGGTGTTGTCGAAGTCGCTCAAGGTGCTGCCGATAGTCAAGGAGAAGGACGGGCAGGTGTACGACGCATTCACCGATCCGGAGCAGCGCTACCGCCATCGTTATGTCGATCTGGCCGTGAATCCGGCCGTGCGTGATGTTTTCGCGGCACGTTCGAAGGTGATTTCGACGATGCGGCGGTTCTTTGACGAACGCGGATATCTGGAGGTCGAGACGCCTGTGTTGCAGCCTATTCCGGGTGGCGCGGCGGCGCGGCCGTTCATCACCCACCACAATGCTCTCGATGTCGACCTCTATCTTCGTATTGCCAACGAGTTGTATCTCAAGCGGTTGATTGTCGGCGGGTTCGATGGGGTCTACGAATTTGCAAAAGACTTCCGAAACGAGGGTATGGATCGCACGCACAACCCCGAGTTTACGGTGATGGAGATATATGTTGCGTACAAGGACTATCTGTGGATGATGGATTTCACCGAGCAAATGATAGCTGAAGTGGCTAAGGCTCTGCATGGTACGACTTCGGTTCGGGCTTGGGGGCATGACCTCGACTTCACTCCGCCGTTCGCGCGTCTGACCATGACCGAGGCGATTAAACGCTGGGCCGGAGTCGATATCACCGGGCTTTCGGAGGAGGGACTGCGTGCAGAGTGCGCACGTCTCGGGATTGCCGTCGATCCGTCGATGGGCAAGGGCAAACTGATCGACGCGATCTTCGGCGAGTGCTGTGAGCCACACCTCGTACAGCCCACATTTATAACGGATTACCCGATCGAAATGTCGCCGCTGTGCAAACGCCATCGCTCCGATCCTTCGCTCACCGAACGATTCGAACTGTTTGTCGGCGGCAAGGAGTTGTGCAATGCGTACAGCGAGTTGAACGACCCGATCGACCAGCTCGAACGCTTCCAGGAACAGTTGAGACTCAGCGAAAAAGGCGACGACGAGGCGATGTTCATCGACATGGATTTCGTCACGGCCCTGGAGTACGGCATGCCGCCGACCTCGGGAATGGGCATCGGGATCGACCGCCTGACGATGTTAATGACTGATTCCCAGTCGATTCAGGATGTGCTGTTCTTCCCGCAGATGAGGCCCGTGCGTGCGGCGGTGGTCGACCCTGTTGAGCGATATGTTTCTGAAGCCGGTGTGCCTGTCGAGTGGGCCGAGGTTTTGCAAAAGATGGGCTACATTACGCTGGAGGCGGTTCGGCGCCTTTCGCCGGGCAAATTGTTGAATGATCTGGGCGGGTTTAATAAGAAAAATAAACTCGGGCTCAAAAATCCGACTGCCGATGAGGTTCGGGCGTGGATCGAATCGTGATTGCTGTTTTTGACTTTTTTGAACTGAAATATATCGAATATTGAGGAGATAATAGTGGACGAAATTAAGAAAATTGGGTTGGTTGCCGGCGGTGGAATGATGCCGGTCGAAATTATTCGCAGTTGCCATGAACGAGGCATCGAAGTCTATGTCGCAGGGTTGCTGCCGTGGGCTGATGAGGCTGTGTTTCAGGATGTTGACTGTGTTATGGCGCGTCTGGGCGAAGCGGGTAAAGTGATGAAGTTTTTCAAGGATCACGGAGTTGTGGATCTTGTGTTGGCCGGCGGTATCAAACGTCCTGCACTTAAGGAGCTAATCCCTGATTTTGAGACTGTTAAAATACTTGCCAAGATTGCAATTAAAAAGGAAAGCGACGATAATTTGTTCCGGGCCGTGATTCGTGAGGTCGAGGCACGCGGTTTTCATGTGCTTGGCATAGAGGAAGTTGTACCCGAAATGCTTTTTCAGGCCGGGGTCTACGGACGTGTGAAACCCTCGTCCGACGATATGGATGACATCAGGCGCGGCATCGAAGTTGCCCGTGCTCTCGGTGCCGTAGATGTGGGTCAAGCAGTTGTAATTCAGGAAGGTATTGTTCTCGCGGTGGAGGCTGTCGAGGGCACCGATGCGATGCTTTCGAGGGCTGCATCGCTCAAAAAACCGGGCAAAGCACCGGTCATGGTGAAGATCGTGAAGCCGGGACAGGATACTCGCGTCGACCTGCCAGCCATTGGTATTCAGACAGTTGAAGGTCTTGCCAAGTACGGAATAGGTGGTATCGCGGTTGAGTCGGGTGGCATTCTTGTTATTGAACGCCAAGCGGTTATCGCCGCTGCGGATGCCGCAAAGATATTTATTATTGGAATGGACTTGTCGAAATAGTCGGGCATTTACGTTCAGCGAATAATTACATTAATATAGTGAAAGTTTACATCATTGCCGGAGAGCCTTCGGGTGACCTGCTCGCGTCTGGATTGATGCGGGCGCTTCGACGGATTGTGCCCGATGTGCAATTTCGTGGTGTCGGCGGCGAAAGCATGATGGCGTTTAATTCTGAAACAGAGGATGTTGCGGCTGTTACATCAACTATTGGTTTAAGTGGCGCAACTGCTGTTAGTGGGTTTAAAAGTCTTTTCAATATCTCGGAAATCTCGGTGATGGGCGTCCTTGAAGTGTTGCCGCGCCTGCCGTTGATTTTGAAGCGTATGCGCCACACTGTCAGTGATATAGAGGCGTTTTCACCCGATGTTTTGGTAACGGTCGACAGTTGGGGCTTTGTGAGTGCACTACTCTCTCGTTTGAAAAAGCGTAAGTCTCAAATTCCTGTGGTTCACTATGTTGCGCCGCAGGTTTGGGCTTGGAAAAAAGGGCGGGCACGGAACGTTGCGCATCTTGTGGACAGGCTCATGACGCTGTTGCCGGAGGAGGGGCGGTGGTTCGAAAAGTATGGCTTACATTCTGATTTTGTGGGACATCCGGTCGTCGAACGAATCACACAGGCGGAATTTGATCCCGATGGTTTTCGTGCTGCAAACGGAATTCCGGCTGGCATGACCGTTGTTTCGGTGTTGCCTGGTTCACGACATTCGGAGGTTAAACGATTGATACCCATAATGAAAAAGGCTGTCGAGCGAGTGGCAGAAAAGTACGGCGACCTTTTCGTTGTCGTTCCGACGGTCGAGACGGTTGAAGACGAAGTGCGGGCGGGTTTCGAAGGATTTTCTCTTCCCGTGCGGGTGGTAACAGGCGGGCAAAATCGCTATAATGCATTTTCTGTCAGTGATTTGGCGATCGCGAAATCGGGGACGGTGTCATTGGAACTCGTGGCTGTCGGCGTACCCCACATGATCGCTTACACATTCGGGAGGTTGAGTGATTCTGTTGCGAAACTGCTTGTGAACGTGCGCTTTGCGAATCTTATTAACATTTTAGCCGACAGGGAGATCATCCCCGAATTTGTGCTCGGAAGGTGCCGATCCGAACTTATCGCCGATAGTGCAATGCGGTTTTTAAATTCATCCGAACTCGCAGAGCAACAGGTAGATGAAGCTCGGGAGGTGATGCAAAAACTGCGATTACCAGATATTTTGCCTTCCGATCGGGCGGCACAAATTGTGGTGGAGATGGCTACCGGTTGGAGGTTGGAAGCAGAAAGTCAAAAGCAGGATGCCGGAAAAGAAGCTGATCGCGAGTCTCAGTCAAAATCGCCGTAAGAAAAAAACGTGAATTCAGATAAAGTAAAACATTAAATAAATCTTATTAATTATCATAAAATCAATTTAAAATGAGAAAGAAAATAGTTGCCGGAAACTGGAAAATGAACACCACGCCGGAGCAGGGCGTGCAACTCGTGAAGGATATCCTGAAAAATCTCGGACAATCCTGTACCTCAGCTAATTACATTGTTTGTCCGCCCTACACCCATTTGTCGGAAGTGGTCAAGATCGCTCGTGGGACTGCCGTTCAGGTAGGTGCCCAAAACTGTGCCGAAGAGGCGAAAGGTGCTTATACAGGTGAAGTTAGCGCCGAAATGATCGCCTCGCTCGGAGTAAGTTACGTCATCCTCGGCCATTCGGAGCGCCGTCAATACTACGGTGAAACGAGTGCGACACTCAATAAACGTATGAAACAGGTTTATGCAAATGGCTTGATACCAATCTATTGCGTTGGGGAAACCCTCGAAGAGCGCGAAAGCGGGCGCCTGTGGGATGTGGTGAAAGCGCAGTTGGAAGAGGTTGTTTTCGAGCTTTCCGACGAGCAGTTCCGTCATCTTGTCATCGCTTATGAGCCTGTTTGGGCGATCGGAACCGGAAAAGTTGCGACTGCAGATCAGGCGCAGGAAATGCATGAATTCATTCGTAAAACGCTGGCTGCCAAGTTCTCGCAAGCTGCGGAGAAGACCTCGATATTATACGGAGGCAGCGTAAAACCGGACAATGCCGCTGAAATTTTTGCTAAAAAGGATGTCGATGGCGGACTCATCGGCGGTGCGTCTCTGAAGGCTGAGGACTTTTTGGGTATCGGGAAGGGCTTCGGTGCCTGAGTCGTTGCCTTAGTTGCCTTTAAAATATGAATACAAAAACGAGCTGATATTCAGCTCGTTTTTTGCGTTTGTCGGGTTTGTTTGTTGCGAAAGCGCACCGGCAATATACCGAGCGGTGTTCAGGCCTTCGCGGGTAAGTCGATCTTTTTTATGCGGTAAAGATGGCGCCCCGCCTCGAATTCAGTAGTAAGAAAAAGGTCGACGCAGCTACACGCGGCGGCATTGTCCATGAAGCGTGCGGGGAGGCACAACACATTGGCATCGTTATGTTTACGGCAAAGCTCGGCGATCGCCGGTTCCCAACACAGCGCACCGCGAACACCTGCATGCCGGTTGACGACTATGCTGATGCCGACCCCCGAGCCGCACACCGAAATGCCGCGGGAGAACTCTCCACGACCGATCGCCTCTGCAAGCGGATGGCCCAGATCGGGGTAGTCGCACGGTTCTTCGGAGTAGCAGCCGAAGTCGAAAACCTCGTAGTCGAGCGAAGCCAGGTAGCCCACCAAAAACTCTTTCATCTCGAAACCGGCATGGTCGGAGGTAATCGCTATTTTTTTCATAACATATTGTTTTTAATATTATTGACGCCTATGAATTCAAGTATTGCTTCAGCTGCTGTCCGGGGTTCTTCGACCAGTCCGTTGTGTCCCGAATTCTCAAGCCATACAACCTGCGCCTGAGGGTGGCGGTCGATCATGGCGTCGGCAACTTCGGGCGTGATATATTCGTCGTGACGGCCGAGGATGAAAAGTTGCGGAATCGGTAGCGTGCGAAGCATTTCATTACGGTCGGGACGCGCCGCCATTCCGCGAAGAAGCGCCGTGATCCCCTCATCTTCGGTCAGCATAACGAGCTCGGCAAGGTCTTCAATCTCGTCGGCAAAACGAATCCGGTTCTGCGGCGCGAAACCCCGGCCCGGCAGCGTGCGCGACAAAAGTTCCTTTTTGCCCCCCTCGACGATGGCGATCTCGCGCTCACGATCGAGGCGTTTTTCCGGACTGTCGGCGTTTGGCGTGGAGGAAAAAAGCACAAGCCCGTCGACCATTTCCGGGTGTCGTTCGGCCAGAGCCAACGCAACGTATCCGCCCATAGAATGGCCGATCACCGTGCAAGTTGTAATACCCGATTCTACCAATGCACCGTGTACGACGTCGGCCAGAAACTCCATCGTGTGAACCGGCCCGCGAACCTCCGAAATACCGTGCCCAGGCAGATCGAGAGCGATCACACGCATGAAATGACGAAGAAATTCAGACATTTCATCCCAAATATTCAAATTCTCAAGATAGCCGTGCAGCAACACCACGGTGCGCCCCTCGGCCGAGACAGAACCCAAGCCTGCCTCCGGGTCCGACCTCGAAACTGCCCCCGAGCCAAACTCCGACCCAGACTCCTGTCCAGTGCCCGAAACAGGATCCGACCCCGTAGTGCGCCCCGTGTCGGAGATGCGAATGGCGGTGCCGTCGGCAATGATAAATTTTTCCATCGGAAATTGAGAAATAATGTCGGGCAAAAGTAGCGAAAAAATTGTTAATTTTGCGATCTCGAAAGCAGCGAAAAAAGTAACCAGAAAAAGTTGCGAAAAAAATGATAAGAGAGATTGCCGAACACCGGTCGCACCGGAATTTCAAGCCGGACGCCATTCCTGAAAACGTGATGAACGAGATGCTGGAGGCTGCAGTGCGCGCGTCGAACACGGGCAACATGCAGGTTTACAGTATTGTAGTCACGACCGATGCGACGCTGCTGACGAAACTTGCCCCGTGTCACTTCAACCAACCCGCAGCCAACGCTCCCGCGATCATCACCTTTTGTGCCGACGTGAGGCGTTTTTCGAGATGGTGTGAGTTGCGGGGCGCGGAGCCCGCGTACGACAATTTCGTGTGGTTTCTCAGCGCGATGACCGATGCGGTGTTGGCGTCGCAGAATCTTGTCCTTCAGGCCGAGGCGCACGGTCTGGGGATCTGCTATCTCGGCACTACGTTCTACAATGCGCCTGAAATCTCGGATATCCTCGGGCTGCCACAGGGGGTGATCCCTGTGATGGCCGTCTCGTGCGGATATCCGGCCGCGCCCGGGCAGACCCCGCTGACAGATCGCCTGCCGCTCGAAGCCGTTGTGCATCGGGATGTTTACCGCGATCCGACCGATGCCGAAATAGAAAACTTTTGGGCCGCGCGGGAGGCTTCACAAGAGACCGCCGAACTCCTGAAAACGAACGATCTGCCCAACCTTGCGTGCATCTTCACCGAGCGGCGATACAGGGGCGAGGACAATCGCCTTTTCTCGCGGAAATATTTCGAAGAGCTCGTAAAAAAAGGTTTTTTCAATCAATAAATGCGGGTCGGGCGGCTGATAGTAATGTTGATGGTGACGGGAGCGATGCTCTCGGCGGCGCTGTCGTCATGCAGTGTCACACGGCGCCTGCCCGATGGGAGCTACCTGCTCAAACGAAACGTGATCGAGGCCGACCACAACGCCCCACGGCACGAGCGGATACCCGCCGGAGAACTCGACCGCTATGTGTTGCAGTCACCCAACCGTCACTTTCTCGGCACCAATCTCTATCCGTGGCTCCACGCCCAGGCCGATCCCGAAAAGGAGACCGGATGGCACAAATTCCTGCGCGGGGCGGGAGAGGAACCCGTTGTGTGGGAGCCCGCGAAAACCGAGCGCTCTGTCGAAAATCTGCGTACATACATCGCTTCGCGCGGTTTTTTCTCCGGAGATGCGAGCGCGAGGGTCGATACACTCGGACGTAAAAGAGTGAAGGTCACATACAGCGTCACCCAGGGGCCACCCTCGCGTATGGGCCGGATCGGTTACTCGTTTCGCGACACGTCGATGCGTCCGTTGGTGATGGCCGACAGCGCCGCGACGCTACTGCGCACGGGCGACATTTTCGACACGGGGGTGATGGACAACGAGCGCGTGCGCATCACTTCGCTTTTACGTGACAGGGGGTACTACAACTTCAATGTGGGTCACATATCCTACGTCGCCGATTCGTTGGGATCGGCCGGGAACGGGCGTACCATCGACTTCGAAATGATAGTCCGCCGCAACCTCGAAGGGTACACCGAGGACGGTACGGCCATCTACGACGATCACAAGGTTTACCGCCTCGGCCGGATCAACGTCCATTCGAGCTACGACCCTTTGAGAGATGCCGCTCAGGGTGCCCGCCCATCTGTCGACACACTGCTGGACAGGGGCCTGTACATAATCCACGAAGGGCGTCCGGAGGTGTGGACGAGACTTCTCCGAAGGGCCATACGTCTCCATGCCGACTCGCTCTACTCCGCTTCGGATGTCGCCCGGACTTCGGCGGAACTGATGCGTCTGGGGGCTTTCCGGTCGGTGAGCATACTGTTCGATCCGGTGGAGGGCACCAACCTGTTGAATTGCGATATACGGTGTGTACCGGCGCTCCGCCAAAGTATCGGCGTCGATCTGGAGGGCAGCACCACGTCGACTTTTTACGGTCTCAGGGCCACGCTCGGATACCAAAATCGCAACGCATTCCGCGGAGCCGAGTTGTTCGACGCCTCGCTCACGGCCGGTTTCGAGTTTCTCAAGTCGAGCGCGCGGAAGTTGTCGTACGAGCTCGGCGCCAACGTTTCACTCACCTTTCCGAGATTCGTTTTTTGGGGAGCGGAGAGCAGTCCCAGGATACGCAAACCGATCTCGACACTTGCTCTGTCGGCGGGATGGCAGGACAGGGCCTACTATTCGCGCACACTGTTGGGGCTGAATTGGGGGTACAGTTGGGGAATGAGGCGATGGGAGAATTTCACGTTGCGGCCCATCGACATGAACCTTGTGAGAATGGGCCACCTCGATCCCGACTTTCAGCGGCAATTGAACAACCCCTATCTGGTGGCGAGCTACAACGACCAGCTGATCGCGGGCATTTCGGCCTCTTATGTATTCAACAACCAGCCGAGGGATCTGGGCGCCGGTGCGACTGTTCTTCGCGTGAACGCCGAGACCACCGGAAACCTCTTCAGCGGTCTTGTTCGCATGTTCGGGGGCAAGCCGGTCGCGGAGCAGACGGAGTCGGATAAAAAACATTACAATATCTTCGGGATCCGTTTTTCGCAATATGTGAGGGGTGATGTAAGTTTCAGTCAGAAGTTCGTGTTGGGCGACGGCATGGCGCTGGCCTACCGGTTGCAGGGCGGGGCGATCTACTCGTACGGAAACTCATCGTCACCGCCCTTCGACAAACTCTTCTTTGCAGGCGGAGCGGGTTCGATGCGCGGCTGGGCTGTGAGAACGCTCGGGCCCGGAACCGTGCCGTATGTCCGGCAAAACTATCCCGCGCAGATGGGCGATGTGAAACTCGAAGCCAATGTGGAGTTTCGTTTTCCGGTCGTGCGTTCGTTGGGCGGGGCGATCTTCTTCGACGCGGGCAACATCTGGTTCATGCGCTCCAAACCCGACGAATATCCCGACGAGGCGGTTTTCCGTCCGCGCACGTTCGCACGGCAGTTGGGTCTCGACGGCGGGATCGGTGTGAGGGTGGATATCGGGGTGGTGATCCTGCGGCTCGACTGGGGGATCCAACTGCACACACCGGGACGGCCCTCCGGCGAGCGATGGATCCACAACTTCAAATGGGCCAACACCGCACTCAGCTTCGGCGTCGGACATCCGTTTTAGTTCAGCAGTGCGTTCAGCGACTCGAAGTCGAGGGGGGTGAAATCGGCGACGGTGAGGGCGACACCGGAGGTGGCGGCAAGGACAGGCGCCGGAGTCGAGGTCGACAGAGCCACCGACTTTATTCCCGCCGCGCGTGCCGCCTCGATCCCCGCCAAAGCATCCTCGAAAACGAAACACTCTCCGGCCGCAAGTCCCAACTCCGACAGGGCGCGAAGGTAGATCTCGGGATCGGGTTTCGTGCGTGTCACCATATCTGCGGTGACCAGCACGTCGAAATAGCGTCGAATGCCCAACCTGTCGAGCACGAAATCGAGATTTGCAGTTATGGCCGAGGTGCCTACGGCCATCCGGACACCGTGGGTGCTAAAATCGTCAAGAAGTGCGACGAGGCCACATGCCGGAGTGATGGTCGGAGCGTAGATCCTGCGGTAAAGCGCCTCTTTATCTCTTGCAAGGGCATCGAAGCCTCCTGCCTTCTCGATGATTTCGGGTGGAAAAAGCGCCTCGATGAATTCCGCGTTACCCATGCCGTTCATCGACATCATCTTGTCGATATCTATTCCGACTCCCCAATGGCGTGCGATCTCTTCCATTGCTTTCCTGTGTATCTTCATGTTGTCGACCAGAACACCGTCCATGTCGAATATCGCTCCCTTGAACATATCTATCGCGTTTTATAAATCGGGGACAAAGATAACTTTTATCCGAAAAAAAGCTATCTTTGCCAGAGTACAAAATCTGTGAAGATTATGAAGAAATTGTTATTCGGAGCGGTGATCGCCCTTATGGTCACCTCCTGTGTTTCCTGTATTCCCTCCTCGGTGATCCACGGCAGCGGCCGCGAGGCGCACGGTGAATTCGACGTCATGCCGAACTACACCGAGCTGTCGGTGTCGAGCGGGATCGTGGTCGAACTTGTCGATTCGCCCGCAGGCGAGGGATACATCACCGCCGACGAACGGGCGTTGGACTATGTGGCGATCGTTCAGGACGGCGGTCGTGTGAAGATATCATACGAGCCTTTCATATCGGTTCATTCCGACATTACAACCGTAGTGACAATACCCGCAAGCGATGCCCTTACAAGGATCGACGCATCGTCTGCCGCAAAGGTGAGGGCCCAGCGGAGACTCCTGGGTTCGTCGATGGAGGTGGATTGTTCGTCGGCCGCGGTGGTCGATCTCGACATGGATGTGCGCGAACTCTCGATCGACCTGTCGAGCGCCGCCTCGTTCTCGGGCAACGTTGTGGTGCAAAATCTCGAAGTGGAGGTCAACAGCGCCGCCAGATGCGACATCAGGGGGAGTGCCGACCACTGTGACGTCGAAACAAGCAGTGCCGCGGGCTTCAGGGGCTTCGATCTGGTGTGTCGCAGGGCCAGTGCCGAGGCTTCGAGCGGCGGCAGCATCGAAATATCGGCCACTGAAGAGCTCGACGCCGAGGCTTCGAGCGGCGGTTCGGTGCGCTACAAAGGATCGCCTGCCGTTGTCCGCCGCCACACGTCGAGCGGAGGGTCGATACACCAAAATTCGAACTAACAGCAGGGCCTTGCAATGACTCTTCCCGAAAAAACCGTAGAACGGCTCAGTGAATACCGCCGCTCGTTGGCCGACTGTCTCGAAGGAGGCATCACTCACATCTTTTCGCACGTGTTGGCCGGCATGCACGGCATCACCGCTGTACAGGTGCGTCGCGATCTGATGCTGATCGGCTTTTCGAGCGACACGAAAAAAGGATATGACGTCCGTGTGTTGGCCGATTTCATCTCGTCGATACTCGACAGCCCCGAGCCCGCCGGCATCGCCATCGTCGGGATGGGGCATCTGGGCCGCGCGATCACCAAATTTTTCAATAACAAGGGACTCAAACTTAAGATCATCGCCGCCTTCGACATCGACCCCGATAAGGTGGGCCGCACGGTCGACGGCGTACCCTGTTACGACATGGCCGAATTTGAGAACAAAGTCGAGGAGTTGGATATCAACATGGTGGTGCTGTCGTCTCCGCGCGATGCGGCGGGCGATCTGGTGCTGCCCATCATCAACGCCGGCATCAAGGGGATATTGAACTTCACGTCCAGGCCACTCAATTTTCCGCGCGGCATCGTGGTCGAGAATTTCGACATCACCACGCTGCTCGAAAAGGTGGCCTATTTCGTCAAGGAAGAGGAGCAGAATGAGGGTTTTTGACGACATGTCGACGCTGCCGGAGTTTGGGCGGCCGGTGGTGACGGTGGGCTCGTTCGACGGGGTGCATCGCGGCCATCGGTTTCTGCTCGGGGTGCTCGGAGAGCGTGCGGCGGCTGTGGATGGCGAGAGTGTCGTGGTGACCTTCGGCGACCATCCGCGGCGGGTCTTGGAGACGGGCGGCGAACTTGTTGTGCTCACCCCTACGGAGCAGAAAGCGGCTCTGTTGGAGCGGGCCGGAGTGGACAACCTCGTGGTGATGCCCTTCGACGAGAAGACGGCGCGCATGTCGGCCGAGGAATTCGTGCGCGATTTTCTGGTCGGGCGTCTGGGGATCCGCGAATTGGTGGTCGGTTACAATCACCGTCTGGGCCGCAATCGCGAAGGTGATGCCGACGTGTTGGCCGCGCTTGGCGAAAAATACGGATTCTCCGTTTTCCGTGCACCGAAGTTCGGGGAGGGCGACGAAAAGATCTCCTCGACGACGATCCGTGACGCCATTTCGCGAGGCGACACGGTGGCCGCCGAGAGAATGCTCGGAAGAAAACTGTATAATACATAGGAAAAGATGAAAAACAAAGTTTCGAGAAGGGCCTTTTTAGGCACGACCGCAACGGCTGTCGCTCTCAGTGTCATACCCGACTGCGCAAAGGGGAGCGTGCTGGGGCTCACCAGCCCGTCTGCTGAAGCCGATACCCCTTCGGTGGATATCGGAGAGAGGAGAGCCATCGTTCCCGGAGGCGTTATCGACAAGGAGGAGTTCAAAAAGGCCAACACACCGACCGACGGTGAGCGCTTCGAGGTTATCGTTGCCGGAGCCGGGCCGGCCGGTATCGCCGCCGCTCTGGCCTCCGCCTCTATGGGTGCGAAGACCCTTCTGTTGGAGGCGCGCGCATTTATGGGCGGGGTGGCTGCAACTTCGCTTTGGATGCCCATGAATCGAATAAAGCTGGATGGCGGCCCGCGAGGATTTACTCTCGATATGCTGGTGGACAAGATACAAAGCTACGGAGCGGACGCCTCCGTGGAGGGCAAGGTGACATGGGTCGACGGTGACGGTCTGCACATACATCCCGACTACCTGCGCCTCGGTCTGTTCGAACTGTTGGAACAATACGGCTGTAAATACCGGCTCAACAGTCCCGTCATCGGAGCTGTGGTGGAGAATGGTGCCGTGAAAGAGGTGAGGGTGGGAACTAAAGACGGAAGCGCCATATTCGGGGCCGACGTATTCATCGACTGCACGGGCGACGGTGATCTGAGCTACCACGCGGGGGCCGAAACTTTCATCGGCAAAGAGGAGTCCGGAGTAATCATGCCCATCACCCTCGGTTTCATGCTGGCCAATGTCGACACCGACAGGCTGTTTCAATTCTACAACACTGACGAAGTGAGGCGATTTTCTTCGATCATCGACCAGGCGGCGGCGATGGGGTACAACGTCTCCACGTTTTACTCGTTCGACCGCACCTCGATCCCCGGCGTGGTGAGCGTCAACAACGGCGGTTTGAGAAATGTGGGGCCTCTGAATGCCGTCGACCCGAGGGATTCCACCGCGGCGGAGAGGATCGGCCTTCAGATAGCGATGGATTTTGTCGCCTTTGCCCGCAAACTGATCCCTGGCTTGCAAAACTGCTGTCTGGTGCGTACCGGCGCGACCGTGGGAGTGAGAGAGACGCGGCGTGTGACGGGCGACTATGTGGTGAGCATGGACGACGCGCAGGGAAGGGAGTTCGCGGACGCTGTTGCCAAGCGGTTCGGTGCCGCCGATCAGGCAGGTCTCCCCTCGGGCCACAACCTGAGAATGGTGTCGGGCTACGACTTCCCTTACAGGGCGCTGTTGGTCAAAGGCCTCGAAGGGCTTATGGTGGCGGGCCGTTGCGGCTCCTATACTCACGAAGGGCTTGCCGCCGGTAAATCCATGGGCAACATGATGGCCATGGGTCAGGCTGCGGGCGCGGCAGCCGCGTTGAGTGTCCGTCGGGGCGTAACTCCGCGGCATTTGTCTTACGGAGAGGTACAAAAAGCCCTTATCGAAAGAGGAGTGCGGGAGATTAAAAATTAGAACTGCGGCCGCATGGAGTTTGAAATTCGTAATTGATTTCGTATCTTTGCGCCCAATAATCTAATACACAACTCCTATGTTTGTTGGTGAAAAAGTTGTAACAGAGGGACTTACATTCGATGACGTCCTTCTGGTGCCCGCCTATTCGGAAATGGTCGGCAGGGAGGTTACCATCGCCTCTCGCTTCACACCCGGTGTTCCGCTAAGCACTCCCATTGCTTCGGCCGCGATGGATACCGTCACCGAGGCGGGTCTTGCCATCGCCATCGCCCGCGAAGGAGGCATCGGTGTGATACATAAAAATATGACCATCGACCAGCAGGCCGCCCAGGTGCGCAAAGTGAAACGGGCCGACAGCGGAATGATCTACGATCCGATCACCATAGCCCGGGAGCAGACCGTCGGCGACGCTCTTGAAATGATGAGGGAACATCGCATCGGCGGCATACCCGTCGTGTTGCCCGACGGCACGCTGATCGGCATCGTCACCAACCGCGACCTGAGATTCCAGACCGACATGGAGCGGCGGATCGAGGAGGTGATGACATCGCGAAACCTGATTACGACGCAGGATCCCGATCTGAGCAAGGCGTCCAGAATATTGTTGGAGAACAAGATAGAAAAACTGCCGGTGGTCTCTGCCGACGGAAAGCTGGTGGGTCTGCTGACCTATCGCGACATCACCAAGCTGAAGGACAATCCCAACGCCTCGAAAGATGCCAAAGGGCGTCTGAGGGTGGCCGCAGGAGTTGGAGTGACACCCGATACTCTGGACAGGGTGGCGGCGCTGTACGAGGCTCAGGCCGATGTGGTGGTGATAGACACGGCGCACGGACACTCGCGCAATGTGGCCGACACTCTGCGCGCCGTCAAAAAGCAGTACCCTTCGCTGGATGCGGTTGCGGGAAATATCGCCACCGCCGAGGCTGCGAAATATCTTGTGAAAGCCGGTGCCGACGGAGTGAAAGTGGGTATAGGGCCTGGCTCGATCTGCACGACACGTGTGATCGCGGGGATCGGAGTGCCGCAGTTGACCGCCATATACGACGTCGCGCAGGCTGTCAAGGGCAGCGGCGCAACGGTTATCGCCGACGGGGGACTTCGCTACTCGGGCGATATCGTCAAAGCCATCGCGGCCGGAGCTGATTGCGTGATGGCGGGCTCGATGTTCGCCGGAACCGAGGAGTCGCCCGGCGAAACAATAATCTACAACGGCCGAAAATTCAAATCGTACCGTGGCATGGGCTCTCTGGAAGCTATGCAGCAGGGCTCGAAAGACCGTTACTTCCAGGGCGACGAGCAGGATTCGCGCAAACTCGTGCCCGAGGGTATCGCCGCGCGTGTGCCGTTCAAAGGAACGCTGGCCGAGGTGATCTACCAACTTGTGGGAGGACTGAGAGCGGGCATGGGTTATGTGGGTGCTCAGAATATCGACCAACTGAAACAGGCGAAATTCATCCGGATATCGGGTGCGGGTGTCGCCGAAAGCCATCCTCACGACGTGACCATCACACGCGAGGCGCCGAATTACAGTCGCGGAGAATGATCATCACGCGAGATATCCCGATCCGCGTCCGGTACAACGAGACCGACCAGATGGGCATTGTCCACCACTCGAACTATATCTTCTATTACGAGGTGGCGCGCACCGAGTTGATGCGTTCGTTGGGCACGAGCTATCGCGAGATGGAGGAGCGTGGGGCGTTGTTGGTGGTGAGAGACGTGCGTTCGCGTTTCATCGCACCTGCCTACTACGATGAGATACTGAACGTGAGGGTTTCGATCCGCGAGATACCGACAGTGAAGGTGACCTTCGATTTCGAGATATTCAACGAAAGCGGCGAACACATCCATACGGGTGAAGTCACTCTTGCATGCGTCGACCGCACCACCCGTCGCCCCAAGCGTGCACCCGAGTGGTTCGTGTCGCTACTCACCGGGTGAAAATAACATTGGACAAAAGAAAAACGGAGCCTCGCGGGGCCCCGTTTTTTTATTCTGCAACGCACCTCAGCGGGAAACCGCCGGCCGGTGCATACTCCGGCAGCGAATTGGTAAAATTGGCGGGATTGACGTAATCGCGGCGGAAAGCGAGAGTGCCCGACCCCTTGTGCGGTGGATAGAGTGCGTTTTCGAGGAGAGTGGCCGGATGGGTCGACGACCAGTAAAAACCGACCGGATAGCCGACGCCTTCGCTATCGTTGACGACATTGGTGAAATTCCTCGACGATGAGGCGAGGGTGGGGGAGAAGTTGCGACGCCCCGCGGCAGGGTAGAAGATCGGCTTCATATTCACGAAGATAATATCGCCGACGGTGATCCTGGAGTAGAATTTCCAACCATAGAGATAATCTTCGACGCCGCCCTCGACGCTGAACTCCGCCGGATCGGTCGACGCCTCACCCGTCTTGGTGAAACCCGCCCAAATGGTAGGCGGAGCGACTCGCCAGCCTGCCGGACAGGGATCGTAAATCGTTTTCGAGGCACCGCCCCACAGGTTGGGATTCGAAGTCGAGAGCCAGTCGAAACCGTTCTTCTCGTCGCCTGCTATGAATGTTCCCGGATTGGCGATGGCATACTCCACCGTGCCGGTATCTTCCGACGAAACCACATAGTCGTAGACCACCGATTGTCCCCAGTAGTTGTAAATCGTTATCGGGGTGGTCGAATCCCACGCGACGGGCCCGACGAAAGGATCTTTGCGTCCCCACTGATAGTACAGCCCGTAGGAGCGCACCGCATCCTGGGGTGTTGCGTCGGAATTGGCGAATGCACCCAGATTGCGGTTCATAACACGAAAATCACCCACCATGTCGGGATTGTTGTCGGGATCGTAATCGGTTACCCATATATGCCAGCTCCACAAAACGTTGCCGTCCGCGTCGGTCACCGCGACAACGGCGTTGGCTTCTTTCAATACCTCGGTGTCCGTTCCCGTTGCGAAGTAGAGATATCCCCCTTCGAGCGAGACGTTGGATATCGCTGCCGTCGATGTTGTCCACACCCGCAGGGCTCGCGTTGCTCCGGTAATGGTCTGGCCGCCCACCCCCGCGCGATTGCGGGCGTCGAACTTGAAACGCTTGCCCGGTTCGGAGACTATGATACTGTTGGCCACGCGGGTGATCTCTTCGGCGATCCGCACCGAAACCGTGATCGTTCGTGTGAGAGTCGTACCCATGCCGGTCGTGGCCGAAACTTCGATCTTTCCGGTCGATTCCCCGGTAGCCCCCTCTGCGGGGGCGGTGATGATATATTTGTCACCGCTCAGAGTGCAACTCCAACCCGAGGGTGTGGTCGGTGTACCGAAACCGGTGACATTATCGACGGTGAATCCGAGCTCTTTCGTCTGCCCCCACTCGAAGTCGATCGAGTATGTGTCCAACGTGAAGGCCGAACCTGTCGTCTCATCTTTTTTACAGCCGACGAGGGTGATCAGCAGCGCTGCAATGATAAAAAATCGAAGTTTCGTATGTAAGTTTGTCATATAGGCGGATTTTGGGAGCAAAAATATCAAAAAGTTCTATAACTTTACGCACTGCGGGCACATTTATTGTGTCGGAGGTGTGTAAAAAACCAAATAAATCCATAGCGCTATGAGTAATAAAATCCAAAAAGGCTCGCGTCAGGCCGACAAAAAGTTCCGCATCACCATAGCCGACGGTGGCCCGTTGATGGTGTACGGAAAGCCCGCCCTGGTGCAGAAATTCATCGTCCCCAACGAACGGGGCGAGATATGGTGGTTGCAGGACGGTCTCTCTTTCGAAATGGCTTCCGAACCCGTAGCCCTGTGTCGTTGCGGCGAATCGCGTAAAAAACCCTACTGCGACGGAGCACACGCGCACGTCGATTGGGATCCCCGCCTGACCGCACCCGAAACAGGAATGCTGGAGGGAGCCGAGGTATACGAGGGCCCTGCGCTGTCGCTCTCCGACAACCGGAAGTATTGTGCGTTCGCCCGTTTCTGCGACGCCGGCCTTCGGGTTTGGAACGAGGTGGGCGAAAGCGACAGGCCTGAACATCGCGATATGACCATCCGTGAGGCCGACCACTGCATTGCGGGTCGCTTGTCGGCGTGGGACAACGCCTCGGGCGAACCTCACGAACCGGCGCTGGAACCGGAGTTGGGGCTGATAGAAGATCCGAAGATCCACGCTTCGTCTGGATTGTTCGTTGCGGGCGGCATACCGATCTCGCGCGCCGACGGATTCACCTACGAGGTACGAAACAGAGCGATGATGTGTCGCTGCGGGCAATCCTCCAACAAGCCCTGGTGCGACGGTACCCATGCCTCGATGCACTGGAACGACGGGCTCGGCGGCGCCCCGACCGGTAAAAAGTGGTGAGAGCGCATGGGCGGCAAAAAGAGCAGAAAAGCACGAGATTGGAAGTTTCAAAACAACCTCATTAATTGGCCGTCACAGTTGCCGGTGGAGCGTAAAATGGGGGCGGGTAGTGGTGGATATGGAGTTCACACGCCTGTCTTGGTTGGTTTTTTCCCGCGCACGGCCTCTGTCGAGGTGCATTGTCGAAAAATTTTGTAACTTTGCGGGCGTTTTGATGGCTCGGTAGAGATTAGTTTCACTTTGACGACCTCGATGCGCCCGGATGGTGGAATCGGTAGACACGCCGGACTTAAAATCCTGTGGACAGTAATGTCCGTGCCGGTTCGACCCCGGCTCCGGGTACAAGAAAAACCGCAATTCGTTGATAATCAGCGATTGCGGTTTTCTTATTTCGGTTTTTGCACCACATTTGCACCACTCGTCGCCGATTTCGGGAAAATGTGGGTGGTTTTTTCGGGCGTTGAGGCGGGGTGTTCGTACCTCTTAATAAACGGCTATTTTTTAAGTGCCTTTTTTGCGCTCAACGGGCTGACAACCTTTTGACCCGTTTGGGCTTCCAACTCTTTTCGGGCAAGTCCGGCAACATTTCCGCCGCGCTTGGCAATGCGTTTGCTGTGTTCGAGGGTCTTCGGCTCTTCGATTTTGGAAATATCCTTTGTCGAGGCTTCGGCAAGCATATTCAGAATCAACTCCGTATTCGTCATATTATCCCGCAAATTCTCCTTTTTAAGCCCTTTGTACGTCTTATATTCCCGCGTGGTCTTACCTGCCCACGCTTGGGTTATAATATCCGTGAGCAGCCCGAATTGATGGTCTTGGATGCCTCGTGCATTCCATTCGTCGGTCAGTTCCTTGCGTACCTCGCTTGATTTGAGGCGTTGGTTGATCCAATTTTCGGAATAACCCATACGCAGGTATTGAGCCATCGCCCTGTCTATGGTTATTTCGGGGTCTTGCATTTCGTCCAACCTCTCGCGCCCCAACTGTGCCAACCATAGCTTAAACGGCTCGGCTTTGGGCGAGGGAATGGACTGAATGAGGCGAAAAAGTTGCTCTACATCGGCGACATCGGTCATTCGCATTTTGCCGTCGGCGGCGAGCATTTTCAAGGTACTACAAATTGTAGTAGGTTCGCATCCTTCCGCTTTAAGACGGGTTTTCAGCACACTCCAATACCTTTTGGGGTCGGCACTATCCGTAAGCACGGCAATAACGTCAATCACCGAAATATACCACTTCTCCGCCTCGGCATCCCAAACGGAGCGGACTTTCCTGTCCTCGAAAATCTGTAAAGCCTCTTTCTTTGCCATAGTGGAACAAAGATAATGATTTTTTGCTCCACCAAAAAGACAGAGACACAGAATTAGCACATAATCAATAAGCATTAGCTCACTTAATTGCTTTTCGGAACTTGGCCGTTTCAATAGCAGACAATTAAGAGTACGTTAGTGCCCACGTTCCGCGTGGGCTATTACTCATTCATTCGTCTGCAAGGGTTGGCCAAGACCTCGAAAAGCGAACCAAGACCTCGAAAAGCGAATAATGGTTTAGTCCACGCTTTTTTATGGATTATCCGATAGTTGGCGATGCTTAAAACGGCATCGCTTTTTTTGTGTCCGTACCTCAACAACGGCACTATTGCAAACAAACCAATAAAAACAAAGAAAAAATGAAAAGATTAATGTTTTCCGTAATGACAATCGCCGCTCTCGCATTTACGGGATGCGACAAAGGAGAAGATGCTAAAAGCAACGTTATCCAACTAACCTCGTCCGACCAAACAATGTACTATGACGATGAGTTTCAGATTAACGCAACATCGGACACACCGATTACCTACACCTCCGAGAATGAGTACCACGCCGAAGTGTCGGCATCGGGACTTATTACCGCCGGACGGGTCGGCGAAACGAACATTGTGCTGACGAACGGAGAGGACACAAAAAAAGTGAAAATTACCGTGCGACCTCAAAGTAACCTCTATCCCGAACCCGATTTGACTTTCGGAATGTCCCGATCTGCTGTAAAGGCTAAATTAGGAACTCCCGATAATGAAACGGACACAGGAATAGG
>QMCE01000122.1_pt1 | contig 33188 bp, 22 predicted proteins | sample 1821851 | NCBI WGS metagenome assembly QMCE01 (sample SAMN09453174, study PRJNA476694) | Termite gut metagenome, whole genome shotgun sequencing project. | isolation source: worker | host: Odontotermes sp. | place: South Africa:Pretoria | collected 2016-01-28 | reverse complement strand
TAGCTTGAACGAAGTGAAAGCCAGCGCCTTGAGGCGCAGCCGGTAGCAGCCCCTTATAGGGGCGAGCAAACCACCCGTTGGACGGGTGGTGCTGATTTATTAGGAAAGTTCTCAGCCAACGCTTTCTTAATATGCCGTTACCAAATGGCAAGTATATATTTACGGAAAACCACGCATAATGAATAAGAAGTAGTAGAGAGGGCAAGCCGCTGGCTTGTACACGTTTGTGCGAAGGCAAAGTGAGCATCATCAAGCTTGCCGCGCAAGGTTTGCAGGAATCGTCCGAGTGGTGGCAAAGAGGAGGTGCGAGTTGGTAAAGGAGCAGGAGCAAGAGAAGAAGGAAAAAGAAGAGGACAAGACAAGAGATGAAAGTATTAAGGAATTTGGCCAGACCACGTTGTCGAGCAACGAACATAAACATAAGATACACTTGTTGTCCATCATAGGTGAGATTGAGGGGCACGAATGCCTTGCGCAGAACACGAAGACGACCAAGTACGAGCACATACTACCACAATTGACGGCCATTGAGGACGGTACGGACATCGACGGGCTGTTAATCATCATCAATACGGTGGGTGGCGACGTGTCCAGCGGTTTGGCGATTGCGGAGATGATTGCCTCTATCAGCAAGCCGACGGTGGCCCTCGTAATTGGGGACAGCCACTCCATCGGGGTGCCTCTGGCCACGGCGGCGGACTACTCCTACATCGTTCCGACGGGAACAATGATCATACACCCCGTTCGGATGAGCGGGACGGTCATTGGCGCGCCGCAGACGTACGACTACTTCAAATTAATCCAGGACCGCATCATTGAATTCATCACCGAACATAGCCAGTGTAAGAGGGAGCGCTTCGAGGAAATGATGATGAAGGCGGGTATGTTGACGAAAGACCTTGGGACGCTTTTGGTCGGAAGGCAGGCGGTACAGGAGGGGCTGGTTGACGAGGTCGGGGGCATCAGGGATGCATTGAACAAACTGCATGAAATGGTGCCGACATCCGAGTTGCCCCTTGCAAACAAGTCATAACTCATGTTATAATCCTCAATAGGAAATACTTACAACTTTTCTATGGAGGGCGTCATGTCGTTATTGCAAGCAATCGTTCTGGGAGTAGTACAGGGATTGGGGGAATTTCTCCCCGTCAGTAGTTCGGGTCATCTAGCCATCGCCAAGCACATACTGGGTACGAAGGACGTGGGACTGACGTTTGACGTCTTATTGCATTTTGGCACCCTGTTTGCCATATTCATCGCATTTTGGAAGGATATCTGGAAATTAATCGTAGAGGGTTGTGCCATTGTTGGGGCGGCGTTTGCCAACCTGGTTCGCTTCATCCGGAACGCCTTTCAATCTACGAAGACTCCCTACAAGAAAGTGGTGGATTCTCCGTACCGTAAGTTCGTCATGTTGATTATCGTATCCACCATTCCGACGGGCTTACTCGGCTACGCGTTGAGGGACGTCATAGAGGATGCGTCCGCCACCCTGGTCATCCCGGGAATCGGCCTTTTGATGACGGGCGTCTTGCTGTTGGTCGCCGACCGCTGGAACGCCGGAACCAAGCGGGCCAACCAAGTGGGCTATACGGAAGCGGGGATTATTGGACTTGCCCAAGGGATTGCCACGTTTCCGGGATTGTCGCGTTCCGGAACCACGATTACGGCGTGTTTGGTTTGTGGGTTGGATAAGAATTTTGCCGTCAAATACTCCTTCATCATGTCCGTCCCGGCCGTGTTGGGCGCCACCGTTTTGGAGATGAAGGATTTCACGTCTCCAAGTGTAGACAACATTGAGATGATAAACTACTTGGTAGGGACTGTGATAGCCGCCTTCGTGGGTTACATAGCGATTAAGACCATGTTGTTGGTGGTACGGGAGAAGAAGTTTATGGGATTCTCCCTATACTGCTTCCTTGTAGGGGCGGTGGCGATTGGGTGGCATTTTTTGGTGTGAGGAGCATTGGCATGAGAGGCGTTGATGCGAGAGGCGTTGGCGTGAGGGGCGTTGACGCAAGAAGTGTTGACTGGCAAGCATTGAATAATGTTGAACAATTATAGAATGGAGTTTTTATGGCGGAAAAGCGTACATACAACAAAGGGACGAAGAAACCATCCACGAAGCCAACGTCCAAGAAGACGTCGTCTGTGAGGGCGAGTGCAAAACAAGTGGAGGAGGGGACGGATTTTAAGGACGAGATTGCCTTGCTCGTCCTGATTCTCGTCAGCATCCTCATGTTGCTGAGCATATTTGGCGCGGGAGGCAAGGTGGGCGGATGGGTGAGCGGTTTCCTGTTCGGCCTGTTTGGGTTGTCAACGTACATATTCCCCATTTTCTTGTTCTTTACCGCCTCACTCTATCGTTTCAACGCTTCCAACGCGCCCGTCAAGAGGAGGGTGGTCAGCAGCGTGTTCCTGTACCTGTGCCTTATTTCGTTGGTGGAACTGGTGGCGGGACATGAAAATGTGACGAAAGTCTTGGATTATTACAAGCTGTCCAGTGAGACCAAGAGGGGCGGGGGATTGATGGGGGGGTGGATTAGCCACGCCATTCGGTACCTTTTTGGAGATGCGGGCGCGTTCGCCATATTGATTATTTTGAGTATGATTTTCTTCGTCCTGATTACGGGCAAATTGCTGTTGTCCATACTGAGGGAGAAGACGACGGAGCATATAGGGAATCGAAGGAGGGAGATGGCGGAGGAGGACGAAGACTCAGATGCGCCCATTCCCGAATCGGGCGGGAAAAAGAGGAGAATTCAGACGGTCACGTTGGCCGGGAAGGGTACCAAGAAGAATTCCTCGGACATGACGGAAATCACGGTGGACGGCGCGCGCAAATCGGGTGACGAAGAGAACGGTCGACTCCTTGACGAGCCAATGGAAGGGATGGGAGTCGGGGAATTCCCCGATGCGTCAACCATAAATGGTTCGCCAGGGGAAAATGAAACGGACGAAGGACATACAGACTTAGATGGGGAAGAACGAAGAAGGAACGAGATTGAGAACCTTCGGATTGAGCGTCCGAAGGAACAAGAGCCTCCAACGCATGGTGGGGAAGGGACGCCGCCATACGAGGGGGAAGGACGCCCCGATACGGGGATGGAAAAGGATGCGACGGAGGCGGCCGGCGTTGGAGTGGGGAGGACGATGGCGAATCCGAAGCGGGCCGAGTCGGACGGCGGGGCGAATGGGGACGACGATATAGCCGCCATGCTTTCGGACGCCGAAGCAGAGGTGATTCCCTACCAGTTTCCCACGCCGGGCTTGTTGGCGTCGCCCAGACGGTCGAAGAAGGGCATGTCGGACAAGGAGTTGAGGGATACGGCCTATAAGATTCAGTCCACTCTGGAGAGTTTTGGCGTGCGCGTGAAGATGAGCAACGTCAGTTGCGGGCCGAGCGTGACGCGGTACGAGGTGCAGCCGGAGCAGGGTGTGAAGATTAGCAAGATAACGAGTTTGTCGGACGACATCAAGCTGAATTTGGCGGCGGCGGACATCCGCATCGAGGCCCCGATACCGGGCAAGTCGGCCGTGGGCATCGAGGTGCCGAACAGCGACAATGCGACCGTGTATTTTCGTGAAATTATAGAATCCGAAGAATTCAAGCAACACAAGTCCAAACTGGCGTTTGCGGTAGGGAAGGACATCGGGGGCAACGTGGTCATCTCCGACATTTCCAAAATGCCGCACCTGCTTATTGCAGGGGCCACGGGTTCAGGCAAGTCGGTCTGTATCAACACCATCATTATGAGCCTGTTGTACAAGGCCGACCCCAACGACGTGAAGCTCATCATGATCGACCCCAAGGTGGTGGAATTGAACGTGTACAACGGCATCCCGCACCTGCTGACGCCCGTCGTGACGGACCCCAAGAAGGCGTCCAGCGCCTTGAATTGGGCGGTGGTGGAGATGACGAACCGGTACAAGCATTTTGCAGACTTGGGCGTGCGCGACTTGGGGGGGTACAACCGCAAGGTGGAGAAACCGCCCAAGGGGGAGGACTACCAAGGCTTGACGAAGATGCCGCAAATCGTCATCATCGTGGATGAGCTGTCCGACCTCATGATGGTGGCGCCGGGAGAAGTGGAGGACGCCATATGCCGACTGGCGCAGATGGCGAGGGCGGCGGGAATCCACCTAATATTGGCCACCCAGCGTCCGTCCGTCAACGTCATAACGGGACTCATCAAGGCCAACGTGCCGTCCCGTATTGCATTTGCCGTGTCGTCGTCCATCGATTCGCGTACGATATTGGATGGCTCGGGAGCGGAGAAATTGTTGGGCAAGGGGGATATGCTGTTCTTCCCGTCCGGATATCCCAAGCCCGTCCGAATACAGGGGGACTTCATATCCGACAGGGAAGTGGGGCGCGTGGTGGACTTCATCAAGGCCCAGTACGAGGGGCCGGTATATGATGAGGAAGTGGCGGAAGAGATTACGAACGTGGACGCGGGGGGCCAGACGGAGTCCGCCATGGCTGCGGAAGGAAACGACCCTTATTTTGAGGAAGTGGGGCGGTTCATCATAGAGAAGGACAAGGCGTCCATTGGCCTGTTGCAACGGGTGTTTCGGATTGGGTTCAATCGGGCCGCAAGGATAATGGACCAATTGTGCGAGGCCGGCGTGGTGGGGCCGGAGGAGGGGACGAAGCCGAGGAAGGTGCTGATGACGGTGGAGGCATTCGAGCAAAAACTTGGTGAGCGCCCATGAACATATGGCTCATCGCCAACGAGTTCCTACGGCAGAACGACAAATTCCGTTCCATCGAGCGGTGGTTTGCCGAATCGGCCGAGCGATATAGCCTTGGATTAACCGTAAAGACCAACGCCGACATCCTGTGCCAATGGGGAATCCCATCCCCACGGGACGCAACCCCCTCCATACAAGGCGCCTCATCTTCCTTGCCAGACGCCGTTTTGTCCCTACCAGACGCCGTTTTGTTCTGGGATAAGGACGTCAAACTGGCACAATACTTGGAGGATTTGCAAATACCCGTACACAACCCGTCCGCCGCCATCGCCATATGCGACGACAAGGCCCTGACCCATAGGACGCTGCACCGATGCGGCATACCGACGCCGAAGACCATCGCCGCACCGATGACCTACCGGGGGACGGGATACACGAACGCCAATTTCATCACCGCCGTGGAGGAAATCCTAACATACCCACTCATCCTGAAGGAGTGCCAAGGTTCCTTTGGCGAACAAGTGTACAAAATGGAAAACCGCCGACAACTGACGGCCAAGCTGAACCAACTGGCGGGCAAGCCCCTCCTGTTCCAAGAATGGATTGCCAATAGTGCGGGGAGGGACGTAAGGCTCCAAGTGGTAAGGGGACGGGTCGTGGCGGCCATGTACCGCCACTCGGATGAAGGGGACTTTCGAGCGAACATAACGAACGGGGGTAAAATGGAGCCATACCAACCCAATGCAACCCAATGCAACCTAGCCATTCGGAGTTGCGAGGCCGTTGGCTTGGATTTCGCGGGAGTGGACCTCTTGTTTGGTGAAGGGGACGAACCCCTCGTATGCGAAGTCAATTCGAACGCACATTTTCAGAACATATACGAGTGTACCGGCGTCAACGTCGCTGACGCCATAATGGAGGCGCTGTTCCGACGTACAAATTGAAGGGGGAGAAGACGATGCAGGCATGGATGATATACCGAAAGCCGGATGCGGACCACAACAAGCACTACATTGCGGAGTACCAAGAGGTGGGGGCGCGGTACGGCCTTGAGATTAAGATAATCTATGCGGATTATGTGGATTTTGGGGCTCGCCAGGACGGCGAACCGTATTTGACGTATTACAATGAGCCGATAGTGCTTCCGAGGCTTGCCATCATGCGCATCAACCATACGCTGCTGAACCAACACTTAGAGTTCATGGGGGTGAAGACGTTTAACAACTCCCACGTCTCCCAAATCTGCAACGACAAGGCAAGGACGTTCCAGTACCTGCGCCATTTGGGAATCCCAATGCTCCCCTCCATGTTCTGTAAGAACGAGTTCGTGGCTTGGCGATTGCGGACGGCGGAAAAGCCCGTCGTGGTGAAAGCCGTAGACGGCCATGGCGGTAACCAAGTTTTTTTATATCAACCCCAGACGGACGGGGACAAGGAGAGAATCCTCATCATCAAGAAGCTCAATGGTTCCGACGCCGTAATACAGCCCTATTTTGAAACGGGGAGGCAGGACGTGCGGGTATACGTCGTTGGCCAAGAAATCATCGCCGCCGTAAAAAGGAGCTCGCAACATGATTTTCGCGCCAACTACTCACTGGGGGGCAGGGCGGAGCCGTACGAGCTCAAGCCCGAAGAAGAAGCCATGGTGCAAAAAATAATCCGTCCATTTGACGCGGGCATGGTGGGGGTGGATTTTTTGTTCGACCAAGAGGGACGGCTCATCCTCAACGAGATTGAGGACGTGGTGGGTGCCAGAACCTTGTACCAATGTTACCGCGACGTCAACATCATAGACAAATACCTACAATTTATCTCACAAAAAATGGAGGACGAAACATGAAGACGGACATAGAAATAGCGGGAGCGGCTAAACTAGACCATATAAGCAAGGTGGCGGCCCGGTTGGGTATAGCGGAGGAGCATCTAGAATTTTATGGAAAGTACAAGGCCAAACTCTCAGACGACTTGTGGGACGAGGTCAAAGATAACCCAGACGGGAAACTGGTACTCGTTACCGCGATTAACCCGACCCCGGCGGGCGAAGGGAAGACGACGACGACGGTGGGGCTTGGCCAGGCCCTCCAAAAGCTGGGCGAGAAGGCGGTCATAGCCCTAAGGGAGCCTTCGCTCGGGCCTTGTTTCGGCATCAAGGGCGGCGCGGCCGGCGGGGGTTATTCACAGGTCGTACCCATGGAGGACTTGAACCTACATTTCACGGGGGACTTTCACGCCATCACGTCCGCCAACAACCTGCTTGCGGCCATGATGGACAACCACGTCCACCAGGGGAACAAGCTTGGGATAGACCCCAACCAGATTATATGGAAGCGTTGCGTGGACATGAACGACAGACAGTTGCGCAACATCGTGGTGGGACTTGGGCGCAAGGCGGACGGCGTGGTCAGGGAGGACCATTTCATCATAACGGTGGCTTCCGAGATTATGGCGATACTGTGCCTCGCCGAAGATATGGAAGACTTGAAGGAGCGGCTTGGACGCGTCATCGTCGCCTACACCTACGAGGGAAAGGCGGTAACGGCGGCCGAACTGCAAGCCGTCGGCGCCATGGCGGCCCTCCTTAAGGACGCAATCAAGCCCAACCTCGTGCAGACGTTGGAGAACGCCCCCGCCATCGTACACGGCGGACCCTTTGCCAACATCGCCCACGGCTGCAACAGCGTGCGTGCGACGAAGACGGCCCTCAAACTGGCGGCTTACGTCATCACGGAAGCAGGATTCGGGGCGGATTTGGGCGCGGAGAAATTCATGGACGTCAAATGCCGAATGGCCGGGCTAAAGCCGGACGCCGTGGTGTTGGTCGCCACGGTTCGCGCGTTGAAGTACAATGGCGGGGTGGCGAAGGCGGACTTGTCCAAGGTGGATGAGGAGGCACTGCAAAAAGGCGTGGAAAACTTGAAGAAACACATAGAAAACGTGGCCCTTTTCGGCGTACCCTGCGTCGTGACCTTGAATCGGTTTACGAGCGATGCGGAAGAGGAAATCGACTATGTGCGCGACGTTTGCCAGGGCATGGGATGTACGTTTGCCGTGTCCGAGGTCTGGGAAAAGGGTGGCGAAGGCGGCGTGCCCTTGGCCAAGGAACTTCTAAAGACGATGGAGGAGAAAGCCAGCCATTACCGCCCGCTCTATGGGGACGACCTTTCACTAAAAGAGAAAATCCAAACAATAGCGCGGAACGTGTATGGTGCGGACGGGGTGACGTATGACGCCGCCGCATCGAAGGCCATAGCCAAAATGGAGGAGGAGGGGCATGGAAAACTGCCCGTGTGCATGGCCAAGAACCAGTATTCCTTGTCGGACGACCCCGCGTTGCTGGGAAGACCGAGGAACTTCGAGATACACGTAAGGGAGGCTTACGTCTCCGCCGGTGCGGGCTTCGTGGTGGCCATTACGGGAACCGTCATGACGATGCCGGGCCTGCCGAAGACGCCCGCGGCGGAAGGAATCGACGTCGATAAGGAAGGAAGAATCACGGGTCTGTTCTAAGAAAAGAGATTGTCGACATGCGGGAAGGAGGGGCGTGATTTCACCCCTCTATTTCTTGAACATTTGTTCGCAGTAGATACAACGGTAAATGCGATTCTCACGGTCGGTCAGCCGAAAGGTGTGGGGAAGCTCTTGCTCGATGGAGGTGATGCATCTTGGATTCTTGCACTTGATGACGTTCGTCACCTCGTTGGGCAACTTGGGATGCTCCTTGCCCACGATTCGGTTGTTCTCAATGAAGTTGAGGGTGATGTTGGCGTCCAACACGGCGAGGACGTCCAAATCCAATTGGATGGGTCCCTCGATTTTGATGATGTCCTTTTTACCCATCTTACTTGATTTTGCATTCTTAATGATGGCGACGCTGTAATCCAACTTCTCCAGGTTGAGGTAGTGGTAGATGCGCATCCCTCCGCCCGCCATAATGTGGTCGATGACGACCCCTTGTTTCAAACCGCCAATGTTTAGCATGAACACACCTCCTTAACCGTTCGTTTCCCGAAGCAACATAAGTATGAGGGCCATCCGTACGTAGACGCCGAACGCCGCCTGCTTGAAGTAAACGGCGCGTGGGTCGTCGTCCACTTCCGTCGCAATCTCGTTCACGCGGGGAAGCGGATGGAGAATCAACATGTCCTCCTTGGCGTACTTCATCTTGGCCGCGTCCAAAATAAAGCTGTCCTTCAACCGAATGTAGTCTTCCTCGTTGAAGAAACGTTCCTTTTGCACCCTCGTCATATACAGTAAATCCAAATCCGGCATTACCTCTTCCAAATCCCCGATTTCCACATAATCCATGCCGTTCGCGTCCAACGTCTCCCTCCGTAAATAATCCGGTATGGACAATTCCTTGGGCGATATCAATACAAATCGCACGCCGGGGTAGTATACCATGGCGTTGATGAGGGAATGGACCGTCCTTCCAAACTTTAGGTCGCCGCATAGCCCAATGGTCAAATGGTCAAGGCGCCCCTTCAACGACCGAATGGTTAGGAGGTCGGTAAGCGTCTGCGTGGGATGGTTGTGTCCGCCGTCTCCGGCGTTGATGACGGGAATGGATGAATAACGGGAAGCGACGAGCGGGGCCCCCTCCTTGGGGTGGCGGATGGCGCAAATGTCTGCGTAAGAGGATACGACCCGTATGGTGTCGGCCACGCTCTCCCCCTTGGATACGGAACTGGAATCCGCACTGGAGAATCCAATCACGTTACCGCCCAAATTCAACATGGCGGATTCAAAACTCAATCTGGTTCGGGTGCTTGCCTCATAGAACAGCGTCGCCAACTTTTTCCCGTGACAGGTCGTGGCGTATTGCTCAGGGTTCGTCCGTATGTCTTCGGATAGGGCGAATAGCTCGTCCAACTCCGTAAGGGACAAATCCGACGGTGTGATTACGTGCTTCATGCATACCTCCGCTTTGTGATTTGTTGATACCTCCATTGTACTATATGCAAGACGAGAAAACAATCAAAACTTACCTTCGGGGCCAAAAAATCTGCGGCTGGTTACTGGCGGGGCGTTAGGCTGGCGCTGGCCTTTGGCGGACGGTCGAGACCAGTACGCGTCTGCCTCGGGACCGCTTTCGCGGGGCTGCGCACACAATTGAAACCATAATTGTAAACCAAAAATAAAAACGTAGTTGACAATTTGATTTTGCGGTGTATAATGGTTGTATTATGATGAATGAAAAAAAGACGACGATAAGAGAGATGTGTGTTATTGCCATATTTGCCGCATTGACTGCCATATGTTCGCAGATTGCCATTCCGTTGCCGTTTACGCCCGTGCCCATATCATTTGGGATGGTCGGTTTATATATTACGGCGATTTTGCTGTCGCCAAAGGAGGCAGTTTTATCACAAGTATGCTATTTGCTGATTGGGGCGTTGGGGCTTCCAGTCTTCGGCGGATTCAAGGGCGGGGTTGGCGCCTTGTTTGGCAACACGGGTGGATATTTGATGGTCTATCCCATTATGGCGGCCATTATTTCCCTTGCGTTAAATGGGCGTCGCGCGTTGCGTGGGGAGAATGCGCGGATGCGGAAGGGTGCGAACGCCGTTTATGTAACGGCAAAAGGGGCCATGGCGATTTGTACGGCCCATTTGGTGATGTATTTGGGCGGAACGGTATGGTTGTGCCTGATAACGGGAGTTACATTTGTCCAGGGGTTGACGCTGGCCGTTTTTCCTTATGTCGTGTTGGACGTCGTTAAGATTGTCTTTTGCGTGACGGTGGTGATTCCACTGCGAAAGCGCGTAATGCGGGCGGGAATAATTCCGCGAAGGCAAAGTGAGATGGCGGACTGCATAGCGTCGCGGCGGGAGGAGGGGTTAGAATCAAAAATCAATTGATTGGAAGAATTTGCGACGGGTACATTCCGACGATGGAGGAATCAATGCGGTTGATGGACGCCGACTACATCACTTTGGAAGAGTTGGCGGCAGCGGCTCGACTGATAACGAGACGGCACCATGGCGGCCAGATAGACGCATGCGCCATCCAAGCGGCAAAAGTTGGAAGGTGTAGCGGGAACTGCGCCTTTTGTTCACAATCGGCATACCACAAGTGCGACGTCCGCGACGTTGAGGTGGATGACGTGGATGTGGGCGAGGTGCTGGCCCGTGCGCACGAGCTACAGACAATAGGAGTTGGGCGCTTTAGTCTGGTAACAAGCGGCGAACATTTACGTGATGACGAGTTTGAACCAATTCTATCCATATACCACAAGTTGCACAAAGAAACCAACCTACAGTTGTGCGCCTCCCTGGGCCGTCTTGACGACGAAAAGGCAAGACGTCTGTTGGAGGTCGGCGTCACCCGTTACCACCATAACATTGAAACATCCCGTAGCCACTTCCCCAACATTTGTACGACACATAGCTACGACGACAAATTGGAGACCATCCGAATCGCCCGAGAGGCGGGCATGGAAATCTGTTGCGGGGGGATATTCGCCATGGGCGAGACGCCAAGCCAAAGATTGGAGATGGCTTACGCCTTGCGCGAATTAGACGTAGCTTGTGTACCAATCAACATCCTCAACCCCATTCCGGGTACGCGCTTGGAGGGGCAGCCCCCCCTTGCCGTAGAAGAAATCCTGCGTACCGTCGCCCTGTTCCGATTCATATTGCCAGATAAGACGCTGCGGTTTGCGGGAGGCCGCCAACGAGCCATGGGCAAAAAAGAATACGCCGCTTACGACATGGGCCTCAACGGCATAATGGTGGGGGACTTCCTCACGACGAAAGGTATGGAGGCCAAACAACAGATGGAGAAGTTAAAGAATCGCCCCATAGGCTAACACCTTCCTTATTTCAAAAATCCTTCCAACATTTTTCACATACACCACAAAAGAGATTTATACGAAGAGAAACGATTACAAAGATCAGTTTTCATCTAAATGTGCATGTACAGACTTGCAGATGAATTTGTACAGTAGACTTGCTGATAAATTTGTACAGTAGACTTGCAGATGATTTTGTACAGACGCTTGTAGCTTGCCAGACGACGGCCGAGCCATACACGTCTTACGTAGGGACATTTGGATGCGTCGGTGCCAGCGCTTGGTTCCTCACAAGTGCGGCATCCGCTACGCGTCCAACTAAGCGAAAGCGGTCCCGAGTAAGACGTGTGGGTCTCGGCCGTTATAGCCAAGTCCATCGTCGCCGGCAACATACAGCCGCATTAGCCAGTGCTGTAACCAGTACCGTAGCCAGTACCCTGGCGGCCACCCAATTCAGGAGTTGACGCTACATAGCGTGAGGTGATAGAATTAGAGAGTTCGCAGAATAGGTTTCCAGTCACGCAAGATGCGGGATTCAACATAAATAAAAGTAGGAGGACGAGGATGATAGAGTTATTTCAAAGCGGGGCGTATTATGTAAATGGACGGGAGTTGCTTGGCGACAGCCCGCAGGCGGAGGCCGCCATCGAGAAGGCGACGGGGCGCGCGGCGGACAAAGAGGCGGCGAGGAAGGAAACATTGGCCTACCGCATATTGCAGGCGCACAACCAATCAGGTGACGAGAACCGGCTGCGAGTGAAATTTGACAAATTGACGTCCCACGACATCACGTTCGTGGGCATCATACAGACGGCGAGGGCTTCAGGGTTGGAGAAGTTCCCCGTGCCCTACGTGTTGACGAATTGCCACAACAGTTTGTGTGCGGTGGGAGGGACCATCAACGAGGACGACCATGCGTTCGGCCTGTCATGTGCGAAACGGTATGGCGGCGTTTACGTGCCGCCCCATCAGGCGGTCATCCACCAGTATGCGAGGGAAATGTTGGCGAGCGGCGGGGCGATGGTGTTGGGTTCCGACAGCCATACGAGGTATGGTGCGCTGGGCACGATGGCGATAGGGGAAGGGGGCCCCGAAATCGTCAAGCAATTGTTGGGCAAGACCTATGACGTCCCCATGCCGGACGTGGTCGGCGTGTATTTAACGGGGAAGCCGAGGAAGGGCGTGGGGCCGCAGGACGTCGCCTTGGCCATTATAGGGGAAGTGTTCGCCAATGGCTATGTGAACAACAAGGTTATGGAGTTTGTCGGAGACGGCGTCGCCAACCTGAGCGTGGACTACCGTATCGGCATCGACGTGATGACGACAGAGACGACGTGTTTGTCCTCCATATGGGAGACGGACGCCTTGGTCGAGGAGTTTTACGAGGTACATGGGAGGAAGGAAGATTACAAGGAGTTGAAGGCGGGACAAGTGGCGTATTACGACGGCATGGTGTACGTGGATTTGTCCAAGGTGCGCCCCATGGTCGCAATGCCGTTCCACCCCAGCAACGTGTATGAGATAGCGACGCTGCAAGCCAATATGATGGACGTGCTTGACGAAGTCGAAAAGAAGGCCGCCGTTAGTTTGGATGGGAACAGTGGGATTGATTTTGAGTTGAAGAGCAAGGTAAGGAACGGGAGGCTTTATGTGGAGCAGGGCGTCATCGCCGGTTGTGCGGGCGGTGGATTCGAGAACATATGCGATGCGGCGGACATATTGAGGGGGCGTTCCATTGGTGCGGATGAATTTTCACTCAGCGTGTACCCGGCCAGCCAGCCCATTTTTATGGAGTTGATGAAAAATGGTTCGCTTGCGGACCTGATGGCGTCGGGTGCGACGATACGTACGGCGTTCTGCGGCCCATGCTTCGGCGCGGGCGACGTGCCGTCCAACAAGGGGCTCAGCGTTCGCCATTCCACGAGGAATTTTCCGAACAGGGAAGGCTCCAAGATTACCAACGGACAGATTGCGTCGGTCGCCTTGATGGACGCCCGTTCGATAGCTGCGACGGCGGCCAACCAAGGGTATTTGACCTCGGCGGAGGATGTGGACGTTACATTTACGGGACCCAAGTATTTCTTTGACTCCTCCATCTACGAGAAGCGGGTGTACGACGGCGTCGGCAACCCCAAGCCGGACGTGGAGGTGAAGTTTGGTCCGGGGATTGTGGATTGGCCGGACATGGTTCCGTTGGCCGAGGACATGGTGTTGCGGGTGGTGTCCGTCATTCATGACCCGATTACGACGACGGACGAGCTGATTCCATCCGGAGAGACGTCGTCCTACCGCTCCAATCCACTGGGCTTGGCGGAATTCACCCTGTCAAGGAAGGACCCGTCCTACGTGGGGAGGGCGAAGGAAGTGCAGAAGGCCGAGAAGGCAAGGCAGGCGGGTGAAGACGTGTTTGCCGCCAATGGGGAAATGGCGGGCGTATTCCGCACGATAGGGGAACGGTTCGAGGTGGACCCGATGAAGACGCAGATTGGCAGTGCGATTTATGCGGTCAAACCAGGGGACGGTTCGGCGAGGGAGCAGGCGGCGAGTTGCCAAAAAGTCTTGGGAGGACTGGCGAACATCGCCAAAGAGTATGCGACCAAACGGTATCGCTCCAACCTCATTAATTGGGGGATGCTTCCGTTTGTATATAAGGAAGGGGAGCTTCCATTTGAAAATGGGGATTACCTCTTCATTCGAGGCGTTAAGAAGGCGGTGGAGGAGAAAATTTCCAAGATTTGCGTTTACGTGGTTACGAAGGGAATGAGGGAGTTCGAGGTGGAGCTTGGCGAGTTGACCGATGACGAGAGGGCTATCATCGTCAAAGGATGCCTCATCAACTACTACCGCGAAGGCTAAGTGAGAGGTTCCAGCGAAGGCGACTTGGGCCGTTAACTTTTCCCAATTCATTAATTTTTATATATTTTGTGGTATTTCATCTTGAATATCTCGGCCACATCGTATATAATAGAGTGAACTGAATGTTTTTTCAGTTAATCTTAAGTTACTATACAGGAAATTCCGTTAGCGTGGAAGATAGGAGGTTTCTTCATGGCAGGTCCCAGCAGTTCAAAAAATTCATTCAGGCCGTGTAAGTTTTTACCGCTTGATAAGATTAAAGCGGCGGATTTTGAGGTGGATGGCGTCCTATATCAATCCATAAGGCATCACATTGAGAAGATGATTTCGACAAAGGACTGTACAAGCACCAAATTGGCCGTTCAAAATGAGATAATGAACGCCTTGTTTTCCAAATTCGTGAGTCTCGTTGACTTTGAGAGTTACAAGAAGCTGGTGTTTAACGCGACACACGTGAACAGTCTGATGCAGAAGGCCCTTTTCCTCTACACGATTCGCAGTATGTTGGCAGCGTTGAGGGAGGGATACGAAACCGACGTCGTTTGTGACGTGTATGCCGAAGTCATCAATAAGATGATGGATTTCTACTTTTCTTCCAAGGCGGATTACGGAAAAGAATTTTTGATAGAGATGTTTGGAAGTTTCGGAACGATTTATACGGAAAAGGTGAAGGAGGGCCTCAAGGCGTATCGGGTAAGGGAAGGGGCCAACGTCCTGATAGAGAAGTTGCAGTTTGTGGACAACGTGGTGCAGACCATTTTGACGGGTAATTACGCCGAGATGCCCATTTACAACGAGCATTTGAACTCGTTCCGCATATTGGTGTATTTCTCGGAGAACATATTGAAGCTTAAAAGTGACAACGTGACGTATTTGCGCAAGCGCCATATGGTGAACGGGTTTGACATCAACCCGGAGCGGATATGGTTGTGTCCGGACATGTTGCTGAATTTTGACTCCATGGGAATGAACATCATCGACCTCACCAAATTCATAGAGGAGAATGAGAATTTGAAGCTGGGGTTGGACGGCGTGGGTCCTTTGGCCCATGGGTGTTTCAACAACGAGGAGATAACGGGCGTATCGTTCTTCCGTCTGGTTGCCAATGGTTATTTGAAGTTTGCCGTGGTGGACATCGACCATTACATTGTCGAAGTGGACGCCTTACTACAGAACAACTTCTCCAGTTACGAGTATTATGTGACGGAGTTTGTTAAGACGCTAAGGGATTACAACATGTTGGAGTCGGAAGATTGGAAATTGGACTTTGGATCCATAGAGGGAATCAACGATTCCCTGATTCAGTACGGCGTCCATCCCGCCCTTTTTGTCGTTCCGGACAAGAAAAGTAAGAAGGGGTTGGGGGATGACGTGAATGTGGATGACGTAAACGTGGATGACGGACTAGGGGTTAACATTAATCTGGATGAATTTATGGAACAACCCGGGTCGGTGGAGGGGGAACCGGTCGGAGGCGGGCCGTTTGGAGGCGAGCCTGCTGGAGGGCAAACGGGTGGGGACTCCGGATCCTACCAAATCGTCACTCCGGCGTACGACATACATAATGCGCACTCACCCCTGTATTATTATTCACAGGACGCCCAAAACGCCTTGGCCTTCTTGGCGAAGGACTTGGGGATTAATTTGGAGCAAGTGAAGAAGAAGAGCGTCCGTTTTCATTTTGGTAAGGGTGAGCGCGTTTATTTTGAACGATTGTCCCTACAAATTCCGGACGGGTATATCTGTTTGTTGGAAAAGGAGGGACAAGACATCTTGGTTTTGGACGAGTCTTGCAAAGGCAACAAGGCATTGTCCCCCATGTACATGATGATTGACCTAATAACCGCATCCAAGAAGATATCAAGTGAAGACTTTGGTGCCAAGTTCCAGCAGACCAGTGAGTCTTGGGGTGCGGAATTAGAGGCGTTTGAATTCAACGGGTTGCCCGTGTACATCATATGGATGGACGCCGCCATTGGCGGCGGCATGATTAACAACGTCGCCATCCTCTCGGACGAGACGTTGGTTCAGATGCGCATCACGTTCCACAAGAATTTCTCCAATATGAAGGAGACAACGATACGGATAGCGGAATCATTGGAGGTTGGAGATTTTAGCGAATACCAAAACGAGGCTCCGACTCAAGAGCAAGTGGACAAGATGAGGGCTTCCAGGCAACGGAAGGAACAAGAACGCGCCGACGCCATCAAGGAAGGAATGAAGACGGCGGCAAGACAAGAAGTGGATATCGAGGCGAAAGCGAAAGCAGAAGCGGCGGCCAAGGCCAAGGCAGAAGCGGCGGCTAGGGCGAAGGCAGAGGCGGAAGCCAAGGCCAAGGCAGAAGCGGCGGCCAGGGCGAAGGCAGAGGCGGAAGCCAAGGCCAAGGCGGAAGCCAAGGCCAAGGCAGAAGCGGCGGCCAAGGCGAAGGCAGAGGCGGAAGCCAAGGCGAAGGCAGAAGCGGCGGCCAAGGCAAAAGCAGAGGCGGAAGCCAAGGCGAAGGCAGAGGCGGCGGCCAAGGCAAAAGCAGAGGCGGAAGCCAAGGCGAAGGCAGAAGCGGCGGCCAAGGCAGAGGCGGAAGCCAAGGCGAAGGCAGAGGCGGAAGCCAAGGCGAAGGCAGAAGCGGCGGCCAAGGCAAAAGCAGAGGCGGAAGCCAAGGCGAAGGCAGAGGCGGAAGCCAAGGCGAAGGCAGAAGCGGCGGCCAAGGCGAAGGCAGAGGCGGAAGCCAAGGCAAAAGCAGAGGCGGAAGCCAAGGCGAAGGCAGAGGCGGAAGCCAAGACTGCGGGAAAAGCAGAGGAAGATCAAGACGATAGTGACGACATGGTGGCGTCGTTGTTGGGGCAGATGGAGCCGGTGGCCCAAAACTCAGGGCAGTCGGAGGATGAAGAAAAATCTTCCACTTCCACTTCGGGTGAACCCATGTTTACGATAGCGGATTTGTTGGGAGAAGATGAAGAATTTGAGACGGAACTGCCCACGGCACAATCGGAGAAAAAGCCGGAGGCCGAGAAAAAGCCGGAACCTGAAAAGAAGCCGGAACCCGTGATGGAACAACCCGCGCCTGCATCGAAGCCGATTGTGGAGTTGCCTGATTTGGACATCGTGTCGGCGACGTCGACGTCGGAACCCGATGTGACCTTGCCCGACTTGGATGGGGTGGAGGAGGACAAGGAACCAGATTTAGTGATGGACTTTCCGAGCCTGGATTCCATGTTGGATTCCACGGATTTGGATGAGCAGGAGCCGGTCGTTGACGTAGTGGTGTTGGATGGTTCCGAGGAGGGTTCGGACATTGTCATCGACGTGGTGGAGGCAACCGCAGTAGAGAAAGATGGAAAGGCCGACCCAGGAGTAAAGGCGGCGGCCCAGTCATCGTCAGGCGACGCGTCAAGAGCCTATAAGAGCCACAAATACCAAGAGGCGTATGAGTTGTACGAAATTGAGCACGACGAGTCGCCGAAGAATTGGTTCAGCATATTCCGTATGGGCATGTGTAAGGCGCACCTGACAGATTTCATGACATACAACCTCAAGGATATGGTCAGGGCGTATCGAGAGGCCAGACAGGTTCTTGAGAATGGCACGGACGACATTATGGTTGGCAACAAGAAGATGTTGAACGAGATGTTGGATTATTGGACGGAGTTCCAGACCAAGATTCGAAGCGAGTTCAAGGATATACGCAAGGAAGCCAGCGAACACAACAAGAGCCATTCGGCTGAGTTGGGCAAACATTTGAGTGATTTTGCCCGCATCAACATGAACCTCGTATACTCCATCTCCGACATCATGGATTTGCAGGGGGATAAGGAAGAAAAGCTTGAGATTGAGAAGTACACGAGGAAGATTATCAACATTGGTATGTATTTCTGTGATGACATAACAAAATTGGTATATAATAACAAGGAAGACTTTGAGCACAAAGTGTTCAAGGACAATGACTTGATTCAGGTTAAGAGGATTAAGGAACAGTTGACCAAGGAGATGAAGATATTCTCGTCAACCGAAGACAGTAAGAAGGAAGCCGTCAAAAAGTTTGAGGATGAGTTGCAAAGCTTGCTTTCCCAGCTGAAGGCGTTGGAGAATCAAAGGTTCAAGGCCAAGCAGAGGAAGGAAATCTTGGCGAGGATTGATTACGTCAACAAGGAGATTTCGGATTTGAGGAAACGCTAACCCGTCGTTTCACATGCGGCACAGACCGCGCAAGGGTTGGTGGTTGTTTTTTGGGATGGGATGAAGGGGGCGGAAAGGCTATGAAGGTCGTTATTTTGGCGGGCGGATTTGGCACGCGAATCAGTGAGGAGAGCCATTTAAGGCCCAAACCGATGATTGAGGTGGGGGGCGCCCCGATTCTGTGGCACATCATGAAAATGTATGCGCATTATGGTTTTGACGAATTCATCATATGCTGTGGGTATAAGGCGTTTATGGTCAAGGAGTATTTTGCGTCCTATTACCTGCATCGGTGTGACGTCACGTTTGATTTCTCCGCACAGAACCGTATGACCGTCCACAATGACCACAGCGAGAACTGGAAGGTCACGTTGGTGGATACGGGACTGAACACGATGACGGGGGGGCGCATCAAGCGCGTTCAGAGCTACGTGGGAGGCGAACCCTTTATGCTTACGTACGGCGACGGGGTAAGTGACGTGGATATGGACGCGTTGCTTGACTTCCACAAGTCGCACGGCAAGTTGATGACGCTGACGGCGGTGGACGTGAGTCAACGCTTTGGCGTGTTGGAAGTCAATTCTAACAATCAGATCAGCGCCTTCCGTGAGAAATCCGAGCAGGACGGCAGCAAAGTGAATGCGGGTTTCATGGTGGTGGAGCCGGCAGTTTTTGACTATATTTCGGGTGACGACACGGTGTTTGAAAAGGAGCCGCTGGAGTGGTTGGCTGCGGAAGGGAACTTGATGGCGTGGAACCACGCTGGATTTTGGCAGTGCATGGACACACAAAGGGACAAGAAGGTGTTGGAGGACCTTTGGAATGATGGCAAAGCGCCATGGAAGGTGTGGGACTGACGTCATAGAAATGGATGGTGTATGTTAGACGTAAACGCATGGAAGGACGCCCGGGTGTTCGTTACCGGGCATACGGGATTCAAAGGGGCTTGGTTGACAAAGATTTTAACGGACGTAGGCGCGAGGGTTACGGGTTATGCACTTGAACCACCGACTTCCCCTGCGCTTTTTCACATGGTGGACTATGGGGGATTGACTTCGGTTACAGGGGACGTGCGCGACATGGATGCGATGTGGGCGGCCTTTGAGGCGGCAGAACCCCAGTTCGTCATCCATATGGCCGCACAACCCATTGTGCGGGACAGTTATAAGGAACCGGCGTACACCTATGGAGTAAACGTCATGGGAACCGTGAACGTTTTGGAATGCGTGCGTCGGTACGGCAAGGTGAAGTCTTTTCTCAACGTCACCACCGACAAGGTCTATAAGAACAACGAGTGGGAATGGGGGTATCGGGAGGTAGACGAGTTGGACGGTTACGACCCCTACTCCAATAGTAAGTCTTGTTCGGAAATGGTGACGGCGAGCTATCGCCGCTCCTTTTTTTCGGACGGAGGCGTCGCCATCTCTACCGCGCGTGCGGGAAACGTGATTGGCGGGGGGGATTTTGCCACCGACCGCATCGTTCCCGATTGTGTTAGGGCCATCGAGGGAAGTCGGGACGTCGTATTGCGCAACCCCCACTCCATTCGCCCTTTTCAGCACGTGTTGGAACCGCTTTTCGCCTATATTGACATTTTGTTGGGACAATCAAGGAATCCCTCGCTCGCCGGCAGCTACAACGTGGGGCCGGAGGATAAGGATTGCGTCAGTGCAGGGGAGGTTATCGCGTTGTTTGCCGAGCGCTGGCCGAGCTTGGGCTTTCGCGTGGAGGGTGACGGCGGTCCACATGAAGCAAACTTCTTGAAGTTGGACTGTTCAAAGATGAAGCGGGTTTTCGGTTGGAGCCCCGTATGGAATATTCGTGACGCAATGGACAATACAGTGGAATGGTACCGCACCTACGTCGAAGGCGGTGACGTTACGGAGTGCATGGAACGACAAATCGCACGATATTTGGCCGAACGGGGAAAGGAGGGAACCCCACATGAGTAAGGAAGGCGGTAAGAAGATTTCCATCGTGGTTCCCACTTATAACGAGTCAATGAACGTCGGCCCCTTGTCGGAGGCCATTATTGCGCATTTTGACGTGAAACTCCCTTCGTATGATTATGAAATCCTTTTTATCGACAACCATTCCAAGGACGGGACGAGGGAAAAGCTTACGGAGTTGTGTAATAAAAATAAGAGGATTCGAGCCATTTTTAACGCAAAGAATTTTGGCCAGTTTAATTCCCCCTATTATGGGTTGTTGCAATCCACCGGGGACTGCAGCGTCCTTATGAGTGCGGACTTTCAGGATCCCGTTGAGATGATTGCGAAATTCGTGGAGGAATGGGAGAATGGATACAGTCTCGTGATTGGCATCAAGACGTTCAGCAAAGAGAACAAAATCATGTATTTTCTGCGTTCCTGTTATTACAAGGCGATTAAGAAGATGTCCGAGGTGGAACAGATTGAACACTTTACGGGCTTTGGGCTGTATGACAAGAGTTTCATCGGCGTGATTAGGGGCTTGGACGACAGTTCGCCGTTCCTGCGGGGGATTGTGGCGGAGTTGGGTTCGAACCGCAAAGACATACCGTACACGCAGGAGAAAAGGAAGGCGGGGAAGTCCAAGAACAATTGGTACTCGCTCTACGACGCGGCCATGTTGAGCTTCACCTCGTACACCAAGTTGGGCCTTCGACTGGCCACCATCTTGGGATTCGGGTTCTCGCTCGTCAGTCTGGTAATCGCCATGGTTTATTTGATTCTCAAACTTCTCTTTTGGTCGGAATTCATAATGGGAACCGCCCCGATTTTGATCGGAGTATTTCTGTTTGGTTCGTTGCAATTGTTATTTATTGGATTGATTGGGGAATATATATTGAGTATCAATAAGAGAGTCATGAAACGCCCGTTGGTGGTGGAGGAGCGGAGGTTGAACTTTGAGCCACAAGACCCACAAGGGGTGGAATGAGGTCGTCGTTCAGACTTGCGTCTGAAAAATAAGAAAGCAAAAGGTCAGGGAGGTTGTCAGGATGTTCGAGGGTAAGTCAGAAGCACAGGCAAAGGAAAAAATATTGGAAATGGTGGGGGAGTACTGTGACAAATACCATGGCCAATCCACATATAAGGAGGGCGACAGGATTCCGTACGCGTCCCGGGTATACGGTTCGGAGGAAATGGTCAACCTCGTGGACAGTTCGTTGGAGTTTTGGCTGACGGCGGGGAGGTATGCGGAGCAATTTGAGAAGGAGTTTGCCGAGTATCTGGGCGTCAAGTACTGTAGCTTGGTGAATTCAGGATCTTCGGCGAATTTGTTGGCGTTCATGGCCCTTACGTCCCCCTTGTTGGGCGAACGAGCCATTCGGCGCGGGGACGAGGTGATTACGGTCGCTGCGGGATTTCCAACAACCGTCGCCCCATACGTCCAATATGGGGCCGTCCCCGTCTTCGTGGACGTTACGATACCCCAGTACAACGTGGATGCGTCTCTGTTGGAGGAGGCGTATTCGCCCAAGACCAAAGCGGTCATGTTGGCGCACACGTTGGGCAACCCGTTTGACTTGGCGGCGGTTAAGAAGTTTTGTGACCAACATGGATTGTGGTTGGTGGAAGATAATTGCGACGCCTTGGGTTCTGTATATTCATTGGACGGAGAGGACAAACTAACGGGGACGATGGGCGACATTGGAACCAGCAGTTTTTATCCGCCCCATCACATGACGATGGGCGAGGGGGGTGCGGTGTATACCGACGACCCGTTGTTGCACAAAATCATCCTGTCATTAAGGGATTGGGGACGCGACTGCGTATGCCCCTCGGGAAGGGACAATCTGTGCGGCCATCGGTTTGACAAGCAGTATGGGGCGTTGCCCCTTGGATACGACCATAAATACGTGTACTCGCATTTTGGGTACAACCTAAAGGCGACCGACATGCAGGCGGCGGTTGGCGTTGCCCAGCTTAAGAAGTTTCCGACCTTCGTCGCAAAGCGGAGGCATAATTTTGACCGGTTGCGGAACGCCTTGCTTGAGGTGGAAGGCAGCCTGATTCTGCCCGTTCCATGTGAGAACTCCAAGCCGTCGTGGTTTGGCTTTTTGATTACGTGCAAGGACGGCGTCGACAAGAACCAAGTCGTGCAGTATGCGGAATCGCACGGAGTGCAGACGAGGATGTTGTTCGCGGGGAACATAACCAAGCAGCCCTGCTTTGACGCCATGCGGGATGCGGGCGAGGGGTATCGCGTCGTGGGCGACCTGTCCGTGACGAATCGAATTATGGAGAGGTCGTTCTGGGTCGGCGTCTACCCCGGCATGACGGATGAAATGATGGACTATATGGCGAAAACAATAAAGGAAGCGTTGAGGGGTGCGGCGAAATGAAACGAAGAGTGGCGGAAGTGATAGCGGATTTTTGGGCGGACAATGGAATTCGTGACGTATTCATGGTAACGGGTGGCGGCGCCATGCACCTGGACGACGCGTTGGGGCGGGAGTCCCGCCTGCGTTGCATCTGCAACCACCACGAGCAGGCATGTGCCATGGCGGCGGAGGCGTATGCGCGTTTGACGGGTAATTTGGCGGGCGTGTGCGTAACCAGCGGCCCCGGGGGAACCAACGCCGCTACCGGCGTGTATGGGGCTTGGGTGGACTCCATCCCCATGTTCGTTCTGTCTGGGCAGGTGAAACGCGCCACCACGGTGTGGTCCACCGGTCTGCCCTTGCGGCAGTTGGGGGACCAAGAGTTCTACATTACGGAAATGGTTCGATGCATGACGAAGTATGCGGTTATGGTTACGGAGCCGAACGACGTGCTGTACCACCTGCAAAAGGCGATGTTCCTATGTAAAAATGGGCGTCCGGGCCCCGTATGGCTGGACGTGCCTTTGGACGTACAGGCGGCCATGGTGGAGGAAGGCGACTTGCGCGCCTACGACCCCGCCGAGGACGCCGCCGAGAATCCGCCTAAGCCGAGCGCAGACGTCGTCAAACAAATCATAGAAAAAGTGCGGGGAGCGAAGCGCCCCGTCCTTTATACGGGGACGGGCATACGGATATCGGGCGGGCATGAGGACTTCATAGCCTTGGCGGACCGGTTGAACATCCCCATCGTTACGGAGTGGAACGGCCACGACGTCCTGTGGAACGACCACCGCCTGTACTGTGGGCGTCCCGGCCTCATGGGGCTTCGGGGGGGCAACTTCGTCGTGCAGAATAGCGACCTTGTCCTGTCTTTGGGCAGTCGGTTGAGCATTCGCCAAGTGGGATATACGTGGGAGGAGTTTGCCAAGCACGCCTATAAAATCATGGTCGACATTGACGAGGCTGAGCTGAAGAAGCCCACCCTTAAGATAGACATGCCCATCCACGCTAACGTGAAGGACGTGATGGTGCAGTTGAACGAGGCCCTGGACAAGCCGCTTGACGTCCCCGCCCACCGTGAGTGGCTGGATTGGTGTAGGAAGATTGATGCGAAGTATCCCGCCGTCCTGCCCAAGTTTTATGAGAAGCAATCCCCGATTAACCCTTACGTGTTCATAGACAAGCTGTTCCACTTGCTGCCCGAGGGCCAGAACGTGGCGGCCGCCAACGGCAGCGCTTGCGTGGTGACTTTCCAGACGGCCCATATCAAAAAGGGCCAGCGCCTGTTCCACAATTCAGGCTGCGCCTCCATGGGGTACGGTTTGCCGGCGGCCATAGGTGCGTATTTTGCCACGGATGGCGAGCCGATTGTATGTCTGGAGGGGGACGGCAGCATACAGATGAACCTGCAAGAGTTGCAGACGGTCGTACACCACGACATGGATATCAAGATTATCTGGCTGAACAACGACGGCTACCACTCCATTCGCCAAACACAGACGAACATATTTGGGGGCGAGTTGGTGGGCGTCAGTCCCAAGAGCGGCGTCAGCTTCCCCAGTGCGGAGAGCATTGCGACGGCGTACGGCGTGCGTTACGTCCGCGTGGACCATGCGGACGCCGTGGATGAAGTGTTGCGCGGGGCGCTCGCCGCACGAGGCCCGATTATCATCGAGGCCGTGTTGGACCACGAGCAATTTTTCGAACCTAAAATATCGTCCAAGGTATTGCCGGACGGCAGCATCGTCTCTCCACCCATGCAGGACATGTACCCGTTCTTAAGCAGGGAGGAGTATGGGGAGGGAATGTTGGTGGATTATGAGTAAAGACGGCATGGGGAAGGCGATTGTCACGGGTGGAACCGGCATGTTGGCATTGGCTCTCGAACGAGTGCTGGTGAGACGGGGAGTTTCGGTGACCTTGGTCGTTCGACCCGACTCGCCGAGAATCGCCCACATGGACGCTGGCCCCGATACGCAGGTGGTATTATGCGACATAAGCAACTTGGGCTCGCTGAAGAAGGAGGAGTTGGGTTCATTTGACTCCTTCTATCATTTTGCATGGGGTGGAACCTACGGTTCGTCGCGTGACGACGGGTACATGCAAAACGATAACGTGAGGTACACCCTTGACGCGGTGGCGTTGGCGGAAGAACTGGGTTGTGGCGTGTTCGTTGGAGCGGGTTCGCAAGCCGAATATGGGAGGGTGGACGGGGTAATTGCCCCCGAGACGCCAACCCGTCCCGAGAGCGGTTACGGCATGGCGAAGTTGGCGGCCGGCGGATTGTCCCGACTTGCGTGTCGCCAAAAGGGAGTACGGCAAGTGTGGGGGCGCGTCTTGAGCCTCTACGGGCAAGGGGACAATGAGCGGACGATGATGGCTTCCTGCATTCGCTCATTGGTTGTAGGGGAACGCATGTCGTTCACCAAAGGGGAACAACCTTGGGATTACCTGCATTGTGACGACGCTGCCGAAGCCTTCTATAGGATGGGACTGAGCGGCCAAGACGGAGCCACCTACGTCGTGGCCAGCGGGAGCGGGCGCACGTTGGCGCAGTACATAACCGCCGCAAGGGACGTAATCAACCCCGATATGGAAGTGGGAATAGGCGAGCTGCCTTCCCCCGAAGGAACAACCTTCCCCCTCCGCGCGGACATAACGAGCCTGCAACGCGACACGGGCTTTGCACCGGTGGTTGACTTCGAAGAAGGCGTGCGTAGGACGGCGGAATGGTTGAGAGACCAGATGGTCGGCATGAATCATTAATCATTAGAACGGAAACGTCATCGGAACGCCCAGAACTTGTTCAGCAAGAAATTCAGGGGAATCGTAAAGCAAAGGTTGATGATTGGTGCCAGCAGCTCCGATATGTGAAGCAGGTCAACCATGACGTAGAGCAGTCCCGTACTCAGAAGAAACGTACTTCCATATACCAGAAGCGTCTTGAAAAAGGGGTTGGAACCCTCCTTCTTGGAGAAGACGTATCGGCTGTTCCAATAATACGCATTCAGGACGCTGACAATGAACGCGACCACGTTCGCGATAATGTAGTGTACGTCTATATAGACGAGGGCGTAATACACAGCAAGGCTAATCAAGGTGTTGCTTACCCCGACCAAACCAAATTTGATGAATTGCTTAACAAAGTCAAAGAAACTCTTTCGATCCGTGATTCCCATGTTGAGAAATAATTGTTTCATTAGGTCACCTCGCCAACCATCATACCATAAATCGTTTTTGGGGGCAAGGTGGTTTTTTACCTTATTAGGAAAGTTCTCAATCGCGGAGCAAGTTCCACGAAGTGGAACTGTAGAGCGTTATGGTTCTCAATAACGCTTTTATATGACACGACGGGGTCAACTTATATAGAGTAGAATGGGGTTCATAATAGTAACGAATGGGGTCATTCATGTGTGTGGACACTTCGGGCGCTCGTTGACAGGCTTGGGGTTTTCTGATATAGTTATACCGACGTACGATAAATAGGGGGATTCTAGGGAGGTAACGAGAAGTCATGGAACGTGAGCGTAAGGTGAATAAAGAGGTGCAGATAAAGGAGACGAAAACGGACATAATGAGAAGGTTGACGTTGGTTTTAGCCTATTCGTTGGCCTTCTTCCTTCCATACATCATTCTTGTATTCGTGTTTCGGCAACTGGATTTTTACCCGCATGGCGGGAAATCATTGTTGTTCATGGATATGGACGGGATTATCGCCCCCATTTTGGAGTCCGCATGGCAGATGGCGAAGGGGGAGGGCAGCATCTTTTTCTCATGGTCGAAAGCCATGGGGACCAACTTTATCGGGGTGTTTGCCTTGACCCTGTCAGACCCGTTCACCTTCCTCATCCTACTGTTCAATCCGGACGACATCCAGTTGGCCGTATACTACCTTACGCTGATAAAAATATCCATGTGCGGGTTGACGTCGTTCATCTTTTTGAGGTACATGTTCAAAGGCAAAGATGCCTTGGGCAAAGGCGCCATAGATAAAGATGCAATAGGCAAGGATGCCTTGGGAAAGGGCGCCTTGGGCAAAGTCTCCGCAAGGAAGGGTTCCCTTTTTGCGAACTTTTACCTGCTATTGTTCTCCACGTCCTACGCCTTGATATCCTACAACATCATGTACTCGTCCATGTTGCAGTGGATTGACGCGGTCATGCTGTTGCCCATCATCCTATTGGGGGCGGAGAAGATATTGAAAAAGGAAAAACCCTACGTCTTCGTCGTCTCGCTTTCCATGATGTTTGTTGCAAGCTATTACATTTCCTATATGGTTTGCGTGTTTGGCGTATTGTTCGTTTTGTACCGGTATTTCTGCGGGGGGGTTGCGGACGGGGCAGGCAAGGAGAAGGGGGCGGAAGGGCTGGACGAAACCCATGCCTTTCGGGACGCCCTGTTGGATTTTACAAAGATGATTGGCAGGTTTCTTGGATGGTCGGCGTTGGCCGTGGGTTCCGCACTGTGGATTCTGTTGCCCACCTATATGGACTTGACGTCCGGCAAGATGGCGTTTGCCAATTACAAGCCCGATACGTTGGTTAATTTCCCCTTCAAGAATTTGATGGGCGCATTCGTGCGCGGGGAATATACGTCCATGACCAACGCAGGATTGCCAGCCTTGTATGCGGGCGTTTTGGTCGGCGTCGGATTCGCATTATATTTTGTGCTGAAGAACTTCTCATATAAAGGGAAGGCGCTCACGTTTGCCTTTTTCGCCTTTCTGGTTGCCAGTTTATATTATACCAAGTTGGATATGGCTTGGCACACGTTCCGCTATCCCAATTGGTTTCCTTATCGCTGGTCCTTTGTCTTTCACTTCTTCGTCAACTTCATCGCTTGCCAAGCGTTCATGGAGGCGGGATGGAGCCTATACAGTTACGCCAAGGGCAAATGGAAAGGACGCGTTCGGGTCATTAATGGCGTGGCGGCCGTTTTACTTCCCTTGTTGTTGGTGGCCGTCGGTATCGACCTTGCAGGCAATACGAAGGGCTTTTTCCAAGGAATTGACGGGGAGTTTGGCTATAAGGACGTAAGCGAGTATGCGAGTTTCAGGGAGCAGAATGCGCCACTTTTCGAGTCCGTCAAGGAAAGTGACGATTCCTTGTATCGAATGGAGAAGAATTATCGGCGCTCGTACAACGACGCCTTCACCTTGAATTACAAGGGTGCCTCCCATTATTCTACCGCGTTTAATTCGAACCACCTTAACTATACCAAGCAAATGGGTTTTTCACAAGATTGGTTTTGGAGTTCCTACGTGGGTTCGACGGTTTTGACGGACGCCCTGTTCAATTTCAAGTATATCGCCTCCAAGGGGAGGATGCCCAAGGATTACCCGCAAGTTGCGGCGTCCGGCGATGCGGTCATGTACCAAAACCCTTATGTGTTGCCTATTGGGTTCATGGCCGACGAGAATGCGGCTGACGACGTTTCCTTGGAGGGCAACAATCATTTTGAGAAACAGAATCGGTTGTTGAACCATTTGATGGGGCAAGGACAGAATCCCGTCGCTTATTTTGAGGAAGTGGAAGGGGTACGGAGGAACGAGGCCGTCATGGAATACCGTTTTGTGGCTTCGCAGGATTACCCCGTCTACCTATCCTTTCCCGCAAGCAACAATTCGGGAGGGTCCGCCTATGTGAATGGGGAGAGGTTGGCCCCTTATTTCACGCCGGAAGGCAACCACGTCCTGTTTGTGGGGGAGTTTGACGTTGGTACGGAGGTAGTCGTGTCATTTGACGCAAATAGGGATAGCCTTGGGTTGATGGGTGAATATATTTACTATCTGAATACGGACGAGTTGGAAAACGCCGTGCGAACGTTGGAGCAAGGGGGACTTACCAACCTTACGTATCGGAATTCGCATATCAAGGCGCAGGTGGAGGCGGCGGAGGACGGCGTGATGTTTACGTCGATTCCTTACGACGAGGGCTTTACCGTAAGGGTGGATGGGAAGAAGACGAAACATTTCAGCCTCAACGACATGTTTATGGTCTTTCCCGTATCGGAGGGACGCCATGACGTGGAGATTACGTTCTTACCGAAGGGTTTTGGCCTGGGGTTGGCCGTATCCCTCGTTTCGTTGGCGTTGCTGGTCCTGTATGCGGTTTTCCCGTTGGTGCGTCAAGTAAAAAGTGGGGGGAAAGTGGAGGATGGGGAGAGCAAAAAAGAACGGAATGAAAAGTGATGGAGTAAGAAAGAGCGGAAAGGAAAAGGATAGAACGAAAAGTGATGGAATAAGAAAGAGTGAAAAGAAAAAGGACGCAAGAAAAATTAGCCGCACGCGAGCCGTGAAGAACAACGTATATGCGCTAAAGCTGTTGAACCAGATGTGTAAGGGGCGCGTGGTACATAACGGCGTGATGCAGTTTCTGTCTTATTTCCAGTGGATATTCTATAGTGCCTTCTTTATGAGGTACATCGTCAAGGCGCTGAGCGAGGAGAGGGCGTTTGGGGAGATTATGGCGTTCTTGGTCATTACGACGGTGGTGGAAGGGGCCATGTCCATATATGACAATTACTGTCAGGGCAAGGTGATGCCGTTGACGGACACCGTCGTGTTCAAGCGCCTCAATGAGAAGCTCTACCACAAGGCGGGCAATACGGACCTCAAATGCTTTGAAGACAGCGAATTTTACAATCGATACACCTTGGCAATCACCGGGGCGTCCGAGCGGTTGTGTGAGACGGTGCGGAGCCTTTGGGGCATTTTGTTTGGCGCTTTTGCCGCCGTCATCGTGTTCGTCATCATGTTTCAGATTGACCCGTACGCGATGGGTTTCGTAATCCTCCCCGTAATCGGAAACTTTGTATTTGGCCGTTTGCTGAACCAGTTGCGCTATGACAGGGACAAGGCGATGGCTCCTTACAACAGGCGGATTGATTACGTGAACCGCGTCGTGTATTTGGCCGATTACGCCAAGGAAATGCGCCTTACCAACGTGTTTCGGATGATGAAACGGAAATATGGGGAAGCAGTGGCGGACATAAAAAGGACTGCGGACCGGTACACCCTTAAGGGCGTCATCCTGCACTGGTTTTACGTGAACTTCACTTTTACCTTCATATTCGAGGGAGTGTTGCTGTACGGCGCCTATCGGACGATGGTCGTCGGTTCCATGGATTTGTCGCAGCTGACGGTACTGAGCAGCGTCATGGTGTCCGCCACGTGGATTTTAATCGGGTTCACGGAAAACGTGGTGGCCAGTATGCAGAACGGGCTTTTTATCGAGAACCTTCGAACGTTTTTGGAATACGAGCCGGAAATTCCGGAGGATTATGACGGGATTACGCCGGAAGGTGAAATTTCATCCATAGAATTCAGGGACGTGAGTTTCGCCTACAAAAAGGGGAAGCCGGTCATTTCCCACCTCTCCTTCAAACTGGAGGGGAAGCGTTCTTACGCGTTGGTCGGACACAACGGTGCGGGCAAATCCACGATAATAAAACTGCTGTTCCGCCTATACGACCCGGACGAGGGAGTCATCCTGCTGAACGGGAGGGACGTCAAAGATTACAACCTAAGGGCGTATCGCGGGTTGTTTGCCGCCGCCTTTCAAGACTACAAGATATTCGCCATGTCGGTGAAGGAGAACGTGCTGATGCGCAAAGCCACGCCGGAGGACGAGGACGGGGTACGCGACGCCTTGACGAAGGCCGGTGTGTATGACAAGGTGATGTCCCTGGACAAAGGGATGGACGCCATTTTGACGAAGGAGTTCGAGGACGACGGGGAGGTCCTCTCAGGGGGGCAGTACCAAAAGATTGTGGTGGCGAGGGCGTTTGCCAAGGATTCACCCATCAAGGTGTTTGACGAGCCGTCGAGCGCCCTGGACCCCATTGCGGAGTACGAATTGTTCGAGAGCATTCTGGACGACTCCCAAGGGAAATTGACCCTGTTCATTTCACACCGCCTCTCGTCCGTCAAGAACGCCAACAAGGTAATGATGTTGGAGCAGGGGAGGGTGCTGGAGGAGGGGACGCACCAAGAGTTGATGGAACGGGGCGGTTCCTACGCCAACATGTATTCCAAACAGGCAAAAAACTACTTGACATGATACCAGGGTTCCAAAGTCATGTGTTCATGCTTGCATGAAAACACATGACCTTGGAACCCGCAAAAACATGAGAACGTAGCCCGATTAGGGCGGAGTTCGAATGTTTTTAGGACTGCGAGAGCACGAAGTGCGGAGCAGTCCGTGGTATCAGGAGAGACAGAAGAAGATGAGAACGTAGCCCGATTAGGGCGGAGTTCGAATGTTTTTAGGACAGCGAGAGCACGAAGTGCGGAGCAGTCCGTGGTATCAGGAGAGACAGAAGAAGATGAGAACGTAGCCCGATTAGGGCGGAGTTCGAATGTTTTTAAGACTGCAAGAGCACGAAGTGCGGAGCAGTCCGTGGTATCATTAATAAGAACATAATCACAGGGTGGAGGAGACTATGGCCAAGAAGACGGTGGGGGAAAAGAAGGAGCAAAGCCTTAAGAGGGTTTTGCAGAACAATTGGTTTTTATTCAAAGTTGCCTTTCGCGCGACGCCGGGATTCATGCTCTTTCAAATCTACGATGAGTTCCGCAACAACATGTTCATATTCTTGGAGCATACCTATGGGATTCGACTGGTGTTGGAGTCGGCGGAATTGGGAAGGCCGTTCAGGGGGGTGGCGACGTTCCTCTTGGGGTTGGTGGGGGTCATGTCCATCCTGATGGTCATTGACGGCCTTTACCAGAACCGCATGGAGCAGAGGGCCAAACCCAAGCTGTATATGGCGTTGAGACAGAAACTCTACCAGAAGGCGGTGGAGTTGGATTTGAGCTGTTATGACGACCCCGAATACTACAACGACTTCGTGTTGTCGGTATCCGAGGCGGACAAGTGTCTGGACCGCCTCATCCTATGGGTTCGCCTCATATCGGCGAGCGTCACCATAACGGTGACGAGCGGGGTGTTCTTCCTGACCACGGATGCGGCGGGCATCCTGTTCGTGGTGGCGTCCTTCATCCTGACGTTTGCCTTCTCCCAGTTGCAGAACAAGATAAACTTCAAGGTAAGGATGCGGAGGAATCCGTTAGAGCGGAAGCGCATGTATACACAAAGGGTGTGTTACCTGAACGAGTACGCCAAAGAACTGCGCCTGAACCCGGACGTTTCGGCCATGGTGTTGGAGGAGTTTGGCGACGTCAACGACGAGATATACCAAATAGACGAGGAATACTCCAAACGACGCATTACGATTGGATTCCTGCGGAACTACCTGTCCGCCGACTTCATCACGGACTGCCTGTACATGATATACCTGGTTCATAAGGCGGCCGTCCTAAAGGCCATATCCTATAGTAACGCGGTCGTCCTCTTCAACTCAACGAACCGCTTGAAGCGGGGGTTGCGCCAATTCTCGGACATCATACCCAACGCATACGAGAACAGCCTATATATAGAAAAAATGAGGGGGTTCCTCTCTTACGAACCTAAAATCGTCAGTACGGGCGGACGCAACCACCGAAAGCAGCCACTGCAAATGGAGCTACGGGACGTGTCCTTCGCTTACCCGAAGGGGCGGATGGTCCTTCAAGACATCAACATGACGGTACGCCCCAACGAGAAGGTGGCGCTGGTCGGATACAACGGCGCGGGCAAGACCACGTTGGTCAAACTCATCATGCGCTTGTACGACACGACGAAGGGCGACGTATACGTGGACGGCGTCAACGTAAAGGATTACGACGTCAAGGAGTATCGGGAGCGAATCGGGGTCATCTTCCAAGACTACAAGGTGTACGGGGCCAATGTGATGGAGAACGTCGTGTTGGACGACATAACGGATGAAGCGGAGGAACCGACCCTTCGTGACAAGGTGGAAGACGCCTTGTCGGAAGGCGGATTTGACCAGAGGCTGAAAAGCCTCAAACAGGGCCTGCAAACCCCGCTGACGACGGAGTTTGACGAGAACGGGGTGAACTTGTCCGGTGGGGAGAGCCAAAAACTGGCGACCGCAAGGGTGTTTTACAAGGATGCCGACATGATGATTATGGACGAACCGTCGAGCGCCTTGGACCCCATTGCGGAATATTCCCTGAACAAGGCCATGCGGAAGGCGGCGCACAACAAGACTGTAATCTACATCTCGCACCGGTTGTCCACCACGAGGGGCGCCGACCGCATCTATATGATGGAGGAGGGGCGGATTGTGGAGGAAGGCACGCATGACGCCCTGATGGAACTGGACGGGAAGTACGCCAGGATGTGGGAGGCCCAAGCCAGCCGCTATTCCTGAATTTGATGCGGGCTACTCCCTTTCCTAATAGCGACGAGATGGGCAAAGTTTGTGTATTTTTAGGACTGCGGGAGCATGAAATGCGAAGCAGTCCGT
>QMCE01000310.1_pt1 | contig 33202 bp, 31 predicted proteins | sample 1821851 | NCBI WGS metagenome assembly QMCE01 (sample SAMN09453174, study PRJNA476694) | Termite gut metagenome, whole genome shotgun sequencing project. | isolation source: worker | host: Odontotermes sp. | place: South Africa:Pretoria | collected 2016-01-28 | reverse complement strand
CTGTAAGCAAGAATTAGACTTACTTAATTTAACGCATACAGATTTAATGACCCTTATGGGCGAAGCCTTAATCAAAATAGCCAATAAAATCGGATGTTCCTTAAAAAGAGAATTAAAAAAGCAAATATACGATTTCTGGGATAAACATGAAACTGAAATAATTTCTGAGGAATCAAGCGGAATAGGAGCAGAAGCGGGAATTGAAGCAAGACCAGGTTTTCTGAATATTTTGAATTTCTTTGCAAGTGTCAAAACAGATTTGAAATACAACGAAACTCAACGTGATACACACAGAAAGAAAATAATAAACCGTTCCAAAATTAGACGGCAAACAACCTATTTTGATTTTTGAGGAACTGGACAAGGCAGACCAGAAAACCGCTTGGGATATTTTTGAAATGTATTCAAGCACCTTGACTGAGGTTTCATTCCCTGTAATTTACACCTTTCCTATTGCGCTTTATTATTCTCCTAAATTCAACGCGCTGCGCTTAGAGGCTATTTTACAAGCGAATGTTTTCCGATGATTAAACAGGAAAATCTTGACGGAAGTCCTTTTAATGAGGGCAGAGAAATTATTAAAAGGATAGTTGAAAAGCGCGCTGACCTTAATTTGTTTGAAGAAGGTATTCTTGAATTTATGATTAAAAAACAGGCGGTTCGTTACGGAATTTATTCGATGTTATTCTTAATTCCGCGCGGACTGCAAGACGCGGTAATTTAACCAAGATTTCGATGGAAGACGCAAAACTAGCGCTTACAATGCTCAAATCTGCTCTTACACGTTGTATAGAACGTAAAAACTATGCCTTTTTAGCGAATATTTACAGAGGCAACAGACAGAAAATTGAAGATAAGGAAATGCTTTTAGAAATGCTCAATGCGGGAGTAGTCCTTGAATACAACGGAAAACACTGGTTCAATCTTCACCCGCTGGTTGCCGAGTTTTTAGAAGAACAAGAACTAACTGATGAAAGATTCAATGAATGCTGATTCTTATAAAGACCTGGATTGGGTATTGGGCTATTCTGACAGCGGTTTTTTCGCTGTTATTGCTCCGGAGAAAATACAACATGAAGTCGCGGAGCGTTACAGCGGAATCGCAGCCATATATGACTATAAGAAAAAACCGGAAGATATTCTTTTAATAATCTGGAGAAATGGATACAAAATAATTCTTCGACAAAGACTTTTTTTCTTTTAAACTTTCATTTAGCGGTGCAAACTGATGATGATATTAAGCGGTTCAATTTAAGCCGTGATATGCTCGCGCGGCTTAAAAAAAACTTTATATTTTTCATTACTACGTTTGCAGATGATAAATTTGCAAAAGGCGCGCGTGATTTTTATTCATATTTTAAACTGCGGATACATTTTGAAAACGATGTGCCTGAAGTTCATGAAAAGCCGATAGTTCCTTTAGATAAAAGCGAGGGAGTGGATTATGAATTGGATTTCAAAAAAGGAAAACAAAAGTTATTGTCCGACGCAATTTGGTTAAGCAATCAGGCAGAGAAATTAAAAGATAAATTTCAATATAAAGATGCTCTTTCATGCTTAAACAACGCATTGTTAATTCGTGAGAAGATATTAGGAAAAGAACATATTGATACCGCGTTCACGTATAATAATATTGCTTTAGTTTATTATGCCATGGGCGCGTATGAGAAGGCGCTTGAATGGTATGAGAAAGCACGTGTGATTGTTGAGCAGGCACTGGGGAACGAGCATCCTTTTATTGCGACCACATATAATGGTATTGCGGATGTTTATTATGCTATAGGGGAATATGGCGTAGCGCTTGAATGGTATGAAAAAGCACTCGTTATACGGGAGAAGGCACTGGGGAACGAACACCCTGATACCAGAGCCACGTATAATCGTATTATGGCTATCCAAAAACTCTTAAAGTGATATAAACGAAAAAGCAACGAATGATTAGAGTCCTTCCATCTTCAAAAACCTCAAATTTTAACCACGCGGTGTTACATTTTTAAATCTTAGCCACAAATACCACGAACAGCGCCCAAAATGGACGCCGCCCGTGTTGCCCGTACCGCGCCCGCAGGCGCCGCACCGATTAGGACGCTGTGGACATCGCCCGCAGACGGACGATAATCGACGGCAGGGTGGACACGATGTAGTCAACCGCCGCTTCCGTAACGCCCCAGCCAAAGCTGAAGCGTATGGATCCGTGGGCGCGTTCTGGATTGGCGCCTATAGCCATGAGCACATGGGACGGATCAAGGCTGCCTGAAGCGCAGGCGGAACCGGTGGATGCTTCTATGCTCGCCAAATCCATCGCAAGCAGGATGGACTCGCCCTCGGCGCCGGGGAAAGACACATTGAGCGTATTTGGCAGCGTTTCCGTTGGATGACCGTTTAGGATAATATCAGGGATGTTCTTGACAAGCCCGTCGCGCAGACGGTCGATCAGGGCGCGCATCGTTTCGCCGTATAGGGCAAGCTTGGAGCGCGCTATATTCGCGGCTTTGCCAAAGCCGAAGATGCCCATGTTGTTGTAGGTACCGGCGCGGAAGCCGTTCTCCTGATGGCCGCCATGTATGAGCGGGAAAAGCGGTGCGCTGTTCGGGTCGCCAAGTTCCCGCACATAGAGCGCGCCTACCCCTTTTGGTCCGTAAATCTTGTGCGCGGACATTGTGAGGTAATCGACGCCCCAGTCCTTCACGTCCACCGGAATCTTTCCGGCGGCTTGCACTGCGTCTGTGTGCACAAAGGCGCCTGCGTTTTTAGCCATGGCAGCGATTTCCTTTATATCCTGAATTGTACCTATTTCGTTATTCGCCGCAATAACCGACACAAGCAGGGTTTTCTCGTTCAGCGCCGCTGCCAAAGCGTTCATATCAAGCTTGCCTGCCCCGTCCACCGGCAGAAACGTTACCGTGAATCCCATATCTTGCAAGAATTTCGCGGAATTCAGTACGCATGGATGCTCTATAGCAGTGGTAATAATTTCACTCCGATCAGGCTCTTTTCCCGCACGCCGCGCCTTCTCCACAAGTGTCCGCATAGATTGGAACACCGTGTTGTTGGACTCAGAACCGCCTGATGTGAAGACAATCTCACGGGGAGACGCGCCGAGCAGCAAAGCCACGCTTGAACGCGCCTCTTCAATCCGTCCGTGCGCCAGTCTGCCGTCAGCGTGCATACTGGATGCATTGCCGTACACAGACAAATCTTCTATCATAGAACGTTTTACATCCTCGTTCAGCGGCGTTGTTGCATTATAATCAGCATAAACCTTCATATTTTTCTTTAGCGGAGTAATCAGTCCGCTTTTGTAACCTCCATATCTCAATTCTTGTCTGTTCAATACTACATTTTTTTTGCGTCTTTGCCTAGCAGGAAAGAACTTTACGCCAGATATGGTTTTTCTTACTTGTGTCTTTTAGGAGCTTTTGGTATACTATAGAATAAGGAAAAATAAGGAAAAATATGGAAGAACATATAAGTTACGAGAGCGTCTTCAAACTGGAGCTTGCTCTTAACAAAATACATGACTTTGACATACTGCTGGAACGGATTTTGCTTGAGGCGCGGCGTATAGTGCGGGCGGACGCCGGTTCTATTTATGTCCGCGAAACGGTGTATGAAGAGGGAAAAACTGTTAAAAAGCTTGCCATAAAATATTCGCAGAACGACACTCTTGAGGCGCAGCTTCCGCCCGGCGAAAAGCTTATCTATTCGTTTTTTTCCATACCCATCAACGACAAAACCATATCAGGCTACTGCGCTCTAACCCGCACGCTGGTTTCCGTACCGGATATGTACCACATAGACAAAGATATGCCCTATTCCTTTGATCCGATCTACGACCGTCTATCAAATTACATAACCGTTTCCACACTGACTATTCCGCTCATTGATTCGGAGGATCAGCTTATAGGCGTGATTCAGATGATCAATCCTATGAATGAACAAGGGGAAATCGTCCCGTTTTCCGATTCAAATGTGCACATGATCATGCATTTCGCTATTATAGCGTCCATAGCCTTGCAGCGGGCGCACGGTATGCGGACTATGGTTCTGCGTACGGTGAAGCTTGCGGAGCTGCGCGATCCCAAAGAAACCGGTACGCACGTCAACCGCGTGGCGGGTTACTCGGTTGAAATCTACGACCGCTGGGCATATATCCACGATATTCCGGCGGCGGAACGCGAAAAAGTGAAGGACCTTTTCAGGATAGCTTCGATGCTCCACGACGTTGGGAAGGTGGCGATTTCCGATACCATACTTAAAAAGCCTGGACGCTTTACCGACGATGAATTCAAGGTTATGCAGCGGCATACCCTCTACGGTGCCACGCTGTTTGAAAATTCTGAATCCTCGCTTGATGAGATTTCCCGCGACGTGGCGTTGAACCACCACGAGAACTGGGACGGCACGGGGTATCCCGGCTGGGTTGATTTGGAAACAGAACAGCCGATCAAGGTGGATGAGAACGGTAAACCGCTGGGGAAAAAGGGCGAGGAAATCCCGCTGGTGGGGCGCATCGTCGCGCTTGCCGACGTATTTGACGCGCTGTGTTCCCGCCGTGTCTACAAGGAACCGTGGGGCGAGGAAGATGTGCTTGCCGAAATAAAAAAGCTGCGCGGCACGAAATTCGATCCGGAGCTTACAGACATATTTTTTGATATTTACCCGACTATTAAACGTATTCAAGAGATGAATCAGGAAGAGACGACATGAGTGCTGCTCGTGACCCGATCTGCCTTACGCTGCCGCTTTCCGTGTCCGACACCGCCGCGCTTGCCGCTGGTGACCGTGTTCTGCTGTCCGGCGTTTTGTACACGGCGCGGGACGCGGCGCATAAACGCCTTGTCGAGGCGTTGGACGCGGGGCGCGCCGCGCCTTTCCCGCTTGACGGCGCCTGTATCTACTATGCAGGACCAGCGCCTGCGCCCACTGGGCATGTCATAGGTGCGGCGGGTCCCACGACAAGCTGCCGCATGGACGCCTATACGCCGCGCCTTCTTTCGCAGGGGCTGCGTTGCATGATCGGGAAAGGGCAGCGCTCTAACGAGGTTGCCCGCGCGGTGAAAGAGGCGGGTGCGGTGTACTTTGCGGCGCTGGGCGGCGCGGGCGCGCTGCTTGCCGCGCGGGTGCGCGAAGCCGTTGTGGTCGCCTTTTCCGAACTCGGCGCGGAAGCGGTCAGGCGGCTCGTCGTCGAGGATTTTCCGGCAGTGGTCGCCCTTGACGCCCGCGGCGGGGACTGGTACGCGCTAGGGCGGGAACGCTGGCTGGTGTCTTCTGCGCGGAAATAGTCCATATTATTAAGAATGCAATTATGAATTATCAAAAATCATTAAAGTATACAGACAATCAAACAATTTACTCGCAATGCTCCGGACCAGGCGGTCTCAAACTGGCTGAGTTCATGGCAGAAAAAATTGGGCTAAAAAGCGAGAAACGATTAGTTGATATAGGTGTATACCGCGGCTATCAGACCTGTTTTTTGGCAAAAGAATACGGAGTTAATATCATAGGTATAGACCCTTGGGACGACAGGGAAACCGGACTGTCGCATATTGATTTTCTAATGAATAATGCGGAGAACTTTGGCGTGTCCAATCAGATTATTGGACTGAAATCCGGTGTTCCTGAAAGTCTATTGCCAAAAGAATGTTTTGATTACGCCTATAGTACAACAACTCTTGAAATGGTGCGGGGTTATGCGGGCATGGAAGCATATATAGCTTCATTGAAAGAAATACATCGTGTCCTTAAAAAAGGCGGCGTGTTTGGTTTGGGCGAACCAATGCACTTTAACATCCCTGTCCCTGATGACCTTGCTCCTCATGTGCGAAACAATATGTGGGAAAAATCCTTTGCAACTATTGAGGAAACAGAAACGGCAGTCCGGCAAGCAGAGTTTACAATCTTGCAGTCAGGTTATTGCGAAGAAGCGGATACTTGGTGGAAAGAATTTGCAGATTACGCCCCGAAATATGACGCGGTCGATGATGATACCTTTATTATCAAACACAATAATAATCGCTGGTTATCCTTTGGTTATGTTATTGCAGTAAAATAACAGCCTTCACTTTTGGTTTTACCTGTCTGTTCAGCTGTAAAACCAGAGAAGTAGATACCGTGCCGTCTGTTCGTTCGTCTATTGTTGTGGTGGCGGGCAGGACAATATACAATATACAAGATGCAGAGTAATTATATTTAGAGAGGTCAGGCGTGAAAATTCGACATGCGTTTTTGAGTCTTGTTTTATCTGCGGCAATTCTTATGATGGGGTGTTCTCGTAATTTAAGTGTTTTGCAGCAACAGCAACCAGAGCCGTCGAACACGATAAGCGGTACATACGACAGCGTGATAGAGTTTGTTTCTTTACAGGGAGATTTCGCTTCGGGGTATGATATTGATGTATGTTATAATATTACGCCGCAGTATATAATTGAAAATTCGGACTTTCGCATTTTTAAATACAACGCTTCCTGCGCTTCGTTTTTATTGTATGATAATGAAATATTTCCTATGGGAGAATGGTTTGGCGGTTATGGCGTAACCGACGCAAAGTTAGCCGACGTTGATGGCGACAATGAAATGGAATTATATTTCACCTTTTCATGGGGATCGGGCATACACCGTTCACATGCAGGGTATTTTAATCCTGAATCAAAAGAAATTATCCTTTTTGATTATGTGCTTATGAACAAAGATATGATGTTCATTGTAAATAATAAAGGAGAATTGCTTTTGTATGAAGCGGTTATACCTTTTAGAGATAGTTTTGTAAATTTCACGATAGAAGCTGACGAATTTATTGCCAGTATTGTTTTTGAAAACAACACTATTGCCTTATCGTTTCCGGCGCAATAAAAGAAACAGACGCCGCGCCGTCTGTCTGTTCGTCCGCTGTTATTGGCCCCCTTGGAGCGGCAGGATAATATACCAGACGCAGAATATTTATATAAAAAATATACAAAATTTTCAAATTGTTGTTGACCTTTACGTGGCGGAATAGTTTATCCTGTTTTTAGAGAGGAGGGACGCAACATGTTGCGGATTGGTGAAGCGGCAAAGCAATTTGATATTTCCAACCGAACTTTGAGATATTGGGAAGAATCGGGAATATTGAACAGCACGAGAATGGAAAATGGATACAGATTTTACGATGAAGAAAACACGGCGCGCATCAGGCAAATTGTTCTGCTCCGGCAGCTTAAAATGCCTATTGCGGATATTGAGCGGATTTTCATTGCGGCCGACTTTGGCGCAGCGGCCGACGCGCTGACGAGTCACCTTGAAAACCTGAAAGAGAACGCCGCAGTTTATCATACCTTGATCGCTGTAGTAGAAGAATTGATTCAGCATATCAAGCAAGCACATAGCTTGGAATGTGTGTTTTCCTATCTTGAAAAGCAAAGCATCGACATTGAATCCGTGCATGGAGAAACGTCTCAAATTCAGCTCTCTGAAAGAGGTATTTACATGTCAAAAGAACGTTTAGACAATGTTAGAATTGTTAAGCTTCCAGCCATGACAGTCGCGGCTTACCGTGCTGAAAGCGTAACGCCGGAAGATGACTGCGGTAAGGTGTTTAACAAGTTTGTGCTGGAGAACAATCTGCATAAGCGAAGCGGGTACCGTCAGTTCGGATTCAACAACCCAAGCCCGTCTGAAGGAAATCCCGTCTATGGCTATGAAGTGTGGGTAACAATTCCCGATGATTCCCCTGTACCGGAACCTTTGGTTAAAAAGGAATTTTGCGGCGGACTGTACGCGTCTGTTTCAACAACAATGAACGAAATCGGCGAACGCTGGAACCTGCTTCACAACTGGTGTAAAAACAACGAACAATACGATGTGGATTTTTCATTTCAGTGGCTTGAAGAGTGTTCTATGGACTTCGAGACCTTCATTTCCGATCAGGTTCCCGATGGCAAAAAGCAGCTCGATTTATTACACCCCATCAGACAAAAATAGCGCAGTCTAAGCATACTCTGCATAGCAAAGCGGATGCCGCGCTGGTTGTCCGCTTTCTGTTATCGGTTCGTCGTTGTTGGCGGCATACAGGACAGAGAACGTTTCACTAAAAGTCAGCAGGGATCATATAAGCGCCGCCAAAAACTCTGTGGTTTTCGCCTTGTCCGCGCTGCCCGCGCCGACGCAGGAAGGGCAGCCTTTGACGCAGGGGCAGCGGGCGGTGGTTTCGAGCGCCGCAGCGAAAAGATCGGCGGCGCGGAGCGCGAGCGCTTCGGCGAGTCCGGTACCGCCCGGGTATTTGTCGTAGACATAGAGCGCGGGCGTGTCGAAGTGCGGGTCACGGACGCGCTCGGCTATACCGAGGTCGCGGGCGTCGCAGAGGAGGAAAATGGGCGCGATAGTGCGGATGAGGCGTCCCGCGCCAGAGAGAACAGAACCGGCAACGGATTCGTCAAGGCGGGACAATACCGCGCCGCCGGTACTGGACGGCGGGAAAAGGAGCATAAGGGCGCGGGTCTGCATTTCTTCTTCCGGGAGGTCTATGTTGCCGTAGCCGATGTTTTCTTGGGTGTGGAAGCGGATTTTCTTGAACTTGGCGGCTTGACTGCGGACAAGCACGTCGCCAAGGACGCCTTGGGCGGCGAGACGAGCGGCGTCCGTGTCAGCGTGCGCTGTGCTGGAAGTGGTCTTTGTCTCAGATTTTTGCATTCCGCTTGAGGCGTTTTGAAAAAAAGTAAAAAATTCGTCTTGCGTGAGGACTTTTATGTCGGTTTTGACGTAGCCGTCGGTGAAGTAATTGACATGGGCTTCGCGGACGAGGCATTTTTTTTCTTCAAGATTGAGGTCTTCGACGATGTATTGACGACCTCGGTGGAGGTAGACGGCGTTTTTGAAGATGAGTTCTTTGGCGGAAGGGCGATCCATTTCGCCGATGACGGCGTTGCGTCCGTCGGTGATGTCGATGATGACGACGTTTTCCGTGAAGGCGGATCGCAGACTTATGCTTTCAGCCGGGAACGACCTGTCCGCCCAGTACCACTTAGCCGAAGAGTGCCGGACGATTCCGGCTTCTTCCAGAAACGTTAAAGCTTCGCCGGTTTCGGCTCCGAAGATGGGGCTTGCCGCCGCGTATCGATCAGTATTTTTTCCTTGAATATTAAAAGAATCACCCTGCTCTTGAGGGATGTCGGCGTCTTTGAAGGGCAGCTCAAAGGCGGCGCATTTGATGTGGTCGGTGAAGATATAGGGATTGTCGGGATTGACGCGGGCTTCTTCGGCGGTTTTACGGAAAAACCACGCAGGGTCGTCCATGATGAATTGGTCGAGCGGGGCGGAAGAGGCGACAAAGACCGCTGCTGATGTGCCGCCGCGTCTGCCAGCTCTGCCGGTTTGCTGCCAGAAGGAATTGAATGAGCCGGGAAAACCGGCGACAATTGCCGCGTCGAGTCCGCCTATGTCTATGCCGAGTTCAAGCGCGTTGGTTGAGACGACGCCTTGTATAGCGCCGCTTCGTAAGCCTTTTTCGATTTCTCTGCGCTCGTTGGGGAGAAGTCCGCCCCGGTAGGCTTCGACGGCGATGTTTTCGTTGTCGGTGAAGATGTTTTTGAGTGCGTCGTTGACGTAGGAAGCGACGACTTCGGTTCTGACGCGGGAGTGGGCGAAAAGTATGGTTTTGACATGGACGCGGAGGAAGGCGAGCATCCAGCGCTGGCTTTCGGTGGTAACGGGGCGGCGTATGCCTTGTACGGCATCCACCAGGGGCGGATTATAGAGGATGACGCGCTTTTCGCCCCGGGGCGCGCCATTGTTGTCGATGAGGGTGACCGGACAGCCGATGAGGGTTTCGGCGAGTTCCTGCGGATTGGCGATGGTGGCAGAGCAGAGGATGAACTGCGGCGATGCGCCGTAGAAGGCGGCTATGCGGCGGAGACGGCGGATGACGTTGGCGACGTGGCTGCCGAAGACGCCACGGTAGGAGTGGGTTTCGTCGATGACGATGTATTTGAGGCGCGAAAAGAAGCTTATCCATTTGGGATGGTTGGGAAGAATGCCGTCGTGGAGCATATCGGGGTTGGAGATGATGAGCCGTCCCCGGTCGCGGGCTGATACGCGGAGGCTGCCGGGCGTGTCGCCGTCGTAAGTGGAGATTCGTATGGGGAGAGGCGCGTCGCCGGTTTCGGAGGCGTCCTCGTTTGCTTCACCGAGCGCGATTTCGTTGAGTTCCGCCTGTTGATCCTGTGAGAGGGCTTTGGTGGGAAAAAGGTAGAGGGCGCGGGCGGTTTCGTCGGCGAGAAGGGCGTTCAGCACGGGAAGGTTGTAGCAGAGAGTTTTGCCGGAGGCGGTGGGGCTTACGACGACGACGTTTTTGCCTGCTTGGAGAGTGTCCCATACTGCCGCCTGATGCGTGTAGAGGCGGTCTATACCCCGCCGCCGAAGGTTGCGGGCGAGGCGCGGGTCAAGGTCGTCCGGGAAAGGCTCATAGGAGCCAGCGCCCGCGGGGATGAGACGATCTTCCGCAATATAGGGCGCAAAGCTGTTTTCGCCGATGATGGCGTCGATGATGGCATTATTGTCCATAGTGTACGATTAGTATACTCCAAGGAAGCGGTACTGTCAAATCCGATATGCCCTACTTAAACCGTACTTTGTTCTGCCCCGTAGCTTGATCTGTCTCCACATAGATTTCCGTTTTGACCTCTTTAATCGGGATCCATTTCACCGAGAATGTGATCTGGTTGTTGAATCGGTACATAAACGGGCGCCGGGACTGGTCTAAATAGGGGGCAATGTCCACACGCAGAGTCGCGTCCCAATCGCCCAAATGATGGGTCATGTCCAGCGAGAGAGATTTCAACTTAAAGCCGGAAGATCGCCGCCGCACGTCGCTGTCAAAACGGAAAGAGTTTACCAGATCGACAAATACGTTCCGTTCGCCGGGCATCTCTATGCCTGTCCTGAAAAAAGGCATATTCTGCAAGTAGCGGTAAATCACGTTGTTTTCCGAATTCACCGCGAGTTTTATGTCCAGAAATTTCGCTATGTTAAGCCCAAAGGACAGGGAGAAGGTAAAATTCGAGTAGGTATAGCGCTGTAAATCCAAAGACAAACTGGAATTTACGTTTACCGACAGGGATAGGCGATCCTTCCAGAAATCAGTCCGCGCGATGTCCTTCGCATAACCCACACGCAAACTGTAGGGGTTCAGTTTTTCCCGCGCGGCTGTCTGCACCCAGCCCACATCCGGCACTAAGTCGTATTTTTTGGTGCGAAGCATGGTGAAAACAGTAGAGAATCCGCCCAGATGCAGCGTGGAGGTAAGATTCGTCCATTCTGAAAGTTCCGGATCATAGATTGCGTACTGCTGAAAGGAATAGCTTGCGCCCTTGGCGCCGCCAAAAAAACTGCCCGCAAGCGCCTGATATCTGAAGGTCTGCGTGATATAGACCGGATCATAGGTGCGTTTACGCCCGTCAAGCAGCGTCTCCGGCTGCCGCCTGTCTTCCAATCCAAACGGCTCATAAGTGAAGCGATTGAACATTCTGCTCCGTACGTTGGTTTCGCTGAACCACAGGCGCATGGTCGCATTGGCGGCTATCGAGGCGTCTTCCGGCGGCAGACTTGCGGTCAGTGTGAGATTCTGTACCATATCCATCACCGAGGCGTTGATGTTCGCCGTGAGTCGCTGGTATTCAAGCTGCTCCGCCTCCCATGCTCCAAAGATTGTCCGCCATTTGGGATTGCTTATAGGGCTGTTCGTGTCATACTCGTTTCTGGCGATAAGTCCTTTCAGCTCGTACCGAAAGTTCGTGTCCTTCCACATAGGATCGACGTAGAAGGGTTTGAGATCGGCGGTGTACTCGTAGAAGGTGGAATATTGCGTCTGCTGGAAGGTCCTGCGCCGCGCTGCTTCACGCTTCGATTCGGTGTCGTATTCCAAGCTGGTTTCATCAAGGAAATTGTAGCCCTGCCAGGCGCCTGTCGCCGAAAAACGGAAACCAGTAGAAAAAAGTCCCTGGCTGTGCCGGAAATTCACGCCCATGCTGCCCTCGCCGCGCACGCTTGAAAGCACCGAGGATATGTCGCCCCAGTTGACATCAGCGGACTCCCGCCATTTTGTCTGAGAGAACTGCAATTCCGAGGTGGAGGCTGGTGCGAGCCGGTAGTCGAGCGTAACCGCTGCGCCGCCTCTTGAAGGCAGGTTGAAGCTCTGGTTCAAGGCGGGCGGGATGAGATCACCGGATGGCTCGATTCTGCGGGTTCCACTGCTGGATTCGCCCGCGTCCCATGGCGGCACCGGAACGCCCAAGCCATTGAGGTAATCGGGCGTATCTTCCTTCGTTGACGCCGTGATCCGTCCCGTTCCTCCCAGAGAGAGGGGCGTTCCGGCAAGAGACGCGTTGAGCGAAAATATCGTCCATTTATCAGGATAGAAAAAGAGACGGCTGGGGGACACACTGCCGGAGAATTTCTCGGAATTCTTCCTGCCAAAAGCGAGGTTGCTACTGATGCTGGAAAAAACAAAGGAAGAGAGATACGGCGAGAAAAACGAAGGGAGCTGCGGGGTAAGTGACGAATTGAGCGTCCATGAATACGAGCCTAAGGATGTATCGGCAATACTTGACGAATCGTCCTCTTCATCGGCGCTTAAATTAAGCAGTTTCATAATATCAAAAACTTCCGAGCGATCCATGAAATCCTCGTCGATGAAGGGATCAGAATAGAACGGCATATTCCATGAAAACGATCCGAATTTACCGGCGACCGATCCGGTGGTTTTGAAACGGTAACGGAACGGAACATCCAAGGAAAAAAACGCGGTTGGATAGTTCCCATCTTCGTCACGTTCCCATGTCCAGTGATCTTCTCCATTGGCGTCGTAGGGCGTATTGCCCGAATAAATCTCCCGGCTCAAGGCAAATCCCGCTGATATATCGATCTTGCCCATCACGCCTTTTGCCGGTATGGACAGCTCCGCGCCGAAATACGTCCCCAGATTGGCGTAAAGGTCGAACAGCACGGACAGGCTTGTCTCGTCCGCTGCCACAGCTTTTTTGCCCGTGCTTCGCAGGAACAGCCCGTGCCGCTCCTTTTCCATACCGGTATCGTCGCCAAACATGCTGGAAAACGAGCTTTCCGAGGAGCTTTCCGCCTTGGGTCTGCCCAGTATATAGGTGGTGGTTTGAAAGAAACTGCCTTCCCGCGTGCGCATACCCACGACAGGGTGGAACACGATTTCGTCAGAAGGGAGGTAGAAAAAAGGCAGCCAGAGCACGGGAATTTCACCGACTTTCAGCACGGCGTTCGCCACAGCCCAGTCCGATCCCGACAACAGCCACATCTTGGAGGCGTTTAATGACCAATACGGCTCTTCGGTCTTGGCGTTGCTCACTCGCGCCTTCGTCATCACAATAGAGTCATCGCTATCTACGGAAATCACCGTGCCTTCAAAGCGGTACGCGGAATCAGCCTCGGCGATCTCGCGCTGTGATTGCCCATTAGTCAGTATGGTAGCCCAGTTTTCAAGATCAACGGTAATGGAATCGCCCCGGAATGTTTCGATCTCATCCCCTTCCGTCTTCTCGTAAAACACCCCGCCCGAAGCGCTGAGCCAGTTCCGCGTCCTGTTATACAGGATTTCTTCCGCGTTTATGCGATGAACCGCATCACCTTCTTTAAGACTGATCCGTACGCCGCCTTTAAGCCGCGCGTAGTCCTCGTCCGCCACTTCAAGGGTGAAATATTCGGTGCTGCGCGCCGACTCTATGATGATAGTCCGCCCCCCTTCCGGCAGCGTTCCATCCGAGCGCGGCAGTGCGTAATAGTCGCGCAGTCGGTTCGCAAGATCATCTTTTGAGCCGCCGTCGCTCAATCCCAGCGCCCGGCACCATATAGCGAGTTCTGCAAGCGTCGAGGTGCGTATGTCCATCTCCTCGATGCTTTCTTTCGGCTCGTCTGCCTCTTCTGCGGGTACTTCCGCCAGTACTCCCGCGTCCTGCAACGAAGGGTTTTCTCCCGCTCCCGGGGAAATCGGCGCAATACTCCCCACATCCTGCGAAAACGCCTTTCCGTCGCCCCAAAAAAGACCTATTGTTAAAAATGTTAAAAATAGGAAGACCCGGACTTTTACCACGTTTTTTATGCTTTTGCGCGCAATACGTTTGCGCCCGCATCCTTATTCAAAAGAATCCGAAAAAACCGTCATATCGGAGAGTTCCACGTCGGGATGGTGATAGCGTTTTGAAACCGGCGTGAAACGGAGGTACTGTATAGCGCGCATGGGACACCAGTTCAGGCAAGCTTGGCAATGTTCGCACGACGCCGAAAACACCGGCTTGCCGTTTTGCAGGGAAATCGCGCCCGACGGGCATATTCTCGCGCACGCGCCGCAACTATTGCACCGGTCGCTGATACGGTAACTTTTCACAAACAGCGGTATCGCAGCACGGAGCAGGGACGAGACAAACACCGACAAGGGGCGGAAAGGTATAAGCGGGCGTGTGGTTTTCCGTTCTTTGAGGTCGCGCGCAATTCGGTCGGTGGCTTCCGCCTGCATCGCGGTACGTTTTGCTACGGTTTTGTCTGTGGGCGCGCCGAACACCGGAACATAGTTCTCCACGCTGGGGATTTTTCCGGCATAGGAAAGCGACGTCTTTTTCCGCGCGAGCAGCCGCTGGGCTTCGGCAAGCGCCCCGCCTGGGCTGGTGCCGTACGTAACGATTACGGCGCAGTAAGGGGCTTGAATCGAGACGCGCTGGAGGAAGCGCCGTACCATAAGGGGAAGCTGGTACGCATACGCAGGCGAGAGGATCACAATGGCGTCCGCTGCGGCGGGCGCAGAAGCACTGACGGAATCCGCCGAAGGAGACGCCGTATCCGGCTGAACATGTTGCAGATGCGGTGCGGATCGCATTTCATGGGCTATATTGAACACAGCGCAAGGCTCGCCCGCTTGTTTCAGCAGATCGGCTATGCGCCGCGCTGACCATAAAGTGTTGCCTGTGCCGCTAAAGTAGTATATATTCGTCATTTCTGCTTTGTATTATAACGAAAAAAGGCGCTTTTCACAAGAGTGGTTTTCGCTGCCGAGCGCGTAACTTGACGTACCATAACTTTAATAGTATAGTAGCTACGATATGCGCGGTTCTTTCATCGGAAAATGTCTGTTTCTCATATCGGTGCTGTGCGTCGTGTGCGCTCTCGCTCTTTCCGAAAGTTTCGTCTTACCGCATATCGATCATGGCTGTATGGATCATGACTGTCCTATCTGTCCGCATATTAAAACGGCGTTCGGCGTTCTTAAAAGCCTATCTTCACTGTGCGCGGTGTTTTTTCTGTCCCGTTTAATCTTACGCCCCGCGTCTGTACGAGTGCCGCGCCCGATAGTTTACATCCCACGCGCCATGTTCGGCGCCATCAATATACAACCCAACACCTGCTCACACCCTCCTTGATTTGTTCGCTCCTCCACGTTCTTTTCGCGTGTACTGGAGCTTAACGAATAAATCTAAACTTGAAAAAATATCTGATATTTCGGGCTATGACCCGCGCGGCGTAAAACCGCGTAAAACGTAACTGGAGGTTGTCTCATGTTTCAATTTTATAAAACTATACAAAAAATATGCGTTGCCGTGCTTATCTTTGCGGCGGCACAGACGGTTTCCGCGCTGTCCCAGCAGGAGGAACAGGCGGACGATGGCAAGATCAAGGTAACGACGGTAATTTTCGCGCCCTATGATTTTGTCCGCGAAATAGCGGGGGATAAGGTGCATCTCACCATGCTGCTGCGGCCGGGCGCGGAATCCCATTCCTATGAGCCGTCTCCCCAAGATATCATCACTATTCAGAATAGCGACGTATTTATCTATACCGGCGGCGAAAACGACGTCTGGGTTGATCGTATTTTGGGGTCAATGGACACATCCGGTATGAAAATCATCAGGATGATGGATTCGGTAAAACTGGTTGAGGAAGAAATCGTCGAAGGAATGGAAGACGCCGATCACAATCATGAAGGACATGACCACGAGGAAGAGGAAGCGGAAGATCATGAAGGACATGATCACGAAGTCCATGACCATGAGGAAATTGTCTATGACGAACATGTATGGACCTCGCCCGCAAACGCCGCGCTTATTGTTTCCGCTATAAGCGGCGCGCTCTGCGAAGCTGACCCCGCCAACGCCGCCCTGTATCGGCAAAACACCACCGCCTATCAGGCGAAACTTGCACAGCTTGACGCGGCGTTCTCAAGTATTACTTTCAGCGCAAAACGGCGTATTGTCGTCTTTGGCGACCGGTTCCCGTTCCGCTATTTCACTGACCGTTACGGACTTGAATATTACGCCGCCTTCCCCGGCTGCTCCACCGAAACCGAGCCGAGCGCGGCGACTGTCGCCTTCCTTATTGATAAGATACGGGCGGAACATATCCCGGTTGTCTTCCACATCGAGCTTTCCAACGAGCGTATGGCGAATACAATAGCCTCGGAGACAGGCGCGAAGAAGCTGCTGCTCCATTCCTGCCACAATCTCTCAAAGGCGGATTTTGACAAAGGTGCAAGTTATCTTTCACTGATGAATCGAAACGTTGAAGCTCTGCGGGAAGCGCTGAATTAAGCATTTTTGGCGGCGGGGAGTATATTCTTCGCCGCGTATTAAAGGAGATGTATAAGAAATATGGAAGACTTAATACGCTGCGAAAACGCCTCCTTTGGCTATGATTCCCACGCCGCCATAAGCGGCGTCAGTTTCAGCCTGCAAAAAGGCGCGTATCTCTGTATCATAGGGGAGAACGGCGCGGGAAAAAGTACTTTGCTTAAAGGACTGCTGCGGCTTTTGAAACCGCTTGCAGGAAACGTCGTATATGGATCGGAATTTGACTCTTACGGAGTTGGGTGGCTCGATCAGACTGTAGCGGCGAAGAAGGATTTTCCCGCTGGTGTGAGAGAGATCGTGTTATCCGGCTTCATGGGAAAGATGGGGCTGCGCCCTTTTTACACGCAGCAGGAAAAACAGATCGCGTCACGGAACATGGAGCGCGTACATATAACGGATTTGCAGCGCCGCTGTTTCAGGGAACTTTCCAGCGGACAGCAGCGGCGGGCGCTCATCGCCCGCGCCTTGTGCGCCACAGAAGGATCAGCCGCGCCTCTGCTCGCGCTTGACGAGCCTTCCGCGGGTCTTGATCCGTCCGCCTCAGACAACCTGTACGGACTCCTCGCGGAAGCGAACAAAGAAATGGGGCTTACTATTGTGATGATCTCTCACGACATAGACGCGGCGCTGAAATACGCGACACACATCCTGCAGCTACGAAGAACCCAAGTGTTTTTCGGTGATCCGTCAGAATATCGTGAATTAGGAGGAACCAATGTTTGAAGTGCTGCGGGAAATGTTCAGCTATAACTTTTTGATACGGGCAGTCGTTGTGGGCGCGCTCGTGTCGGTATGCGCGGCGTTGCTCGGCGTCAGCCTTGTGTTGAAGCGTTACTCGATGATAGGGGACGGGCTTTCGCACGTAGGTTTCGGCGCGCTCGCGCTGGCAACGGCGATGAACGCGGCGCCGCTTGTGGTGTCGGTTCCGGTGGTGGTCACCGCGGCGTTTCTGCTGCTGCGGCTCTCGGAAAACAGCAAAATTAAAGGGGATGCGGCAATTGCGTTAATTTCTACTGGCGCGCTGGCTGTAGGCGTAGTCATCATAGCGCGGACTACAGGCATGAACACGGACGTATGCAACTACCTTTTTGGAAGTATTCTTGCCATGAGCAAAAGTGACGTATATTTGAGTGTAGTTTTGTCCGCTGCCGTACTGGTTTTGTTCGCCCTTTTCTATCATAAATTATTCGCTATAACCTTTGATGATTCCTTTGCGCGGGCGGGCGGGGTCAACACGCGGCTTTACAATATGCTCATCGCGCTACTCACGGCACTGACCATCGTACTGGGTATGCGTATGATGGGCGCTATGCTGATTTCAAGCCTGATCGTGTTCCCGGCGCTTACGTCCATGCGGGTATTCAAGACATGGCGCGGCGTTACGGTTTCGTCCGCATTGATCTCCATAGTCTGCTTCTTTATAGGCGTGGTACTCTCGTATCTCTACGCGCTCCCGACCGGCGCGAGCGTAGTGATCGTAAACATAGCGGCGTTTCTCATCTTTTGGGCGGTCAACGGACTGCGTCCTGCCGTACGTCGGGCGGCGGCAATTTCCCTCGTCTGCCTTATAGCGAGCAGCTGCGCTGAAGAAGGAAGAAACCTCTCATTTGGAGGACAGACAAACAACGCCGGAACGGTAGCGGTTGATATTTCCGAAACAGCCCTTCAGGGAGCATCATCCTCGAATGACGCGCCCAAAGCTGCTGCAGTGCCAAAAGACATTGAAATAAAGGAAAAAATGTTCATAGCCCAGACCAATGAGATTTACCTCAACGCCGAGGACTATATCGGGAGTAACATCACGCTGGAAGGGCTTTTCAAGACGCAGGAATCGTGGGTGGAAGGCGGCGATCCGTACTGTTTCGTTCTGCGCTATGGACCGGGCTGCTGCGGCGCCGACGGCAACGCCGGTTTCGAGGTAGCGTGGAACAAGGACAATCCCGCCGCGCAAGAAGCCCCCTACCCTGCCGTGGACGAGTGGGTGCGAGCGGAAGGCACGCTGTCATTCTATGAAGAGGACGACTACCCATATTTATACATACGATTGGATTCTCTTGAGACGCTGGAAGAGCGTGGCGCGGAATTCGTAATGCAATGAGAGGGAATGCCGTGATGCGTGCCTTATTCTCTAACAATAGTGAATGACAGCTCTTGTCCTGCAAGCGCTTCAGGGCGTTTATACCGGTAGACAACCTCATTGCTTGTGCATTGCACTGGAACCAGCGCGATCTGCGCCGTTTGCATGAAATTACTTTCATATAAAAAGACGTCCGCGCTCATAGCGTCCGTATCCGTCTCCAAGAGGTATACAGTGATCCCTTCGCGTACATCGCGGAAGCCGCGTCGACTCAAGCTGGTTACAGACGCAGTTCTGCCGCTCGTTTCCTTACCGGTTTTCTTGTAAAACAGGGTGTAGTCCATATCCGGCTTAAAAACGAGCGTCATATCGTCGTTTTCCAAACGGACAACGCGTTTTTGGGCAATCGGTGCAAGGACATACTCATTATAAGCGCCTTCGCAGGCCGCCGCCTCTTTTGACCAGTCAGCCGCGGGCGCGCCGCCGGAATTCGGCGAAACAACGGCTTCCTTCCCACCCGCGCAGGAACCTATGACCGGCACACACAAGATCAAAGCCGCCGCGGTAAAAAAAACGCCGCGCATACATCCCCTTAGTTCCATATCAGCCGCCGCCGCAATTTCACATAGTCATAGCCGCCGCTGTTTCCGCTGCCTGCGCTCCGGCTCGTGTCAATTTCCACACCATAATCATGCCAAAAATCATACATTCCGTCTTGCAAAAAGAAGTCTGTATTAGACGGTGTATCATCATTCCATGTCGTGTCTATAAGATACCACGCATCTCCTTCTCCTTTATCGACATAAGCTTCAACCCACGCGTGCAGTTCAGAAATACGGTTCGTTGTAGAGTTCCTAACCCTGCCCGACTTGTAGCGGATTTTGATCCCTTGCGCCCGCGCGAGCGCCGCTGTCAGATTTGCGTAGCCTTCACATACCGCAATCTTGTTATGAAACGACGAAAGCGCATCCTGCTTCTTCCGTCTTCCATCGAGAAGACTATCCTCGTCGTATTCAAGGTTGGTCGTAACCCACTCGTTGATAGCGGACAATTTAGCTATAGGATCGGATATACCGGAACAAATGTCATTAGACAAAGTAATTATTTCGGAAGACTCACTCTGCACATGGGCGGAGGGAAAGAGCGTCCGGTCGTCAGGTTGTGCCAATGGATATGTGTTTTCTATGGTATACAGAACATTAGACCTTCCCCCTATTTCATACAAGTCGCCGTCTCCGTGCAAAGCGGCTTTAAGCCGCGTCACATTATATATATGCATCTTATACTCGCCTGCACCGTAACGCAGGACTATTTCCTGTTCAAAATCACCAGTAGTCTTATCTCCCAGTATAACATAGAAATACGGTTCTGGTTTAACATCTTTATCATATTCGTCCTCCGCTAAGGAAATAACTGCATCGGACGGCGGCCATATATCGATAAGGATATAATTACAAAAATCATTCACCGCTGTTCCCTTTACCGTGAATTTAGCGGTACTGGTACTAGAAGGCGGACTTTGCAAAAGATTTAGGTCACCCGGATTCCCCTTGTGATCAAACCAGTAAGAGATTGGTGGAGGGGGGTGATCCGCTCACACCGCTCCCAGTGTCGCAGGCAAACAAAAGCGCTGCCGCCGAAACGCATAACAACAGCTTTTTAATCATAGTTCTCTCCATAATAAATCGGCTTATACGTTGTTATTCAGCCATAGAATCTAAATACTCTTGCAAGGCAGCGCCAAAACCGGTTTTCGCGCCGCCTATATTAGTCACCGCCCACCGTACGGCGCGGTTTTCCGCTTCGGAAAGCGAAACATGTCCTTCGCGGCGGTTGAACTGGTAGGGAGACAGCTCGTTCCCGTTTTGACTGTCAAGAATGGCGGCGTTTACTGTAATACGGGAGAATTTGTTGGACGTGAGGGAAACTTCTTCAAGGGAAACCTCTACGTTAAGCTGATAGCGGGAATTCGTCCCGCCGGTGCGGAAGCCCTTGTCTTTTACCGCGTCCATGAACGCCGTCTTTATATTATTAGCCATAACAGACGTTACATTAGGTGTCATGGGCTTTACGTTCACCGCTATAGGAATATTAGGCAGAATTTCGGATTTCGCCTCACTGCGGTATGCCGCACCACTTTTTAGACTGCCGCGCACATTGGCGGTGTCGCCTATGACGGACAGCACGTTGGCGTAAATCTGGTTCGCATCCGCGATGACCGCCGCTTGCTGATAGCGAATGTAGCCGTCAAAACTGTACCTGTCCCCGCCGATAAGCTGATTAATTGTGTCAACATTCGCGTTGATAATGTCCGTGTAAATAGAGCGGGTGCGCGCCCTGTCCATAACGGCTATGGAATAGTAGGTTTTCGCGGAGCTGTCATACCAGCGGTCGGCTATCTGCGCCCCGATGAGCGTATCAAGCTGTGTGGAAATTGAGATGCTGTCATCAACGCTTGTACTGGAACGTATCTGCGCGGAATTTTTCTCCATAACCTCGCGGTATGATGTCATAGTTTCGTTGTCCCACTGTACGGTTCTGCCGAAAAGCGCGGTCAGGGTGGCGAAAGCTCTTTGATCCGCGGCGGACTCGGTGGGACCGCTGCCGGTTTCGGAGATATAGTCGGCTTCGTTGTACGCCGCGTCTTTGGACGCCACCCACGCAGGACGCGCGCCGCTTTTCACCGGAGCGTCTGTAGAGGCACCGCCTGCTGGGCTCGTATTCGCGCCGCCAGTTCCCGGCGTATCCGTCCTAGGCGCGGGCGGGTCTGTTGTAACGGACTGACCGCCGCTCCGGGCGTTACCACCGTTATTCAGTGCGTCAAGTGCGGCTTGCCGGGCGGCGTACGCATCTTCTGCATCCCGCTGGCTGTCGGTCAATGATGACGTGGGAACCGATCCCGGCGCACTCACGCACGCCGACAAAAGAATAACAACGCCAATTTTCGCAATCGAAGATATTATTTTATACATACAGCCTCCATAAGATTAAGCTTGTTTCGTTCAATACTCACATTGTCAAACGGAATCGATTTCAACAGATTATTCCGCGCGTCGTAATATTCTATGGCAAACGAATATACTCCCGGCGGCAGGAATATCCCCGCGATATGCACCTTGCCTGGAAAATAGCGGGAAATCCGCAAGTCTGCCCGCTCGGTCGCTTCGGCAAAAATCTGCGTCCCCAAACCTAACAAGCCCATCAAGAGCGAAGTATTCGGCTCAGTGTCGGTTTTGCTCGCCGCCGTGGCGTTCAAAGCGGCGGCCGTTCCCCCTTTGAGCGTGGCGCGCAGGATGGATTTGAGATACACAACCGATTCCCGCATCTTATAGGTCTCATAGGCGACCGCTTCAATATTCTCTAAGAGTTCAAGATCGACGCGCCGCCCGTCCGAAAAAACCGCCGCTACCCGCGCCACCCGCGAAGGGCGCGATACCAGTTCCGGCAGCGCCACTTTGATCCAGCCAGTTCCCAAAGGGATACGCATCGTTTTTTCTTCCTTCACCGGCGAAAATCCCGAAAAACTGATAAGATTGAGGCGGGCGTTCCCTTCCGAAAGGGTTAACTCATCCGCAATGGAGGACGGCACGGGGAAGTTATACAAGCCGGGCGCGTCGGTAAACGCCTTCTGCAAATTCCGCCAGTCCACTTCGGCGTTTGAATCGCCTATACTGCGGTAAAAAAGCATACTTAGATAACAGGCAAGCGCGGAATTGGAAAACGCCGAAGCTGTTGCGGACTCTTCAATCGACACGCCAGACACTTCAGCTTCCTGCTGCATCTCCTGAATCAAACCCGCATATTTCGCAGCAAGCTGGTCAAGCTTCTGACTCATCCCCCGCACTTCAACGAGCGCCCCCTCAAGATTACCCTTGTGATAGTAGTTCAGTGCGTTAAACGCCTTGACGTAAATATCTTCGTAATCCTCGCCGCCGTATTCCTGCGCCGTGTCATTAGTGATATAGGTGGTAATTTCCATCGTAACACTTTTGGTAAACGCCGCCTGAATGCCCAATTCGGCGGACTGCAATAGTTGTATGGAATCGTCATATTGACCGGCGTAATGAGAAATCACGCCCTTATCCAAATAGTACAGCACCGCGTCGCGGTCACGGTAGAGGCTTGATTTTTGGGATTCCAACATCGACAGCGCTCCGTCAAAATCCTCTATAGCAATAGAGGATTCAACGCCAGTATGTGGAATGGTTACGCAGGCGGCAAGCGAAAAGCTCAATAATAGGATGCACAGGCGGTTGATCCTTTTTTTCATTCTTTTCCTATATAAAACTAAAACTTCAGTTTCGGCTGGTTAATAACCTTCTTGATCTCGCTGTTCTCGTCAGTCCAGTAGAGCGCGCCGGTTTCTACGTTTACCAATTCGGCGGTAACGACATAGGTGCGCGTGGACAGGTTGCCAAGGCGGTCAACGATAGTTTTAACAGAACCAGTAAGCAAAAAATCCGCGCCGGTCTCGTTGCCTATGCTGGCAGCGGTATCCTCGCTCGCGTTAACAAGTTGATCCTGCTGTTCGGCGCGAATCTCGCCTTGGGTCGCGGAATCCGCCACGAATTCGGCTTTGCCGCTGTTCGTGATGACGACTTTCATTCTGGTGGCGATTATGGAGGGATCGAGATGCTCGTCGCTGTTGTTCTTGAAAGAGCCTATCCTGATACGCGGCCGCCGCCCCTGCTCTTCCGCGAATTCAGCGATACGCCGTGAACTCAGGCAGGAATCTATAAGGGACTCGCACACGATTTGAACATCGGTGTTGTTCCAATAGCCGCTTAAATCCGTAAGGGAACTTGCTGGAACCCTGCTGACGCTGGGCGAACCCACGCACGAAAAAAGGAAAAACGTCGCTGCCATAACGAACATTGTTTTCTTTAAGATTGGTACAATTTTTAAAACTTTCAAAGTTTCCATACTTTTAGATTCCTCCTTAACAAACATATTCTACTATTCCATAACCTTGCATGTATCATCCAATATCAAAATAGCATTGTTATCTGTTAAATCAAGATGCGGATTTTCAAGGGTATTTATAACTCCAGCAACTGTTCCGCTTGACGTATGCACGCTCAAAGTACAGTTAATAAATTTAAGACTATCAGGTAAATTATTAGCAGCAACTATGCTTCCTGCACTGACACCAACATAAATACCACCATTATTTATAAACTCATCTATCGACTTATTGAAGCCCGTTTTATGTATCCTTTCAAGCAAATAGCGCGGATCTCCTCCTGTAAAATATACAACATCATATATGCTTAATTCATCTATTTCCATAGTACAATGCAAATCAAACACCTTGATATTTTCACTCAAAATACCGGCTTTTAATAAATCATTCATACATTTTGGCAGTACAGCAATAGCGTCAGGATAGTTTGCGGCAGTAGGGATAAACAATGCTTTTACTTCAGAAGGTTTTTTATCCAAAAGTCCTTGAAATATCTCAAGTATACGTTTTGTCTCAAAACCTGCTGATGTTAATAACATTTTTCTCATTTTTAGCCTGCTCCCGTCGCAGTTAATTCCATTTGATTATATCATTAATACTCATGCCTATCAATGACATATTTTCTGTCTGCCGCCATTCAATATCCTAATTCGTGGACATATCTTTTGCTATGGCTAAAGTATATACCCCGTTTGTTTTCGGATCAAGCCATGTCCGTTTGTTTTCGGATCAAGCCATGTATCCAGTACGTAAAAGTTATTCAGCATTCCATGGGCGTATATTGTATTGCCAGATGTAACGCGGTAGTCAAACGCGCCGCCGCCCTGCCGGTTTTGATAATCGTTTGAAATGGTGGCGGACAGGTCTTTTATAATGGAAAGAACAGTGTTCTCAAAAGAAAACCACACCGTATTGGAAAGATTCGTGCGTGAAGATGCGTAACCTACGCCGGTAACATAGCCCTTAAACGTGGGCGGATTCATTATCCATGAAGGTTCGCCGCTATTCTGTCTTCTGAATGACACGCCTGAGGGAAGAGCGGCTTTATAGCGCGTTTTTACAAAGACGGCGTTTTTAACGCGAATCACGTCGAAAGCTTCGTCATAAACGAGGTCTTCCGTATATTTTTGATAATCAGAAGCATAGACAAGTTCGGTTGTGGAATCGTTGACATAATCCCATACGCTGTTGCCGGTATGCAAACTGGTAGTCAGTGTCCCCTCAACAGTTTGGAACACGGCGACTTTTTTTGCGGCGTCTTCCAGAGCGCTCTTTATGGCGTCCGCTTCTTTCACTTTACTGGGGGACGAACCTATAAAACACAAATAACCCCCTGAAGGAGCTGTGTTCCAGAAATTCGCCTCAAACAAAGACTCGGCGTTTGAAACAGATGCGCCGCCTACGGAAGGTACGGCAGCGGGCGCTTGTGCTGTTGGTATGCCAATACAGGCACATATCACGACTGAACAAGAAAATAACAATATTCTTTTAATAAGTGATTTTTGAAAAAAATTAGAAACCATCGGACTCTCCGCCGTCGATAATCACGGCTTGGCTGCGGTATATGCCAAAAAATGTATCCCTCCCCTTGCAGGGGAGGGAGTTCAAAAACTTCAGAAGACTAGATTATTCGTCAACAACAGTCGGTCTTCCCTGGTTTTTGCCAAAGGTGTTCTCAATGGCGGCGTCCATGGCGTCCATGGCCTGCTGCTTCCTGAATTCACTGTAGTCGGCGAGTTCGTTGTTCAGAATGGAATCAAGCGCATCCTTGGAACTTGATTTCGCGTCGGCGGTGGAAATCCGCGCAAGCGCGTACCATGTGCCGTCGGAAGCTTTGTAGCGCTGGGTGATCCTCATACCGGAAAGTCTCTGGTTGGTCAAGGTCTGAGTGATGTTATCCTGCGCATTCAGAATGCGAGGATCAGCGTTTGAGCCAGCGTTGCTGGTATAGTCGGTGAACATGTTCTTCACGTTGACTTCAAGCTGCTGCGCCAAAGACACAAAGGCGCGGTTTTCCGCGGTCGTCCGGGAAAGGGCGTCATCGTTGATCTTCGCCTGTCCGATACCGTAAATGCCGTCTTCGTCATCCGGCGGATTAAGCACGAAATCAGGAATATCCGACTGCTGAACGGGAGCGGGAGCCGGAGCCGAACCGCAACCACCCAAAACCAAGGACAGCGCCATAAGCGCTGTTAAAAGCATATACACGCTTTTTTTCATAAGAATCTCCTCTTACTAAAATATTTTCAACTTCCCCTCAAAGGAAAGTGGAATCCCAATACATTTTTTATTATTTTTAAGAAACTCCCGTCCGGCACGGTTATTTCTTGCTATATTAGGAAGTGAGGAACCTCCTTATACCAGCCTGTCTGATCCCGTACATTGCAGTATTATAACTTTTCCCAGAAAAATGTCAACTGCTTTTAAGGAAATCCTTATCTACTAAGAAACCGATGCTCCTGTGCCGCTGTTAGGGATTTCGCGCGCCTGTACCGGAGGATCGTTTTGCGCGAGCAGCGTGTCCAAAATTTCACGCGCGGCGGTAACGTCAAATTCAGGGAACAACGTACGTTCTTCTTCAAACAAAAAGGCGAAAAACTCACGCGCAGACGCCTTAGGATACGCCGTGCGATACCACCACGCGCCGTCCGCTGTTTTCGCCCGTATATTGACAACCGCGTCATCAAGCGGCATATACGCGGTCTTGTTTTTCACGTCGGAAAGCAACGCCTCGTTCGGAACCGCGCCCGTGATCCTGCCGTACGCGGCGAAAAGATCATCCATATATGTACCAAGTAGCATCCTGACCGAATTTTCCGCCAGCTCTTCAGCGCGCTGCATGGAAAGGCTCTGCCTTTCATTAAAGGCGCAGCCTATTCCCCAGATGGCATCTTCAGGCGGCGTCTCGTTGAGCCAAGCGGGAAACCCTTCAGTCCTTGTAGTTTCCCTCTCAGTTGCAGTCGAAAATTCCTCCATTCCTGCAGTTACTCCCTCACTCGATACGCACGCGGAAAACAGTGCACACAACACAAACAGCGTAGTAAATCGTACAACAAGAGCGAAAAAAGACAACTGAGTTATTCTCATATATAGAAAAATATAGCACGTTTAACGCGAATTTCAATGTTATTGTATTGATTTTTTTTTTTTTTTTAGAATAATGCTTTGTAAATCAACGACTATTTGTCGCAGCTCGGGCGTATAATAAGTAATGGATATTAGTCCCGTCTGTGAATATCTATAGTAGAGAAACAGATAGTTTTAGAATAAAAGGTTAAAATCATTCAAAAGGAGAAAAAAATGCAAAAAATCCCTGTCGGCATCTTGGGTGCTACTGGAATGGTGGGGCAAAATTACATTACCCTGCTCAATGATCACCCGTGGTTTGAGGTACGCTATGTTGCGGCGTCCCCCCGAAGCGCGGGTAAAACGTATAAAGAAGCCGTCGCCGGGCGCTGGCATTTGGAAAAAACATACGCGGAGGCGGTGGGCGCTTTGCTTGTGGCGGACGCGAACGACGTGAAGGCGGCTCAAGCGGCGGCAGGATGCGGGGAATGCGCCTTTGTGTTTTCCGCGCTTGAAATGGGCAAAGACGAAACACGCGCCCTTGAGGAGGCGTACGCCGCCGCCGGTATTCCAGTGATTTCCAACGCCTCGGCGCACCGAAGTACGCCAGACGTGCCTATGCTCATCGCCGAGGTGAATCCGCACCACGCGGACATTATTCCTTTTCAACGGAAGGCGCGGGGCTGGGACGGAAAAGGCTTTATCGCGGTGAAGCCAAATTGCTCTCCAGAGTTACATGACACCGTTCCACGCGCTTGTCCAAGCGGGTTTTGAGATACGGCGGGCTGTCATTACGACCTTGCAGGCGGTTTCCGGCGCGGGCTATCCGGGAGTATCCAGCATGGACATTCTGGGAAATGTGGTGCCGTTCATAGGCGGCGAGGAGGAAAAGTCCGAGAACGAGCCGCTCAAGATTTTCGGCGCGATACGGAACGGCGTGATCGCGGCGGCGGAATTTCCCCGTATAGCTGCTCATTGCAACCGCGTGCCAGTGATAGACGGACATACTGCCTGCGTCAGTATGGAATTCGGCGAAAAAAAGCCGTCTATAGAAGAAATCAAGCGGATTTGGATGGAATTCCGCGCTCTGCCGCAGGAGTTAAACCTGCCCTTCGCGCCCGCTCAACCCATTATTGTGCGGGAAGAAAACAACCGCCCTCAGCCGCGCAAGGACAGCGGCGCTGACAAAGCCATGGCAGTAACAGTTGGACGGGTGCGTCCGTGTCCGATATTCGACGTACGCTTTGTGGGCTGTTCGCACAATACGGTGCGCGGCGCGGCGGGCGGCGGTATTCTGAACGCCGAGCTTCTGAAAGCCAAAGGTTATCTGGAATAAGCGGTAACGTGCCGTGCAATGCGGCGCGTTACTTGCCCACGCAGAAAGAACCGAACATCACTTCTAAAATGTCTGCTGTTGATACCTCGCCGGTGATTTCGCCAAGGCAATCTACGGCTTCCCTCAGGCGGGGCGCGATGATATCGAGCGCCTCCTGTTTGTCCGCAAGGTCAAGCGCTTCCGCAATGCAGGACGCGGCGCGGCTTATGAGCGCCTTCTGCCGCGCACTTGCCGCGCCGCTTGATGTGTCAGTCGGAAGAATGCCGCCTCCGGTGAGCAGTTCCGCAAGGCGGGTGGTCAGGGCAGCAATGCCTTCGCCGGTCGCGGCGCTGACGCCGATAAGCGCGCTGTATCCGGCGTTGTCCTTCGGCGGCGGGGCAATGTCGGCTTTGTTCCACACAGCGAGGAGCGGTTTCCCCTCTCCACCCAATGTCAGGAACCGCTCATCCTCCTCCGTAAGCCCTGCTGTGCCGTCCACCAGATAGATCACCACGTTGGCGTCCCGTATCAAAGAACGGCTGCGTTCTATGCCGCTCTTTTCGATCTCGCTGTCCGCATCTCGCAAACCCGCCGTATCCGCAAGTCGCACCGGTATACCTTCTATCGATATTGCCGCCTCTATCCAATCGCGCGTGGTGCCGGGAGATGCGCTCACAATGGCGCGATCCTCTTTCAGCAGACGATTGAACAAGCTGGATTTGCCCGCATTAGGTTTTCCGGCAAGAACCGCGAGCGCGCCCTCCTGATACAGGGTTTCCACGCGGAAAGAAGATTCCAGCGCGCGTAAACCGCACAGAGCTTCCTCAGCCTCATTTCTCAAGGGAAGAACACCGTCACGTTCCTCCGCCGCACTTTCGGCGAATTCGTCTTCGGAATAATCAAGGAAAAGCTCCGTTCCCGCCAGCACCCGTACGAGCCGGTCTTTCAAGGCGCGTATTTCCGCCTCCAGGGCGCCGGACAGCCGCCTGACCGCGCTCTCCCGCGCCCTGTCCGTCCGCGCCGAAACGAGTTCCATGACAGCTTCGGCGCGGGTGAGATCAAGTTTGCCGTTCATAAAGGCGCGGAAGGTGAACTCTCCGGGCAGAGCGGCGCGGAATCCCGCCGAATAGAGCGTATCGAGCGCGGCTTTCATCACAGCGTACCCGCCGTGGCAAGAAATATCCGCGCTATCCTCGCCGGTATAGGATTTTGGGGCGCGGTACACAGATACAAGTACTTGATCGACACACGCGCCGTTTTCATCAAGCAGCCACCCCAGAATAACCGTGTTTCCAGCGGCGTCTTTCAGACGGTGCGGCGCGGAAAAACGCGTGGCGATCAAATCCACGGCGTTTTTCCCGGAAACGCGTATGAGAGCAAGAGCGCTCTCTCCGAGAGGGGTCGCCAGAGCGGCTATAGGTTTTTCGTCAGCGTATGAATCCATTGGAGTTTCACTATAACCGGCTTATCAGAAAGCGTCAACCGCGCAGCTTCAGGCAGTTATACGAGACAAGATCGTCATTTAGTAGTCAAACATTGCTTGCTTCAAAAAAGTCGGCGTATGCGCGTCATAGATCAAAATGTCCGCCATTATTCCCGTACAACCCTTGCCTAATGCTTTATAGAGGTTTAGACAGTCTGGGAATAGACGAATAGTAACAGCTGGCTTGGTGGACTTCTTACTCTGACGAAATTTCCGTACCTTCAACGCGAATTCCGTCAGAGCTTGCGGGCTAGTTAGTGGACAGTCGGGATCATACACCGGCGGCATATCAGCCTCTTCCCACGCTTCTTTATCTGCTCTTGTAACAGGTCTTGCCAATATAAGGCGCGTTTGTGTTTCGTTTTCCCTTTCTGTAAAGACTACAAAAAATACGCTCCCTGCCTTTCCTAATGTCCGTATACGCCACTTCTCCCGATGTGTTTTTCTCACTAGACATCCTGCGTAACTAAAAAAATGCTAAAGTATAGATATGAAATATGAAGAAACAAAGGAAGTGAGAGAAAGAGACTTCCGCCGATTAGACGAACGAACATGCTCTTGGTTTTCTCAAGAGGTTCTCGGAGCGGTATAGGAATCGCAGAAGACGCTTTGAGGTTCAATCTTGTTGCGGGTATTTGTAATTTTGACCTCAGGCTTTAGTTATGCAGGAGGTCTAATGTCGTCGGGACGCTCTATACACATAGTGTCAAGAAAAATCAGCGTAGCAGTATAAAAAATGTTACACCGTGCTTTGCCTTATTCAAACAGGCTTTGTCATTGTCCCAAACTATCTTTCGTTCCTCTGAAAGCATATTTTTGTATGTTTTGTAATGGATCACAATCCTTTTCAAAAATCAAACAACGCTGCGTAGAATCTTCATATCCACCTGTATTACTTCATATTCCCCCAAAGATATGCGGCGCATTTCCGTTTATTACAACTTTCCGCCTGTCTTGACAAGAACGCCGTTTTAGACAATTATATTCACATTGTCGCTCGGCTTTGCGGAGCGTGGATCGAAGCAAGTAAACAGGATAAATATGACTGACGATAAATTACATGAAGAATGCGGTGTCTTTGCAGTGTTCAGCAAAGACCCGGCGCGGGATATTGCGCCGCTTGTATATTACGGACTGCTCGCGCTTCAACACCGAGGACAGGAAAGCGCGGGTATCGCGGCGGTGCAGGCGGGCGCAGGTATCGAATGCCGCAAAGGTATGGGGCTTGCAACGGAAGTATTTACGCCGAAGGTTCTGGACTCACTGCACGGCGCGGTGGCGATAGGGCATGTACGGTATTCCACCTCAGGATCAAGTACCATTGAGAACGCCCAGCCATTTATGATCCGATCCAAGCTCGGATCCATTGCGGCGGCGCATAATGGGACGCTGACCAACGCGGATGTGGTGCGGGAGATGCTTGAAGATGCGGGCATAGGTTTCACGTCCACAAGCGACAGCGAGGTGATCGTCAATCTTATCGCAAAAAACTACAAGAAAGGGCTTGAACGGGCGCTTACCGACACGATCAAATTCATAAAAGGTTCTTACGCGCTTGCCGTTCTGACGGATAATGCCCTTGTGGGTGCGCGCGATCCCAATGGTATACGTCCTCTGTGTCTGGGCAGAATCGAAAACGGTTGGGTTTTGGCAAGCGAATCCTGCGCCATTGAGGCAGTGGGCGGTACACTGGAGCGGGACATAGAACCGGGCGAGATGATCATCATAAGCCGCGACGATACCGTTTCATTCAGTTTTTGTGAAAAAACTCCCCGCGCTGTGTGCGCCTTTGAGTACGTGTATTTTGCTCGTCCTGATAGTATTATAGACGGGGTTGACGTATACGAATCGCGTATGCGGGCAGGAGAAATTTTGGCGCGAGAATCTCCTGTTCCGGCGGATGTGGTAATTGGCGTGCCTGATTCGGGAGTTCCCGCGGCGATAGGCTATGGCAGAGAGAGCGGCGTTCCATTTGGATTGGGCATCGTGAAGAGTAAGTATGTAGGACGCACTTTCATCGCACCAGATCAGACGGTGCGGGAGCAGGCGGTCAGACTGAAGCACAACATCATACACAGTGAAGTGCGAAATAAGCGGGTGGTGCTGATAGACGACTCTATTGTACGCGGTACGACGAGCCGCCATCTTATAGCCATTCTCAAAGCAGCTGGTGCGTCCGAGGTGCATATCCGCGTGAGTTCGCCGCCGGTGAAATGTCCTTGTTACTTCGGTATAGATACGCCGCACCGCAAAGACCTTATCAGCAATATGAACAGCGTGGAGGAGCTGCGCGTCTCGCTCGGCGCGGACAGTCTTGCCTTTATCTCGGTGGAAGGGCTGCTTGAGTCCATAGGCGCGGGTGGGCATTGTCTGGGTTGCTTCACGGGTGAATATCCTATACCCGTACCGGGTGCAAGGAACGACTAACTGACAAAATCTGCTGCTTCCCTTTTTATTATTTTTATGCAAAGGAAGAAGTTAATCCCTAACAGATGATTCACTCTACATGCGGCAAACCGCGTAATACAATTTTAACTAAAGGAGGGGATTGTAATCCCTAAAAAAATGAACAACAGGAAAATATCCCTTACAGGTATAAAGCCCACCGGCATACTCCATATAGGCAATTATTTCGGCGCAATAAAGCCCGCGCTGAAACTCTCGGAAACATACGACGCCCGCTACTTCATAGCGGACTACCACGCGCTTAACACGGTGAAAGACCCGATTGAGCTGAAATCGAACATACGCGAAGTCGCTGCGGGCTGGCTCGCCGCAGGACTTGATCCAAATAAGGTTATATTCTACCGCCAAAGCGCGGTGCCTGAAACATTTGAACTTACCACTATCCTTATGGCTTTCACGAGTAAAGGCTTGCTGAACCGCGCCCACGCGTACAAGGCGGCAGTACAGGATAATATCGAAAAAAATGATGATCCGGACGCGGGCGTGAACATGGGATTATTCACCTATCCGGTGCTTATGGCAGCGGATATACTCCTTTTTGATTCCGACGTGGTACCAGTGGGGAGGGATCAGACCCAGCATGTTGAGATGGCGGCGGATATAGCTCAAGCTCTGAATTTCAATTATAAAAAAGACTTGCTGACAATTCCTAAGGCGCTTGTGCAAGAGAATGTCGCGGTTATTCCGGGTCTTGACGGGCGCAAAATGAGCAAAAGCTATGGCAACACGATTCCGCTTTTCGCCCCTGAAAAGCAGCTTCGCAAGCTGATTATGCGCGTCGTTACCAATTCGCAGGGAGTTGACGAGCCGAAAGACCCCGATTCCTCTCAAATTTTTCAGATGTACAAGCTGTTTGCCACCGATGAGGAACAAGCCGCATTGGCGCATTACTACCGCGCAGGCGGCATGGGTTGGGGGCAGGCGAAAGAAGAACTTTTCCGTGTGATGAACCGTGAACTTACCCCTTTGCGAGAGCGTTTTGAAGCGATTATGGCGGACACAGCAGTGCTTGACGCGGTTTTGTCAGCAGGCGCGGAAAAAGCCCACATCATAGCTCGCAGAACATTAGAGCGGCTGCGCGACGCGGCGGGCATCAACGGATAAGACGGGGAATTTTAGCGCTGAATTACTTTTCATTTGGTTCTGGGGGATAAAGATCGCGTATGTCATGGGCAAGCTGCAGAAGAGACTCAGAAATGTCCAACAGCCGAGGATTCGC
>QMCE01000120.1_pt1 | contig 33314 bp, 32 predicted proteins | sample 1821851 | NCBI WGS metagenome assembly QMCE01 (sample SAMN09453174, study PRJNA476694) | Termite gut metagenome, whole genome shotgun sequencing project. | isolation source: worker | host: Odontotermes sp. | place: South Africa:Pretoria | collected 2016-01-28 | reverse complement strand
GGGCTCGGACGGCCTGTTTGGTCATGGGCACGTCGCCGCGGGTGAACTGGTCGTCGGGAAGGCCGGTGCGCACCCGGTCGTCCCAGCCGGGGTTGTCGATCAGCAACACGGTGAGGGACGACCAGGTCTCGCCGGTCAGACCGCGGGCCGTCGTCTGGGTGATGTGCTCGGCGCCGAGGCCGAGGTCTTCGCCCGCCCACACGGTCAGGTCGGCGTAGCCGGCGTCGACGAGCCGGGCCGCGAGGGCGGGGACGTTGCCGCCGGTCAGGACGAACGTCCGGCGATGCCGGCGCACGGCGGCGACGAGCCCAGGGTCGTCGCCGTGGCAACTGAGGAGGCAGGCGTCCTCCCAGGGCACGCCGAGGCGGGCGGCGAACAACACGGGCGTCGACACGCCGGCGATCAGCCGCACGTCGACGTGGTCGCGGTCGGCCGCCAGCGACGCGTGGACCTTCGCGGCGCCGCTGTGGAAACCGACGTCGCCCGACATGAGGACGGCGACGCGAGGCGCGTCCGACCGCCACAAGGCGGCCAACACGTCGTCGGGACGGGACGCCGCGATCGTGGCTTGTCCCGGTCGGCCGTGGTCGCCGACGAGCCGGGCCGAACCGATCAACAGGTCGGCCCGGGCGATGCTGTCGGCCGCCTCCCGGGTGAGGGTCGCCGGGCCGAGGCCGGTGCTCACGATGTCGACCGTTCTCATGCTCGGGTCCTCATGCTTGCCCGCCCGTCTGGCCGTCGGCGGCGGGCATGTCCGTGGCGACGATCCCGGCTCCGGCGGCGCTGGCTGGCTCTGGTCGGGGCGCGCGGCGCTCGATGAGGGGCTTGACGTCGTCCAGGCTCAAACCGTCGGCCTCGGCGGGCCGGGCGATGACGGCGCAGGCCATGCCGCAGTCGCGTGCCGCTGTGATCTTGTCGTCGAAGCCGCCGATGTCGCCAGACTCTTTGGTGACCAGGATCGCGGCGTCGAAGTGACGGAACAGGGCCACGTTCAGGTCGTGGTCGAACGGGCCTTGCATCGCCACCAGATGCCGGCTCGGGTAGCCGAGCTTCAGGCAGGTTTCGACGCTTTCGACCACGGGGAGCAGTCGCAACACCACGCGATCCTGATAGTCGCGGACGCCGACGAGCGCCGCGGCTTCTTTCGCCCCGGTCGTCGAGAAGATGACGCCCGATGTGCCGTTCAGCCACGAGACGACGGCTTCGACGTCCGGGAACACATGGAAGTTGTCGCCGGTCGGGTCTGTCGTCGCGCTCGTCCGTCGCACGCGGACGTACGGCAGCTTCAAGTCGGCGCAGCAAGCGGCGACGGTGCGGGTGACGACGGTCGCGTAGGGGTGGGTGGCGTCGATCACGAGGCGCGGGGCAGCATCACGCATCAGGCTGGTCACACCAGCCTGATCGAGCCGGCCGACGTGATAGGTGACGTGCGGCAAGTCAGGTGCGATGTGTTTGCCTAGCCAGGTGGCCACGCTCACAAGGACATCTTCCCCCCTGAGGGAGCAGAACGCGGCCAACTCTCGCCCCTCGGTCGTGCCGCCGAAGATCACGATGTCAGCCATCGAGGCCGTCTCGGTCGTGCGGTCCGGGCGCGGCGTCGGGTTCGCCGGGCTCAGGCCGGTCGGAGCCGTGCCCGCCAGTCTCACGCTCATTCTGGTCGGCCGCGCCGGCCACGGCGTAGCCGCGCGGCGTCACCATCCGGCCGTCGATGGCCCGCGTCGAACGGTTGCCGACGAACACGGTGGTGAACATGTCGGCCGGGGCCGTCCGAAGTTCCCTGAGCGTCGAGACGGACGTCCCCTCGCCGTCCCGCCCGACGCGGTACGCCAGACCGCAGACGGTTTCCGGCGCCTTGTGCCGCAACAGGATGTCGCAGGCGCGGGTGAGGTGGTCGGCGCGCGTGTGACTGGACGGGTTGTACAGCACGACACAGAAGTCGGCCCAGGCGGCCGCGTCGAGGCGTCGTTCGATGACGTCCCAGTCGGTCAGCCGGTCGGACAGGGAGATGACCGCGAAATCGTGCCCGATGGGTGCCCCGAGCAGGGCGGCGCCGCTGGTGGCGGCCGTCACTCCGGGGACGATCGTGATCTCGACGTCCGGGAAGCCGACGGACAGCTCGTAAACCAGCCCGGCCATGGCGTACACCCCGGCGTCGCCGCTGGACACCAGGGCGACCCGCTTGCCGTCGTTCGCCAGGGCGAGCGCGTCGCGGCAGCGGTCCACCTCGTGCGTCATGCCGGTGGAGACGTACTCCTTGTCGGGGTAGAGCGGGCGCAGCAGCGAGACGTATCGCTTGTAGCCGACGATCACGTCGGCGGTTTTCAGCGCTTCGTCGGCGGCGAACGTCATGCCGTCGTGGTCGCCCGGGCCCATGCCCACTAACGTCAAGAGGCCCATCAAGACTCCTTCACCAGTTTGTCGGGACACAAAGACAAGTCCTGAGGCGCGTCGAAGCTCAGGACTGGCTCGCACAGGGCCAGCGCCACCGTGACGCCGCCCTGCGCTCGTTTCGGGGCGACCAAGCGGCCTCCCTCGCTGCCGGCGACGGCCGCACGTTCGCACACGTTGTCGACGCCCGTGACGGTGGTGACGAAAGCGGACGCGGTGAATCCCTCGCCGACGGCCTGCAACTCGTCGGCCGAGAACGTGCGGAAGGCCAGACCGCGGCGCGCGCAGAAGTCGAGCAGCCCCGCCTCGGCGGCCTTCAGGTCGATGCTGCACACGCGGCGCACGCTGGCCGGGTGGTAGCCGGCGGCGGCCAGCGCCGCCATGAACGCTGTTTCGACCGTCTGAGCCTCGACGCCCCTGCGGCAGCCGATCCCAGCGGTGACCGCGACCGGGACGAGGTGCAACGCCTGGTCGCGCGGATCGCGTCGGCGGCAGGACACGACGACGTCGGCGTCGCCGACGACACAGACGACCCCGGACGGCGGCGCGCCGGCGATGGGGAAATCGCTCGCCAGTCGAAGCGTCGCGCCGGCCAGCAGCTTGGACGACACCGCCTTGATCTGCCCCGGGTTGACGACCCGCAGGCCTTGCAGGGTGGCCCAGTCGTCGACGGCGAACAGCCCGCGGGCGTCCGTCGCGGTGGTCAGCACGGCGGTCGCGCCGCCGGCCTTCGCCAGGCGGCGCGCCAGCGTGTTCGCCTGCCCGATGTGCCCGGACAGGATCGGGACGACGAATCGGCCCTGTTCGTCGATGACGACGACCGCTGGATCGGACGTCTTCGACACGACGAACGGTGCGATGGCCCGTACGGCGATGCCGGCGCTGCCGATGAACACGAGCGCGTCGCAGGAGGCGACGTGGGCGCTCGTCCACGCCGCCAGGCCGCCGGCCGGGCAACGGTCGAGAGTCATGGTGTCGTCAGTCCGTCGCCGCGTGGTGCCGTCTTCGTCGCCCGTGAGTCCCTCGGGCGACGCCTCTCCCAGGCTGGCTGCGAGGCGACGCCCGACGTCATAGCCGACTTGGGTGAAGGCGAGGGCGGCGATTCTCATCGGTTCGCCTCGCGCAGCCCCGTCGAGAAATCGTCGGCGTACAAGCGGGACACGTTCGCCGAGTCCGTCAGACACGGGCCGACGACGATGAGCGCGGTCGACGAGATGTCGTGGTCGCGTGCGGCTTGGGCGAGCGTCCCCACCGTGCAGCGCACCACCTGCTCTTGCGGCCACGACGCTTTGTAGACGATGGCGGCCGGGTCGTCCGCTGGCCGGCCGCCGGCGACTAACTCGGCGCTCAAGTCGTCGAGCAGGCCGGTGCTGAGGAAGACCACCATGGACGACCCGTGACTGGCGAAAGCGGCGACGGTCTCGGCGGCGGGCATCGGGGTGCGGCCCGGCATCCGGGTGATGACAACGGATTGCGTCGTCTCGGGCACGGTGTATTCGATGCCCAGCGCGGCCGCGGCGGCGGAGAAACTGGACACGCCCGGACAGATGTCGTAGTCGATGCCCAGGCGGTCGAGCGCCCGCATCTGCTCGTGGATCGCGCCGTACAAGCTCGGATCGCCGCTGTGCAGGCGCACGATCGTCCAGCCCCGGCGTTCGGCGTCCACGATGACGCCGATCACGTCGTCAAGGGTCATGGTGGCCGAGTTGTGCAGGCGGCAGCCGCGCCGGGTGAGCCCCAGCAAGGCAGCGTTGACGAGCGAACCGGCGTAGACGACGACGTCGGCCGCCGCGAGCAGGTTGTGCCCACGGATGGTGAGCAGGTCAGCGGCGCCGGGCCCCGCGCCGACGAAATGAACGGTCATGGACGGTGCCACCTTTCGACGAGTTGGCTGGCGTGTGGGCTTTGGGCGATCGGGGCGAACTCGTCGCCCAGGCGGGTGAAACACATCCAGTCCAGGCTGAGGCCGGCTGGGATGTGACGCTCGAAGGTCGCCTGGACGCGGCGCGTCAAACACGACATGGTCGCCGGCAGCAGGCCCGCCGCGATGAGGACGGACACGGCCGCGTCCGTCGAGACGCAACCCAGGAGGTCGCGCAGCGTCTCGAGGTCAGCGCCGGCTTGAAGCGCACAGGCGATCAGCGTTTCGATGCGCCCGTCGCCCCTGTTCGAGTGCGTGTTGAGCACGCCGATGCCCACCTTGACCATCTTGCCGAGGTGGCCGACGACCAGCACCTTCTCGAAGCCGGCTTCGGCGGCCTGGGCGATGGCGTCCCCGATGAAATTGCTCGACTTCACCACGCCATAGGGGAGGGGGTTTGGCGCCGAGGGGTCGCCGTCACAGGCTGGCCGCCCGATGGCTCGGGCCGGGGCTGTGCCCGCGCCGGTGAGGCCGTCCGTGCGCAGACCGAGGCTGGTGCGGGCGAAGGTTTCGCCGTAATTGCCGATGACGACGAGCAGTTCCTTGAGCCCGGTGGCGGCGATGATGGAGATCTCGCGGGCCGTCGTCGCGGCGAGCGCGGCGTCGCTCATCGGCTCGACGATGCCTGTCGTCCCCAGGATCGAAATGCCGCCGACGATGCCCAGCTTGGGGTTGAACGTTTTGCGTGCGATGTCCCCGCCGGTCGGGCAGGAGACGGTGACTCGCCAGCCCTGGTGGACGTCGTGGCCCGCGGCGTCTCGGACGGCTTGGGCGATCATGCGACGCGGCACGGAGTTGATGGCGGTGGCGCCGACGGGCTGGTCGAGGCCGGGTTTCGTGACCCGGCCGATGCCGTCCCCGCCGTCGATCGTGACGTCAGGGGTGGACGAGCGTTCGACGGACGCATAGATGAGCGCGCCGTCCGTGGCGTCTGGGTCGTCGCCGCCGTCTTTGCGCACGGCGCATGACGCGCGGTCACCGTCGACCGTCAGGTCGAGGACGTCGAGTGTCAGGGCCGTCCCGTTGGGCGTCTCAATGGCGACGGTGTCGGCCGTCCGACCGGTGACCAGCGTGGTGGTGGCGGCTTTCGCCGCTGCGGCGGCGCAGGTGCCGGTCGTGTAGCCGCAGCGCAGCCATGTCGTGCCGACCAGGCGGCGCATGGAGACGGGGGGAGAGATCCCCGTCGAGCGTGTCGTGGATGACGACGGTTGATGCATCGGTTCCTCCGGAGGCTCGCAGAGTTTCCGTCACAGGCGTCCCTGCGGCGCGAACCGGCAAGTATTCCGACTGATCGTCCGGGAGCCTCACGGTCCCACCGACGCGCACCTTCTCAGGATTGCTCCCAATGGCTTTCGCGCATCGTCGTCAACGAATCACGGCAACGGCCTTGTGCGGGATTCTCACCCGCTTCCATGACCGGTTCGTTTCCAGATCATATGTCCATCTTGTGGCCGACGCCACGCGTCTCTGGTTCGGCTCCGGCCAGGAGATCGGTTTGCGCCCGCTCGCCGCTTGCCCGTGGCCGTCCGTGCCCGCTCGTCAGCTCGCGGCGTCTTGCGGCGCAATCGCTGATGGTTTTCCCGCGGTGGCCTGCGTTAGCATGACGCCATAACTTCACATGAGAGACAGGCCATGGAAGCGGGCGAGAATCCCGCACAAGGCCGTTGCTGTGATTCGCAGTAACTCCACCGGGAAACCACTGGGCGCGAGCCTGGGAAGGTGGTGGAGCCGACGCCGTGGGCGTCTGCGATCAGTCAGAATACGTGTCCCGTCTCGTTCTTCATGCGAAGCGTGTTCAACTCTGCGGACCCCAGGGTGTGAGCTGAAGCGCTTGTTGGATGGGCGCGACGTTCACTTTCCTCATCCTCGAGTTGATCCCGTTCATGACATCGAACGAGAGGATCAGCATCGTCATGACACCACAATTCACCCGACTGGCTGCGCCCATCGTGGGCGCGGCGTTAGCGTGCCTGCTGGCGTTGTCCGGTTGCTCAGGGACGTCTCCGGCGCCCTCCAGCCCGGCCTCGTCGCCGCAGTCGGCGGCTCCGGCCACCCCGGCCGCGCCGTCCAAGGTGCTCTTGGTCGTGAGCTTCGGCACCAGCTACAACGACAACCGCGACCTGTCCATCGGCGGCATCGAGAACGCGATCAAGACCGCGTACCCCGACTACGAGGTGCGGCGCGCCTTCACCTCGCAGATCATCATCGACAAACTCGCCAGCCGCGACAACCTCCACATCGACAACGTCCAGCAGGCGATGGACCGGCTCGTGGCCGACGGGGTGAAAGACCTGGTCATCCAGCCGACCACGATCATGGCAGGCTACGAGTACACCGATCTGGTCACCGCCGCCACCGCCTACCAGGGCAAGTTCGACTCCTTCGCCATCGGGTCGCCGCTCCTGACGAGTGAGAACGACTACAAGGCCGTCGCGAAGGCCATCACTGCGAACACCGCGAAATATGTCGCCGACGACACAGCCGTCATCTTCATGGGCCACGGCACCTCGGCGCCATCGAACGCCAACTACGCCAAGTTGGCCGGCGTCCTGAAGAGCGAGGGTTACAAGAACTACTTCATCGGCACCGTCGAGGGCACCCCGACGATGAAGGACGCGATCAAGGACGCCACCAAGGCCAAGGTGAAGAAGGTCGTCCTGCAGCCGCTCATGGTCGTCGCCGGCGACCATGCGAACAACGATATGGCCGGTGACGACGCGGAGTCGTGGAAGAGCGCGTTCGCCAAGGCCGGCTTCAAGGTAACGACGTTGATCGAGGGTTTGGGGCAGAACCCGGACATCCAGCAGATCTACGTCGCGCACGCCAAGGACGCCATCGCCCAAGCCGCGGCTAACCCGAACAAGGGCGGGGGCTCAGCCGCGTCCGCTCCGTCCTCACCGAACGTTCCGGTCGTCGCGGCTCATCAGATCAAGAAGGGCGCGTACCCCATCAACGTGACGACGGGCAGTTCGATGTTCAAGGTCGTTGACGCTCAGCTCGACGTCGAAGGCGAGAAGATGGCCGTCAAGGTGACGCTGAGCGGGCACGGCTATGGCAGGTTGTCGCTCGGCACCGCCGAGCAGGCGGCTCAGGCTGCCGACGGTTTCATCGATTTCAAGACCGACAGCCAGGGGCGTCACGTCTACGTCATCCCGATCAGCCGTCTGAACCAGCCGATGAGCATCGCCGCGGAATCGGGCAAGACCGCCGGCAAGTGGTACAACCAGACGATCACGTTCCTGTCGGACAAGATTCCGGCAGGCGACATCAAGTCGGAGTGAGTGGGTGGCTTGTGATGCTGTCTCACACGCATGAGCGCGGCGTTGGGTCCGGGGTTCGCCCCGGGCCCAGCCCGCGGCTGTCGTCGACGGGCGCGATCGCCGGGGCGGCGAGGCCCGCGTCGCTTGGACGATGGGCCGCCTGTCTGCTGGCGGTGGTCGCCTTGGTCGCGTTCGCCGGTTGTGTCGGCCCCGCCCCGGCCGTCACGCTGAATCCCGGCGAGTACACCGTCGCCGTCACCTTGTCGGGCGGTTCGGGAAAGGCGAGCGTCCAATCCCCGACGAAACTCGTCGTCACGCCTGATGGCATGACGGCCGACATCGTCTGGAGCAGCCCGTACTTCACGTGGATGGAGGTGGGTGGGACCCGTTACGAGCCCACCAGCCAGCAAGGTGAGAACTCCGCCTTCGAGATCCCCATCACGCTCGACGCCGACGTCGCCGTGACGGCTGAGACCGTCGCCATGAGCACGCCGCACGCCGTCGACTACACGTTGCGTTTCGACCGGGCGACCGTGAAGAGCGCCTGATGAGACGCGTGCTGACGTTGGTCGTGGCCCTGGCCACAGCCCTCTTCGGCCTGGCAGGGGTGGGTGGCTGTTCGGCGTCAGGGCCGTCAGCCACCGCCCCGGCGGCCGCGCCGAGCGGGTTGGGCAACGGCTGGCAGCCCGAGAGCAGCCTGAAGCTCCGGTACGCGGAGAACTTCCGCGTCGACTATTACCAGGGCGGCCTCGCCCTCGCCACCATCTCCGACGGCAGCCGCTTCCTCGTCGTGCCCGAGGGGAAAGACGCCCCTTCCGGCATCGCCCCCGACATCACCGTGCTGAAGCGGCCCCTGGCGAACGTGTACCTCGCCGCGACCGCCGTGATGAGCCTGTTCGTCGCCCTCGACTCGATCGACACCATCCGGTTCTCCAGCGTCCAAGCGGACGCCTGGTATCTGCCGCAGCCGAGGGAGGCGATGGCGGCCGGCAAGATCGTGTACGGCGGCAAGTACTCAGCCCCCGATTATGAACGGATCTTGTCGCAGCAGCCATCGTTGGCGATCGAGGACACGATGATCAGTCACTCGCCCGACGTGAAAGACAAGCTGGAAGCGGTCGGCATCCCCGTGCTGGTCGACCAATCCAGTCACGAGGCACACCCGCTCGGGCGTACCGAATGGATCAAGTTGTACGGCGTTTTGCTCGGCAAAGAGGACGACGCCGCGAAGCGGTTCGACGAGCAGGCCGCGCAACTCGACCAGCTGGCTGGCCAGAAGGACACGGGGAAGACGGTCGCGTTCTTCTACATCAGTTCGGCTGGATACATCGTGACCCGGAAGTCGGGCGATTACGTGCCGAAGATGATTGAGCTGGCCGGCGGCGACTACATCTTCCACAACCTGGGCGGCAACGGCACGAGCACGGTCAACCTCGAGATGGAGCAGTTCTACGCCCAGGCCAAGGACGCCGACTACATCATCTACAACTCCACCATCGGTGGCGAGCTCGACTCGCTGGACGACCTCATCAAGCTCAATCCGCTTCTCAAGGATTTCAGCGCCGTGGCTGACGGCCAGGTGTGGTGCACCGATAAGGATTTCTACCAAGACATGACCGGTTTGGGCACGATGATCACCGACATCCACGACATGCTCAAAGCCTCGGCTTCGACTCCCGACCAGCTCGACTTCCTGCACCGGCTTCGGTGAGGGTGCGACGACCAGCGACGTGCGACTCGTGAAACATCGACGTGGACGATCAAGCCATGGCGGCGGGACCATGGCTGCCATGAGCGTGCCCGCCGGGCTGGGCGACGAGATCGGCCAGGTCAGCGACAGCCGACCCCGGCGCTACGCGATCTGTTTCGGCGCCTTGACCGTGGCGCTCGTCGGCTTCGTCGTGCTCAATGTCGCCGTTGGCAGCGTCGCCGTCCCCTTCCAGGAGATACCCGGCATCCTTGTCCGGCAGGCCGGCGACGCCTCGTTTGTTCAGATCGTCTGGTCGATCCGGCTGCCGCGCTTGTTGGCCGCCTTCGTCCTCGGGGGCGGCCTGGCGCTGTCGGGTTTCCTGCTGCAAACCTTCTTCAACAACCCCATCGCCGATCCGTTCGTCCTGGGCATCGCCTCCGGGGCGAAGCTGACGGTGGCGATCCTCATGGTGTTCGCCTTCGCCGGCCGGGCCATGGACTCCGTCACGCTGATCGGGGCGGCTTTCGTCGGGGCCATCGTCGCCATGGCGATCGTCATGGCGATGGCTGGCAAAGTCGAGTCGATTGCGATGCTCATCGTGGCCGGGATCATGATCGGCTACATCTGCTCGGCGATCACGGATGTCATCGTCACGTTTGCCGACGACACGACCGTCGTCAGTCTGCGCAACTGGTCGTTGGGGAGTTTCTCTGGAACGTCCTGGGCGGACGTTCACGCGATCGTGCCCGTCATTGGCCTGACCAGCGTCGCCGTCTTTCTCTTGGCCAAGCCCATCGGCGCCTATCAGTTGGGCGAACAGTATGCGCGCAACATGGGGGTCAACATCCGCGTTTTCCGGCTGGCGCTGGTCCTCCTGTCGAGCATGCTCGCCGCCTGCGTCACGGCGTTCGCCGGGCCGATCTCTTTCGTCGGCATCGCCGTCCCGCACCTGATCCGCTGGCTGTTCCACACCGCCAAGCCGCTCGTCGTCATCCCAGCCTGCTTCCTCGGCGGAGCGGTCTTCTGTCTGGGCTGCGACCTGCTGTCCCGCACGGCCTTCGCCCCGACGGAGATCACCATCAGCTCGGTGACGGCCGTCTTCGGCGCGCCCATCGTCATCGTCATCATGCTGCGACGGCGGCGGGGAGCGTGATGGCCGTGGATGCGAACGCTCGGCGCGAGACGCCGGAAGCCGCGTCTGCTTCCGCCGACTCTCTGCGGGCCGACCGCCTGTCCGTCGGCTATGGCGGCCAGGCGTTGGTCGAGGGCATCAGCCTCGCTCTCGAACCGGGCACCGTCCTCTCGCTCATCGGGCCCAACGGGGCAGGGAAGACCACCGTGCTGCGGACCATCACCAAGTTTCTCGCCGCCATCGCCGGCACGGTCTCCATCGATGGGCGGGCGATCACGCGCATCAATGGCCATGACCTCGCCCGCCAGGTTGCCGTCGTCCTGACGGAACGGCTGAAGACCGAGTTGATGACGTGTGAGGACGTGGTCGCCACGGGGCGATATCCGCACACGGGCCGATTCGGGGTGCTGGGGGCCGCCGACCGGCGCCAGGTGCGCGAGGCGATGGAATTGTTGCACGCCTGGGAGCTGCGTGACCGTGACTTCGAACAGATCAGCGACGGCCAGAAACAGCGCATCCTCATCGCCCGCGCGCTCTGCCAAGACCCGCGCGTCATCGTCCTCGACGAGCCGACCGCCTACCTGGACGTGCGCTACAAGCTGGAGCTGCTCACCATCCTGCGGCAGTTGGCGAAGGATCGCGGCATCACCGTCGTCATGTCGCTGCACGAGCTCGACATGGCGCAGAAGGTGTCCGATCTCATCCTGTGCGTCGACGGCAGCACCGTCAGCCGTCTGGGCACGCCAGCGGAGATATTCGTCGGCGACCGCATCAACCAGCTCTTCCACCTCGACCACGGCGGCTACGATCCGCTCTTCGGCAGCCTCGAATTCGCGGCGCCGACCGGCGAACCCGACGTGTTCGTGATCGCCGGCGGCGACGTCGGGGTGCCGGCGTATCGCGCGCTCCAGCGTCGCGGTGTGCCCTTCGCGACCGGCGTGCTCCACCACGGAGACGTTGACTATCACGTAGCGCGGAGCCTCGCGTCCGACGTCGTCGTGGAAACGGCCTTCGAGCCGATCAGCGAGCCGGTGTTGCGGCGTGCGCTCGACCGCCTGCGCGGCTGCCGCGCCGTCGTGAATTGCCTCGCCTCCTACGGCACGCTCAACGCCAAGAATCGCTTGCTCGCCGAGGAAGCGCGCCAGCGGCGCATCCCGCTGGTGACGGACGTGGCAGACCTCCGGCTTTAGCCGGAATCAATCGTTGCCCGCGGTGGTTGAAGACAGCAGGACTTGTCCCATCACCAGTGAGCGCGTGATGCCATAGTCTTGTTGACACGCGAGGGAGAGGTGATGAACGAGCTCATCGACACCACCGAGATGTACCTACGGACCATCTATGAACTGGGTGAAGAAGGTACGGAGCCTTTGCGTGCCCGCATCGCGGAGCGTCTCGAACAGAGCGTGCCCACCGTCTCCCAGACCGTGGCCCGGATGGAACGAGATGGCCTGCTCAGCGTCGACTCCGGTCGGCGTCTCGTTCTCACGGAGCGCGGCATGGCGCTTGCGCGGCGCGTCATGCGCCGTCATCGGCTGGCCGAATGCCTGCTGAACGACGTCATCGGCCTGGAGTGGCATCTGGTCCACGACGAGGCCTGCCGGTGGGAACACGTCATCTCGACCGATGTCGAACGGCGACTGGTCGACATCCTCGGACAGCCCACGTTGTCGCCCTACGGGGACCCGATCCCCGCGCTTGACGAGCTCGGCGCCGACGAGAGCGGCGTGGGCTTTCTCGATGGCGCCCGGCCGTTGTCGGAGGCGTTGCGTGGTTCGTCGTCCCAGGTCGCCTGCCTGGTGCGGATCGGGGAGTCGCTGCAAGCCCATGCCACGATGTTGCGCATGATCAATGACGCCGGGGTGCGTCCAGGAACCACCGTGGAGGCCATTCTCGACGCCGATCATCTTGACGTCTCGGCTGGGCGGGGGCATGCCAGCCTGCCGGTCGCGGCGGCGACGCAGCTATTCGTCGCGTCGGCTTCGGCCGGTTAGTCTCCAATGGGGCGGCTCTTGGCTACGATGATGGCGAACGCCGAGGTCGCGTATGAGTACAATTGCTAGGGAATGTTTCTGAACAATACGGTGTTGGTAGTTATAGATTATTTTGGCATTGGGAAGGAAATCAATGAGTACTGTCACTTTGACGGCGGACACATTTAAAGAAAAGACCGGTTCTGGGATCGTTTTCGTGGATTTCTGGGCCACGTGGTGCGGCCCGTGCAAGATGTTCGGCCCGATCTATGAGGCCATGTCAGACGAACATTCGGACATCGTGTTCGGCAAGGTCGATATCGATGCTGAGCGTGAGCTCGCGGATTCGATGCAGATCATGTCGGTGCCGACGCTGATGGTTTTTCGTGACGGCTACCTCGTGTTCTCCCAGCCTGGTGCGCTCAACAAGGCCAAGCTGTCGGAATTGATCGACGGGGTGCAAGCGCTCGACATGGATAAGGTCCGCGAACAGGTGGCCAGCGCCTAGTCTCACGGCCGCACATGTGAGCAGATATGCCCGACTGTCGGGGATATTGCGGTTGCTGAAGCCGCCAGTGGCACTGATGTTGTTTGAAGGGTGGGCGTCGCTACCCACCGCTTGGATTGCATCATCGTATTTGCGTTGGTTATCCATCGAATAGTGAGGTATCGTTCTAAGTGGTTCCTGCGCAGTCCCCCCGCGCAGGAACCACTTTTTTCGTTTCCTTCATGGTGCTGGCCGGGCGAGTCGTCAGGTGTTGAAGTGCCGCCGCCGAGCTCGCGGCGGTGGTGGGATTTGCTGTGAATCATTGGGTCGCGCGGCCCTGCCCGCTGTCGGTCGTGCGCCGTCGGCGAGACCAGCCTGATCCTGCGAGGCGCCATGGAAGCCGCCCGGTGGTCGGGGCACGACAAGCGGCTGACATGCGCTGGCTACACGTCTTCGGCGGCCCCGGTGGGAGTCGAACCCACGGCACATGGTTTAGGAAACCACTGCTCTATCCTCTGAGCTACGAGGCCAACGACCCCCATAGGCTATCGCGTCCGGAAGACACAGGGCGGGGCATCCCCCTACGATGTGGGGCATGACGGACACGGGGTTGACGGCCTGCTTGGCGAAGATGACGAGTGCGGGGGTCAGCGAGGCCGCTCGTGACGTCTTTTCTCACTACTACCGGATGCTGGAGGACGGGGCGACAGGCCTCATCCGGGAAGACTCGATCTCGCCCTTGCTCGACGCGCCGAAGTTGGCGGACGTGACAGTCGCGGACGATGTCGCCCGCGACGCGCTCGCGCAAACCGTCGTCATCAAGCTCAACGGCGGGCTCGGCACCTCGATGGGGTTGGACGACGCCAAGACGCTGCTCGGCGTCCGCGATGGCAAGACCTTCCTCGACTTCATCGTGGCGCAGGTGCGGCACGTGCGCGAAACCTATGGCGTGCGCCTGCCTTTGCTGCTGATGGACAGTTTTCGCACGCAACGGAGCACGCTCGCGTATCTGCGGCGGTATCCGGATTTGGCGGTGGACGGTTTGCCGCTGGATTTCCTGCAGAACGCCGAGCCCAAGGTCCGCGTCGACGATCTGATGCCCGTGTCGTGGCCCGCGAACCCGGAGCTGGAATGGTGCCCGCCGGGGCACGGCGATCTCTACACGGCGTTGTGGGGGAGCGGGCTGCTGCGGCGCCTGCTGGACGCGGGCTTCCGCTACGCCAGTGTGGCGAACGGCGACAATTTGGGCGCCGCGCCTGACCCAACGCTTGCGGGCTGGTTCGCCTCGACCGGCGCGCCGTACGCCGCGGAGGTGTGCGTCCGCACCGCCAACGACCGCAAAGGCGGGCACCTGGCGATCCGGCGGTCGGACGGACGCCTGATCCTGCGGGACACCGCGCAAACGGCGCCGGAGGAGATGGACTTCTTCACCGACGAGTACCGCCACCCCTATTTCCACGCCAACAACCTCTGGTTCGACCTGCAACGGCTCGACGAGGTGCTCACCGAGCGTCACGGGGTGCTCGCGCTGCCCATGATTCGCAACGAGAAGAACGTCAACCCGTCCGATCCGTCGAGCCCCAAGATCGTCCAACTCGAAACCGCCATGGGAGCGGCGATCGAGGTGTTCGAGGGAGCGCAGGCGATCGTCGTCGACCGCGACCGCTTCCTGCCGGTCAAGACGACCGACGAACTCATGCTCGTGCGGTCCGACGCGTTCGAACTGGGCGTGGACGGACGCCTGCGCTCGCAGGTGGAGCATCTGCCCGAGGTGCGGCTCGATCCGCGTCACTACAAGTTCATCGACGGCTTCAACGCCCACGTGCCGGTGACGCCGTCGCTGCGGGAGGCCAGCTCATTGATCGTCGAGGGGGAGTGGCTGTTCGACGAGCCCTCGCGGGTCGTCGGCGACGTGCACCTGACGGACCAGGGCGCGCCGAGCGTGTACCGGAGCGAAGCCGGCGACAACAGATGACCGCCGCGCACGACGGCGGTCGCGGCCTGGGTGACGCGCTCGCCTATGCCCTCACCGGTGTCAGCGGGCTGGTCGCCGATGGCGTCGGGGACGACTCTTCCCTTGCGGAAACAGCCGACGAGAGCCCCGTCGATCACGGGAACCGCGTGGCGCCGGACAAACCGGGCACCAGTGAAGCGGACGTGGCAGAGGCGCTCCGCTCAGCGGGGTGGACGCCCGACCGTGTCGCGGCACACGCCCACGCCGTGCTGGACGCGGCGGGCGTGTGGCCGCACCCTGTGGCTGGCGACGTGATCGCCCGGTACGGCGCGGCTCGGTTCTACGCGGCGCTCACCGACCTTCGCCAGCGTCTCGGCGTCTGGACGCTGGCGACGCTGCCGCCGAGCCACCGGACGACGTTCAACGCGGATGAGCTCCGGCTGTTGGCGGAGGTCCCACCGCACCACGTGCGCTGAAACTGTCCGGCGAGGTCAGGGCCGAGCGCGTATCGCCGCTGACGGATATCCCCGCGCCATGTGCACGGAGCCGTCCCATGTCCTGTCCGAAGCGGCCATCTCGGAGATCCCCTCGTTGCGCTGCGCTGAGGCGCTGCTCAGCGCAGCGCGAAGCTGAGAGAGCCCGTGCTCGCGGCGTTGGTGAGCGATGCCGCTTGCTTGGGTGTCACTTCGACGAGCACCATGCCCGAGCCGTCGCTGCCCAGGGACGTGTCGCTGGCGGGGATGGCGACCACGCGGGTCTTCGACGCGAGCACGCCCGGGGCCTGCCCATCGCCGTCCTGGCCCAACAGATCGATGCGGTCGCCGACCCGCAACAGCTCAAGTGGCGCGCCGCTGGCGAAACGTACGGGCAGTGCGACGAACCCGTCGTTGACGAGCGAACCGCCGTCGGTCAGATCGCTTCGGGCCACGATGTCGCCTCGGGGGATGGCGGCCACCGTCGTGTGACCGACCGCCTCAGACGGGTCGGTCAGCGCGCCGTCAGGCACAACGGCTGGCGGCCATCGCGTCACCACGAGGTCGTCTGCCTGAAGCGTGACGCCGCCGGCCACGGCCCGGCTGACGGTGAGCACGGCTGTGCCGTCAGCCGGGCCGTGGACGCTCACGAGCGTCGCATAGACGGCCACCGCGGCCGCCAGTGCGGCGAGCAGCCGACGATGGCGCATCAGCGCGCGCCGGATGGTCTGGAGGGAAGCGGATGCCTTCACGCCCACAGCATGGGGCGGACGGATGCGAAACGTCCGGTTGTCCACAGATCACGCCGACTCGCCTGGTTTATCCACAAAGGAAACCGGCGTGCTGGCCGCTGAGGCGGCAGGCTGCTATGCGGCGGCGGAGTCGGCTGCGCCCGCCATCGCCGGAGCTGCATCGTGGCTCGAATTGGCGGTCGCATGGCTGCTGCCATCGGCGTGGCCGCTGTCGGACGCGTGAGAATCGCCCGACGAGGTGTCGTGGGAGCCTCCCGACGACGGCTCCGTGTGCGTCGGGACGCTGTGATGCCCGCTGCTGCGATTGTCCGTCGAGTAGAAGCCCGACCCCTTGAAGACCACGCCGACCGGGCTGAACACCTTGCGCAGCCGGCCGTGGCATTCGGGGCATTCGGTGAGCGGCGGATCGGTGAACTTCTGCACAGCCTCCAGGTCCCGAGAACATGTCGTGCATCGGTACTGGTACGTGGGCATACGTCTTCTTCCATTTCCGTTGGGCTCGTCATCGATGGTAGCTAGGCCGCGGTGGCAACCGGAAATTCTATGCTGTGCGCGGACGGTGGCACGCCCGTGTCTGGCCGTCGAACGCCCGTCGTTCGTCCGCGGTGACGAGGACGCGGCTGGGCGTGACGATCACGTCGACGGGACGGTCCCACGGCTCGGTGGGCAGCTCGTCGAGCACGTCTGCGTCGTCGAGCAGCAGGTAGGTGCGGGCGGAGGGCGCCGCGAAGGCGAGCGCCCGGTCGTACCAGCCGCCACCGGTGCCGAGCCGGTCCCCTGACGGCGTGCCCGCCAAGCCGGGCATGACGATGGCGTCCGCTTGGCCCAATGCGGCCGCTCCCAAGCGTGGGGCGGCGGGTTCCGGAATGTCGTGCCAGGACGGCCGGAGCGCCTGGCGTCCGGCGTACCAGGCCCAGTCGGGCTCGCGCCGCAACACCGGCAACAAGACGCGGACGCCACGCTCCCCCAGCCCGTCGATGACAGCCCAACTGTCGGGCTCGCCGGGGACGGACGCGTAGCAGGCGACCACCCGGCCAGGCCGGGTGAAACCGTCGTGGTCGAGCGTGGCCAGCAGCGCGGCCGTCCGAGCTTCGTCGAGTGCCCCGTCGCCACTGTGACCACGGCGTTCCCGGCTGAGGAGGCGTAATTGGGCTTTGCGCTGCGATGTATCCGTTTTGGGAAGGACTTTTCGGGTGTTTGCGGCGTCGCGTCCCGTGGCTTGCGCGGTCATTGACCTATCGTATGCACATGGCACTGTTCGGACGTTCCACCGCACGCGCGTCGGCTACGCAAACGCCGCCCGAAGTCGTTCCCGAGCCCGTCACCCGGGCTCCGCTGCCGCGTGACGTCGACGGCTATCGTGCATACCTCCTGTCGCAGGTGCGCAGCTTGCGGCCTTTCGGCATCGGCCTGCGGGAGGCGTGTGGCCTCACGTTGTGCGAATCGATCACCAGCGACCTCGACTTGCCGGTGTTCACCGCGGCGGATGTCGATGGTTGGGCCGTTCGCGCGTCGAATCTCGTCGGCGCGAGCCCGATGCATCCCATTGTGCTGCCGGTGGTCGGCGTGAGCTCCGTCGGTGATTCTCTCGGCATGGCGCTGTCAGCTGGCACGACGGTGCGCGTCGAAGAGTTCGCGCCGGTGCCCGAGGGGGCCGACGCCGTCGTCCCGTTGACCGCTGCCGCCGCCAACGCCGAGGCCGTCCAGTTCACCGGTGAGGTGGCGTTCCACGACAACCTGCGTCCGGCGGGAAGCCGCGTCGCCGACGGTGACCCGCTGCTGCGCGCCGGCACGGTGCTCGATCCGCGCATGATCGCGATGCTCGCCGAGGTCGGTCTCGACAAGGTGTTGGCGCGTCCGCGGCCTCGTGTCGTCATCGGCACGATCGGCACCGATCTCACGGACGCCGGACTCCCGCTCACCCATCCCACGCAGATGTACGATGCCGCGACGCCGATGCTCGCGGCCGCCGCTCACGGCGACGGCGCGGAAACATTCGCCATCGGCGTGCTGCCGCACGACAAAGTGACGTTGGGACGAGCGCTGTCCGAGCAGCTCGTGCGCGCCGACCTCGTGCTGCTCGCGGCGGATGTCACGCAGGAACTCGTCGACGTGCTCAACAGCTTGGGCACGGCCGAGGCGTGCCAGGTCGACATGATGCCCGGCGGCACGCTGATGTTCGGCTTCATTGGCTCCGAGCGGATTCCGGTCCTCGTGCTGCCCAGCCATGTGATCGCCGCCTACGTCGCGTACGAGATTTTTGGGCGCGCCGTCCTGCGCACGTTGGCGGGCGCGACGCCGGAGGATCGTGACGTGACGAAGCAGGCGACGTCCGAGGCGCTGCCCTACGAGGCCGAGCGCACGCAGTTCATTCTTGCTGTCCACGGGACGCGGGGAGTGGCGCCGATCCCGTTGCCGTCTGATGCCGGCGGAGTCGAGTTGGCCTACGCGAATGCGCTCATCGTTGTGCCGGCAGGCAGCCGTGTCGCCGCGGGTGACACGGTCGATTGCTGGTTGCTGAGCTGACGTCTATGCCGTCTGGGCATCGGTTGTGGCCGGTGACGTTGCGGCATGGGCCGGTCACCCTTCGTCCGATGCGAAGCCGTGACGAACAAGCGTGGGCTGAGATCCGGCAGCGGGGGTTCACCTGGTTCAGTCAGTGGGATTCGACGAGACCGCCCGATTCCATCGAGCCGCCGATGACATTCGCGCAACAGGTGCGCGCGTTCACCGCCATGGCGCGGCGCGGCGAGATGCTGCCGTTCGCCCTTGACTATCGACCCAATCCAGGCGGGGTTTCGGTGTTCAGCGGACAGGTGACGGTGAGCGGCATCTCGTATGGCGCGATGTGCTGGGCGCAGATCGGTTACTGGATTGATCCGCGGTGGGCTGGGCGCGGCCTCATCCCGCTGGGCGTCGCGATGGCGGTGGACTACTGCTTCACGGTGTTGAGGCTGCATCGGGTCGAGGTGGCGATCCGTCCGGAGAACGACAAGAGCTTGGCGGTCGTCCGCAAGCTGGGCTTTCGCGACGAGGGCATGCGCGAACGGTACATGCACGTGCGCGGCGCCTGGCGTGACCACCGTGTGTTCAGCTTGATGGCGGAAGACGTGCCGGAAGGCGTAGTGGCGCACTATGAACGGTATTGCCAAAGCCGTGGTGTCGGCGTGGGAGCTGCTTGCTATCAGGGCGTGCCAACGGTGGGGGACAGCGACGCGCTGGGCCGTCTACAGTCATGACAGGTGTGGCGTCGGTCGTCCGACGAAGTTGATCGGCCGACACTCCGGCTGGGGTCGGACAAACCAGAGCCTTCACCCCGTACCGTCTTACGCATGGGCATGACGGGTGTGATCTTCGGCGTCATCGCTGCCGCTTGGTTGATCTACCTCGTGCCGTATTTTCTGCACCAACGTGGCCTTCCTGATGAAGACGAAGAAGAAGAGGTGCTGGCTTCGCCGGACAGCGTGACGATCGTTCGTCCCGGCGATGATTTGGCCGTCGCCGACGACGGGGTCGAGGTTTCGACGCCGTTGACGCGCAAGGCCAAGCTCACGGAGCTGGCCGCGATCGAGCGTCAGGCGGCGAAACGCCGTCGGCGGGTGCTCATCGTGTTGTTCGCCATGCAAGTCGTCGCCATCGGCGTGGTGGCGTTTGGTTTCGGCGTGTGGTGGGACGCGTTCATTCCGACGGCCCTGATAGCGGCGTTCCTGGTGATAGCGCGAGTGAGCGTACGGACGTTGCGAGCCGATCTGCGTCAACGGGCCGAGCGCATTGAGGCGTCGTCAGATGAAGAGACCGTGGTGATCAAGCTCACCTCGGAGGACGTTGCCGGGCACGAACAGTCGGTCGAGGTCACCGAGCCCGTCGGCAATGTCGGGTCGCTCTGGGATCCGATCCCCATCACCCGGCCGACCTACATGTCGGTGCCCATCGCCCCGCGGACCGTCCGCACCATCGACCTGACGCCGCCGGAGACGCCACGCCATGTGCCTGTCCTCGCCGAGCTTCTGGACCAGATCAAGGCCGACTCCGAGCGTGAATTCGGCAACGGCTCAGGCGTGGACGACGAACGTCGCGACGTTGGTTGAGCGTTGCTCGCGGGTGTCGCGGACCGGTCTGGGCGGCGGCCGATCGGCCGGGCGACTTCCCGGCCCGGTTCAATGGGTGTTAGCATAGGTCCCGCCGTTTCGGCATGGGGCTATAGCGCAGGTGGTAGCGCGGTTCGTTCGCAACGAACAGGTCACGGGTTCGAGTCCCGTTAGCTCCACCAAACTTGGCTTATCCGAACCACTGACCCGTGCATGTCGTCGGGCTTGGTCGTGTCGGCCTCCAGGATCGCCGGGTGGAGTTGTTTGGTGCGTTGCCAGTAGTCGGCGTGGAGTCGTGCTTCGGGGTCCATGATCGTGTCGTAGGCTCCGGTGAACTCGGTTTCGATGCGGTGGTCTTCGGTGATGGTGATGGTGGTGAAGAAGGCTTGGCACATGAGCCGCTTCTTGGTGTCGTCGCAGGTTTTGTAGAACTGGCCGCAGTTGGCCGCGAGCGCGAGGTAGGCCTTGATGCGTAGTTTCGCGTCGTCGCAGCCGGCTTGGTAGGCGTCGAGGCGGGCGTTGACGTCGGCGAGTTGGGAGGCGACTCGCTGTTGTTCTTTCTTGAGCGCGGGCAGGGTGATGGCGTCGTCGTAGAACAGTTGGATGAGTTTCAGTTCGGCGTCTTCGAGGTCGTGGCGGCGTTGGTCGAGGTGGCGGCGTTCGTCGGCTGACTGTTCGTCGATGCGGGTGAAGATGTCGATGCTCATCTCTTCGAGGGCTTCGGCGAGTTCTGGGGTGAGGCTGATCTGGTTGAAGTGGTCTGTGAGGAGTTCTTCGACGGTGGACACGAGGACGGTCTGCATCTGGCAGTGGTTCTTCTTGCGGTGCCTGCCCAGGCAGTAGAAGTAGGGGTAGATGTCGCCGTTGCGGGACCGGGACAGTTCGATGCTCATCTTGGCTCCGCACTGGCAGGAGATGAGCCCTTTGAGGTAGTGCGGGTGTTTGCGTTGTCGGGCGTCGCCGTTGCGGTGGGAGTCGAGGACTTCTTGGACTTTCTCGAAGACGACGGGTTTGACCAGGGGGTCATGGGTGCCTCGGTGGCGGGCACCGTTGTAGAGCAGCACGCCGGTGTAGTAGGGGTTGCGTAGGACGGACTGGAGGGTGGTGTAGCTGACGGGTTTGGCTGGGCGTTTCTTGGTGGGCACGGTCGTCAGGCCGCGCAGCGTCAGATCGTCGGCCAGGTCGCGTAGCGTCCACTGGCCGGTGGCATAGGCTTCGAACGCCCAGGCGATCAGGGGCGCGCGGGCCGGATCGACTTCGACGGTGCGGTATTCGCGTCCGGCTTCGTCGCGGGCGCGGGTGTTGAAGTAGCCCAGGGGTGCCTTGTTCGGGGTGCCGCCGTTGATGGCTTTCTGCCGTAGGCCCTTTTTGACTTCGTTCGACAGGTTGCGGCTGTAGAACTCTGAGATGGATGCCATGATGCCGTGGACGAGCGCGCCGGTGGCGGTGGCGTCGATGTTTTCGGTGCACGACACGAGGGTGACCCCGCATTGGCGAAGTGCCAGGTTGATGGCTACGTCGTCTTCGCGGTTGCGGGCCAGCCGGTCGAGTTTGTGGACGTAGCAGCGGTCGACTTGGTGTTCGCGGACGTAGGCGAGCATCCGTTTCAGTTCGGGGCGGCGGTCCATGCTGGTGCCGGACTCTCCGGCCTCGACGAACTCCTCGACGATGAGCGCCCCGGCGTCTTGGGCGGTTTTACGAATCGCTTCTCGTTGGGCGGGGATGGAGAAGCCTTCCTCCCTGCCGCCGCGCGTCGCCTGTTCTTTGGTGGAGACGCGGATGTAGGCGACGGCACGGATGGGTTCTTCGGCCTGGTCGGCGGACGGCACGCCTGCGGCTGTCGGGGTGCCGGGATCGGCGGTGACGGTGCTCATACGGTCCTCTTTCCGGTGCGCGCACGTCGCTGTGTTGGGGCCGGGTGTCAGTAAAAACGAAAGAGGACAGTCTCAGCCGCGAAGGCCGAGCCAGTACGCATTGGCGAGAAAATCGCCGCCGCAAACAAGACTGCAACACCCTGGTGACGTGCAGTACTTTCATCTTACTGGTGATTCGGCCTTCGCGGCTGATGGGTGGGTCTACTTGTGGATAATGGTCGCTGGCTCCGGGGTGTTGGCCAGGCCGAGGGGGTCTTCCATCGCCAGTTGGCACACGAGCCGGGCCAGTGCTTCGACGTCGGGTTCGGGCCGGCGCACCGTTGTGATGCGCAGCCCACGCTCTTGTTCGGTGCGTCGCGCCGAGCGCCGCACATGATGACGGGCTTCAGTCATGACGGCCCCGCCTCGGTATTGTCGGCGGCCTCGGCGATGATCGCGTAGTAGCGGTCCTCCAGGGTGCGACGGCGTCCGACCCACCACAGAATGTAGGTGACGAAGTCGTCGTACCGGTCAGCCACGTTGACCGACGGCGGGGTGTCCTCGGGGTCCGGCTCGGGTTCGCCGGGCCAGGGCGCGAGCCGGTGGGGACGGTCGGCGTCAATGCGGGTACCGAGCATGGCCACCATTTCGCGCATCCGGTTCTTCCACTCGTCCAGATCACGAATCCAGCCGAACGGCGCGGACCCATGCTGCTCGGGATCATAAGCAGCCAGCCAATGCGTATGCAGAGCCGACAGGTGCTCGACGAGCGGCGGGTGCCGGTGCCAGAACGGCGGGATGATCTGTGCTGGGATCGCGAACGTGTGGCGCAGGTCTTCGACCCACTCGTTCAGTCGCAGCCACTCGTACTCGGCCTCGTCCGACGACAGCGACGCCCACACGATCGGGCGGGGCGGTCCGTCCGAGGCGGAAGCGGTGGTCTCGTCGGCGGGGTCGTAGTCTTCCAGGTCGTCCAGGGTGAATCCCTCAGGTGTGGTGTCAGTCATCGCGGTTGCCTGCTCACAGGCTCATCGCTGGGGTCGTTGCGGTGGCATCGGCGGACTGAAAGGGGGCGGCTGCCTGGTTGGTTGGCCCCTGCTGGACGCGGGGACTGCGGTCCACGGTGTAGCGGGTGACCGACAGGTCGTGGCCGATCTTCTTCGCCACGAACTCCTCACGCTGGGCCACCTGACCCTGGTCGTCAGTCAGCTGGTAGGTGTGGATGTAGCCCTCGGCGATGAACTTGTCGCCCTTACGGAACTGGACGGCGGCGTGCTCAGCCGAACGGCGGAACACCACCAGATCATGAAAGGTCGTCTCCTGCGGCGTGAAGGAACCATCGGGGTTCTTGATCATGTGTTCCTGCCCGACCTTCATGTAAGTACGGGCCTCGCCCGCCTCGGTACGTGACAGTTGCGGCGTCGAGGCGATGAACCCCGACATAGAGGTGGAAGTCTTGATAGGCATCTGGAGTGTCCTCGGTGTCAGGCGGCACCTCGGATAGGGCCGCGTTCACCGATCAGGTGCGCGGCGAACGTCTGTGACGGGTGGGAGAATGGATTGGCAACGAACGCGCCTGGAAGGACGGATCATGGCTGATCAAGCACCTACTAGCAGCGAGGTTGCTGGCGCATTTGCTGCCTTCTTTCACGGCGGCGAAGGGCCGAGCCACAGTGCTCTCTCCCGGGTACTGGCCTCTGCGGGCCTCGACGACGGCTACGAGTACCAGCCCAACGCGAGCATGCAGGGCCCAAACAAAGAGTCTCGCGTCCTGAAGGCGTTCGCAGAGGCTCGTCAACGTCCAACAACCGCGCGAAAACTGGTGGATGAACTACTCACCGCGCTTCGCCTGAACAACCTTGTTGGCGCGCACCAGGCAGACCTCTCCGAGAATGAGGTGAAGCTGAGATCAGCTCTTCGTAGGGACGGCTTCTCACTCACGGAGGACGGAAAACTCCAAACTCTGGGTGCCATCGATATGTCCACGGGTGGCCGCAAGGCGCTGGACGAGCAGTTGGCTCGCCTGCGAAATGCGCAAGACGATCCGGCACTGTTGATTGGAACCACGAAGGACCTTCTTGAGTCAGTCGGCAAGTTCGTGTTGGAGGAGTACTCAATTGATCTCGGGAAGTCGGCCCCCTTCGGACAGATCATCACGCTCGCCCGGGAGCGACTGGAGATCAAGCCGTCCCAAGCAGACACCTCTGTGCAGGGCTTTGAGGCGATACGGAGAATCCACCAATCTGCGTGGCAGATAGCCGAGTCGATTGATGACCTACGAAATCTTCAAGGGACGGGCCACGGTCGGACTTTACCCACAGGCATTTCCACCGAAATGGCCTGGCTTGTGATCCGAGAGGCGTGCCTCGTCGCTGACTACATGCTGACCCTTCTCGACAAAGGTCTAGGCAAGCGATAAGTCATCCGCGCAACGTCGCCTCCACGACAGTGCGCTCGACGCCAAGTCGCTTACCGTCCTTCCGTGACGTCCAGGCGCGCAGGTCAGTGATGATCGGCTTTGTGGAGCGTAACAGCGTGACGCCGGTTCCGAAGGGCAGAGTGCGGATCGTTTCGGGTGGCATGATCGGGACGCGGCGGATGGATCGTTGGGTGGACAGGCCGCCGGTCTCGGAGCGGGTGTCGGATGTCGTGGTTTCGTCGCGTTCGCCGATGAGGGTGGAGATGTCGCGTAGGTCGGATGTGCTGGATGCGCCGCCGAGGATGATTTTGACGATGCTGGCGTCCCAGATGGCTCCAGCGGCGTTTTGGCCCCATTTGTCGCGGGCTTGGGCCAGCGACTGGAGGACGGGCATGGTGGTGATGCCTGTGCCGCCGCCTTCGGCCATCAGGATGGGCAGCGACGGTAGCGGGGCGAGGTTGCCGATCTCGTCGAGTACCAGGAGCAACGGCGGGTCCATCCGGGCTCCGGGTGAGCGGGCGGCGAGGTGGCGGGCGGTTTCGACGAGGTCTTCGACGAACGCGGCGACGAGTGCTGCTGATGCTCCGGCACCGGCCCCGGTTGCCAGTAAGTAGAGGGTGCCCTTGTTTTGTAGGAACGCTTCGGGGTCGAAGTCTTCGCCGGGTCGGGGTGTGACTGTGGCGAGGACGCGTGGGTCGGCCAGTGCCGATAGTGATAGGGAGACGCCTTGCCAGATGGAGTCGCGGGTTCGGGGGTCGGAGTGGATCATGGCGTCCAGGGACTCGGCCCAGCCGACGGCGGCAGCCGAGTCGGTGCGCAAGATGGTGACGGCATCGACGGCGGCCATCGGGTCGAGGGTCCAGCGGAACAGTTCGGTGGCGTCTCTGCCGTCGAGTGCGGCGGCGTGGAGTAGGGCTTGGAGGGCCATGCGGGTCTTGCCTTCCCAGAAGCCGCCGTTTTCGACTCCGGCGCCGCCGAGGCCGGTGGCGGCGGCCAATCCGGTGGCGCGGATCATCGCGGTCAGTGGTTGATCGCAGCCGCGCACGGGTGACCAGCGCAGTCCGGAGGGCAGGCCGTCGGCGAGGTGTTGGGGGTCGAAGACGGCGACCGGTCCGACTTTCTGTCGGGCCGTGAGGGTGGTGGTGAGGTTGTCGGGTCGGGTGCTGGTGGTGACGACCGCGCCGGGTGCGTCGAGGATCGCGTTGATGACGACGTGCAGACCCTTGCCGGAGCGAGGTGGGCCGATCAGCAGGATTGAGTCTTCGACAGATGCCCATACCTCGATTCCATGGGACCGGCCGAGCAGGTAGCCGACATCGGCGGGTGTCGGCTTGGTGATGGACGGGCGGAGTGTTGCGCCGCGTTTCAGCAGCGTGGTGCTGGAAGCGAGTGTCTTGATCTCGTCGCGACTGGCGGTGCCAACGATGCGGTGCGGGTCGGCTTGGGTGCGGTGGTCGGCGCGCCGCCAAGCCGTCCACGCCCACAAGCCGAGCCAACCGACCAGGCCCAGCAACAAGGCGGCGGTGATCCAGTAGGCGACGGGACTCAGGCCGTCGGTTCCGATGGCCGAGCCGGGGTCGCCAGGGTGGAACACGACGAGAACGCCGGTGAACAGGCCGCCGGTCGGTTGGGCGTGCCCGGTGACGAGCGCGGCGATGCTGCCCGCACCGCGCAGGACTAAACCGACGGCCAGGATGCCGCCGAGCAGCACTAGGCCGATGTTGGCCAGTGAGTCCCGGCCTTGCGGCACCGTCGCCGGGTTACTCATCGTCCCAGGAGAGGCTCGACGACGACAGCCTTACCTGATGACCGTCCTAGGACGACGACTTCGCCGGACGGGAGTGACTCCAGCACGCGGCGGGGTACCTGGAACGACGCTTCACCATCAGCGGTCACCGTCGTTGCGGCGACGACGAACGCGATGCACGCCTCCTCTCCGGGCTCATAACCGTTGAGATACACCGGCGCACTGGGCTCGGTTCCAGTGTCGCTGCGCTGGCTGGGTGCGGGGATAAGCGGTAGCTTCAGATGCGGCTGGGCTGTCTCGCCCAGGGTTCCCCATGCTGGGTCGGTCGGTGAGGTGAGCATGCGGCGCGGTCGGCATGGCGGCGGTGCGGCGACCGTGGTTTGTTCGCCGAGGTCGATGGTTCCGTTGCGGCTGGTGCCGTCGGTTTCGATGATCTCGACGGTGAATGGTTGGCGCAGTCGGTCGTACAGGTGATCCATGAGAGCGCCGAACGACGCCCGCCGTAGCGGTAGCAGTTCGATGGGCGCGGCGTAGTCGATGTTGAACACCTTGACGCTGAGGTCGTCGGGTTCCGTGATCGTCACGGTGACCATCGGCATGTCCGGGGTCCAGGGCGTGTAGTCGGTCGTCATGCCACGCAGGTGCGCGACCAGCTCCGCAGCACAGGAGACGAGGCCTGACGCCGGTTATCCACAGCCTGAACGAACCAGGCTCGGCCTGCCCATGGTGACGGGTGTGGCGACCGGATGGTCCAGTCCCACAGATAGCGACGGAGGGAGACTGCGGTGAACAGTATCGAGTTGTGGGCGCGGCGTGAGGCCCTGGGCATGGACAGGGACAGTTTGGCCACAATGCTTAGCTGCGACGCGGCGGCGGTGGCGGACTACGAGGCGGGACGCCAGCCGGTGCCCGATTCGGTAGACAAGCAGTTGGCTGTGTTGGAGTTCGCGCACGACCAGATCACCGGCATTCTGGAAGACCGGTTCATCCCGCCAGTCCTGGTGACCTATGAAACCGATGAAGAGTTCTGGCAAGCCTGGCCGGGAATGAGAGGGATACCCGTGTGCGTGCACCGCACAGCCGTGTCCGACGCGTTGAAGAGCCTGCGCTGGGCCGGACTCGCGGCCCACATTGAGACTGCACCTGCCCGGAGCTAGAGGCTCGGTGCCGGTACCGGTTCCGGAGTGGCGGGTGCGGTCCAACTTGGCGCGGGCGCCGTTCGCCGATTCCTGTTGGTCGACCGGGTGGAAGGCCGGGAGTGAATGGCCGAGCGCAGGTGCATGTTCTCTTGGTGTAACTCCGCTATCTCCTTCTTGAGTCGCTCAATCTGGGCTTCGGGTGTCTCGCGGTGAGACTCAATGATGCCGCGCAGTCGTTCGGTCTCGGCTTCGGCGGCGGTGACGGCACTGCGGGCCTGCCGGGCCTCGTCGTCGTGCCGGATCGCCTGCGTCAGAACGTTGGTACCAGGGGAACTCAACCCGGTGAAGCGTGTCTCGGCCTTGACCAGCCGCGTCAACAGGTCCTTCCTGCCTCCGGCCTGGCAGGCTTCGACCACCTCGTGTGGCTCGGTCTTGGTGGCGATGGCGACTTCCAACAGCGAAAGCCCCTTCTCCGTCAGACGGTCGATACGAGGCAACGCCGCCAACTGCTCGGGTGTCGCCAACGACGATCCCGGCCCTACCTCGGCACGTCTGTCCTGAGCGTCAGCCTGCCGGAGCGCCGCGAGCACGTCCTCACACGTCCGACGGGCGTCAGACAGTGAGATACCCATCTGCTTGGCGATCTGTTGGTAGCTGAGCGGCTGCTCGCCGCCGAAACCAAACCGCAACGCCAACACGGCTCGCTGCTTGCCGGACAGCGCCTCCAACCCGGCGATGACGCCGGAATAGTCATCTCGCTCACCCGGACCGACAACAGAGACCGTGTTGTCCCAGATGGGGGTGTCGCCCATCAGGAGCGGATACTGATGAGCGAGCAACTCGGCGGTCCATGCCGTGCCACGCCCCAGTTCGTCGGCGACTTGCGCGGCGCTGGGCCGGTGTCCTAGCTCGGCGGTCTGCCGGGCTTCGATGGCTCGGGCCTGGCGTAGCGTCAACGCTCGTTCGGCGGACAGGCCGCTGGTTCCGTTCCGGCTGGCGGCGACGCCCTGCACCCTGGCTCGGACGCCTCGGTAGGCGTAGGACGAGAAACGACCCTTCGCCGGGTCGAAGCCTTGCAGAGCACGGCTCATCTCCAGAAAGCCTTCCTGGAACAAGTCCTCAGCGTCGAGGCCGGAACGTCGCGCTTCGGGGATCGCCACCGACCAGACGAACCGGGTGTGCGACAGCAAGAATCGCTGCCGGGCATCGTCGCCCTGCACCGCGATCTGCTCCAGTTCCGCCCGTGAAGCCTTAGCCTCGGGGCCATCGCTGTCCAACACCGCCTTGGCCAACACACCTGCCTCAATCAGGCGAGCGAGCCGGGCCTCCTCAGCCTGATCCAGCGTCTGCCCCACCATGCCAGAAGCAGCAGGCAGCGATGGCAGACCCGGTCCGGCGATGGTCGATGGTTCGCTCACGCAAGCCAGGTGCGCTGCTGCTTCCAGCCGCTGGACGCTCCACTATCGAGCCATCCCGCCCATCTTGGCCGTCGTGTCGAACAAAGCCAACTCAGCCGGATGGAGCTGATGCTGAACGACGAAGGAACGATCCTTGATCCGCCACAACCCTTGCCCGGTGGCGAGGGTGGGCAGCAGCTTCTTCTCCGTACCGGTCAAACCGAGCGCCTCGGCGGTCTGGGTAGTCTGGTCGGACTCCTGCCGGTAGATGATCCGCGTCTCCGCATTCGCCAACAGAGACGACGCAAGCGCCCGCATGGCACTGCCCTGATCACCAACGTTGTCCAAGTCGCCGAGCCGGTGGAAGATCAGCATGTTCGCGATGCCGTAGTGGCGGGCGAGCCGCCATTGGGCATCCATACGACGCAGCAGCGCCGGGTGGGACATGAGCCGCCAAGCCTCGTCATAAATCACCCAGCGTTGCCCACCATCAGGATCAAGCAGCGCGGACTCCATCCACGCCGACGAACACGTCATCAAGACGCTGATAAGGGTGGAGTTCTCCGCGCACGCGGACAGATCAAGGGACACCATCGGCAAGGTCAGGTCGAACCGGACGGTGGACGGCCCGTCGAACAATCCAGCCAGATCGCCCGCGACCAGACGACGCAGAGCATGACCAACCTGGCGACCATCCTCAGCCAACCGCCCATCCGGGTCATCGGCCCGGTCAGGAGTAAGGATACGTTCAACGACCATCGGCAGGATCGGCACACTCGCCGATGCGACAGAACAGGCTAGGGCAACGTCGATGGCAGTGTGTTCCAAGGGGGTCATGGGCCGTTCGAGAACGGTTTCGGCGAGCGCCCCGATCAAGTCACGGCGACGTGAGGCGACTTGGGCGAACCATTCGGCATCGGTCAGATGCGCGGGACGGTAGCCCTCGTCCAACGGGTTGAGACGGGTACGGCGTCCGTGGCCGAGTTGGATCGCCTTGCCGCCGACGGCCTCGGCGACGGCGGTGTGCTCACCCTTCGGATCACCAGGCACATACACGCGCCGTCCAAACGGGATCGAACGGGTGTAAAGCGACTTCGCCAGCGACGACTTCCCGGAGCCAACGATCCCAGCCAGCACGATGTTGGGCGCGGTGATGACACCAGCCTGGTACAACACCCACGGGTCATACACGAAGCTCGCGCCGCCGAACATGTCCTGTCCGACGAACACACCATCGGCCCCGAGACCGCCCTCGGCCAGGAACGGGTACGCGCCACCCAACGTGGCAGTGGTGTCCTGATGCTGCGGCAGGTTCAGCTTGCCCGGAGTCCATAGCTGGGCGGAACCAAAGTCGCCTGTCGGTGGCAGATACTTAGCTATCGCCCTCTCGCGTCTCGCCACATCCAGTTCAGCACGGGCGCGCTCCTGCTGCCCGCGTCTCTCAATGGTGATGACCTGGCGAGTAACTCGGTCTTGGGCTCTGCGGTCGCGGCGGCGCTGCTTGGCTGACCGCACTAAGACGGCAGTATGAAGACGTTCACCGAATTCCATATCCGCTAGGTACAGCGCATCGCCCAGTGATGAGGCCGCTGCCTTGCTAGGGCGCTGCTACGGCGTCGGCTCACGGATTTGTGGGTCCAGACGTGCCTCCAAAGAAACGGCGCTTCCATCGTCGTCAAACTCATCCCACAGGCGATCCATCTGGATCGACAACTCGTGCCATTCGCCGTTGATGACATCCTTCACGTACTGGTCGCGGAGCGTGGGCTTGGTAACAAGAGCCCACTTCAGTTGCTTGACCGAGTACCTCGCGAATGCTAGCCACTGGGAGTAATTGATGTCGAGCGGATTCTTCGTAAAAGCCACCTTACCGGTGTTGATCGCGGTACTGGCAGAGTGCCCAATGAACAGCATCGTGCCCAGTTTCGGCTTCTTTGTGTGGTCAAGTCCCACCGGAATGGCCTCGGCGACAGAATGGCCTTCGTGGAGCCGCTTGGCGAAGTAGGACACTCTTACGATCACTTCCGTAAGCATCACAAGGATGGACATGGAACAGAAATGTCGGAAATCGTACCCTTGGTAGAACATGCCCTTGACGAGTTCGGAAACTGTCTCGGCGCTGCCAACCCTACCGAATTGCGACTTGTTGAACAGCGCCATGAAGGGGACAGGGAGCCCCATACCTCCGTTCTGAGCACTGGATGATCCGTTCACGTCCGACAACATGTGAAGGAACACAGTAGCCAGCGCGCTGAACAGTCCCTGAGCCTTCCTATCGCTGAAGCCTTCAGCGGCTTGAATCACGAACTGTCCGCCAAAATCCAACGTGGTCACAGTGCCGCGCAGCATGTCGATAGTTCCAAAGATGAAGCCAAGTAGCGGATCGTGGCCGAGGGATACCTGATGGTGGAAGTATGGGCTCAGCCCATCGACGAGGGTTTCAATGACCACGTTGCCCCTGTTGTCGAAGTTCAGAGCATCGTAGGGGACCTTGGCAATGCCTTCGAGTTTCTTGATGGTTTTCTCGGGCAACACTTGGTTGAAGAAGCGCCTTACGATCTGGGACATGGCGCCAGGGGCACTGACTCCATTGGCATTTACCGAGAATCCTCCGAGTGCGCAATCGACAGCGCCGCTCAGCACGCCTGCTACTGCGGGGATGACTACGTCCAAGATGTCAAGTTTATGTGCGGCATTGAACTCTGCGTTGAGTCCCCTGATGTAGTCGCGGTTCGCTTGGATTTCGGTCTGACTGAAAATGTCCTCAAAGCCAATGCTTTCGGGCTGGCTTTTTATCGCGTCCTCAAGTAGCTCCGCGAACGGGCGGACCACCAGTCGTCCTGGGGCTTGTAGATTGCCTCTCGGTTTGGTTGCGCCAAACTCTCCCTCATACCCGATAGATCGCAGCAGCGCTTCGCTTTCGCTGATCCGAGTATTGAGGGTTTGGTGGACGCCTTGCAGAGAGGGCGCATCTTCGACGTGATCAATTTCGTGTCTGATGACTCGAAGCAGTTCACTTTCGCTGTCTGATGGTGTCAAGTCAGGCATGTGCTACACCGCCAGCCGTTGCCCGTGGAATGGCATTACGAATGATGGTCTCATCATGCGGCCTTCAAGTCCGATTGCAGGTCCTCAATCGCCTTCTGTAAAAGGATGTTGAGGCTGCTGAGGTAATCCGCGCGTTCCTTAGTTGCATTTACCTCGTTCTTGAGGGCCTCAACAATCGCATGGTTCTTCTCTACTGCTGCCTGAAGAAGCCGTTCCTTTTCTTGGTGGAGTTGCTTGCGTCGGATTACTCCAGCGACGACAAGTCCGGTCCCAGCCAGAATCGCGATAGGAGCGGCGAGAACGAACACGCCTGCGACCATGCCACCACCGACAATGCCTCCTGCGGCGGCCAACCCTGACGTTATCCCTGCGGCACTCAGGCCAACTGTCCCAGCGCCATACAAGGCTGCGAAAGAGAGAGCGCCGCCGCCAACACCTCCCAAGGCGCCAGCCAAGACATCTGGAATAGCACTGTTTGCAATGGCTCTGCCTTTGTGCTTGACAGCTTCGCCAGCTTCGTTGACTACGTTGACGACGGGCGCCAAGGCGTCAAGCGACCTGAAATTCTGTACTCGTGCCAAAACGCCTCCTCCTTCGGGACGTGGGACGAGACGGTCTCATCCGATCCACGCCTCGGTCTGCGGTGGGGCCTGCGCCTAATGGGTCTCCTCATGTAGGTCACTTGCTCTGGGATCAGTCTAGAGCTGGCCTACGACAATGCGGGGAGTCTTGACGGAGGCTCCTCAACTGGGCTTCTGACCGGGTAGCCCGCTAATGGTCGGCTCAGACTTCCCGACACAGTGGCAGTGCGGCGGCAGTGAATGCCTGGGCTTGTTGGCCGACGAGGGTTCGGGTTTCGCAGGATGCCTGGACCGCCGCCTGTTCGATGGCGGCGATGGCGGCTTGTAGCTCGTCTGGTGTTGACGCGCTGATGGCGATGAGACCGACGTAACGGACGACGCCGTGGCCGCTGGTGAGGTCGGCTTCTTGTTTGAGCACGTCGGCGTATTCGGCGGTTTGGGCGACATCTTCAATCTGGCCGATCTTGGCTCGTTGGGCTTGGTCGGCGATGTGTTCGGTCTTCTTACGGCGCAGATCACGGGCGGCTTGGTCAGCGCGCATCGGCATGACCATGAGGCTGAACGTGCGCCGGATGCCGGACGACAGGAGAACGGGTCCGAGGAAGCCGGGGAAGACTTGGGAGCGGGGCCATTCGCTGATCCATAGGACGGCGTGGTGGGCGGTGTCGGTGCGCATGGATGCCCAGGATTCGCGGACGGCGACTGGGCCGGCGTCGGCGAGGTTGCGTCCGATCTCGGGGTGTCGTTCGAGGGTGGTGGAGGCGTCGGGGTCGTAGGCGGTGCGGAGCATGTACGCCAACTGGTCGGGGCCGAGCCAGTGTCCGGGGTTCAGGTCGGCTGACCGGAGTGCGGTGGTCAGCGTGTTCATCTCTTGGGTGAGGACGGCGGCCGCGCCGCGTATTCCGCCGCCTGCTCCTCGGATGGCTCGGGATGCGGTTTTCATGTCGAGGGCGACGGAGATGGTGGTGGCGTGGCGTTCGGAGGCGGGTCCGGCGCGTCGGATGAGTTCTTGGTA
>QMCE01000541.1_pt1 | contig 33334 bp, 33 predicted proteins | sample 1821851 | NCBI WGS metagenome assembly QMCE01 (sample SAMN09453174, study PRJNA476694) | Termite gut metagenome, whole genome shotgun sequencing project. | isolation source: worker | host: Odontotermes sp. | place: South Africa:Pretoria | collected 2016-01-28 | reverse complement strand
ATATATAGAAAAAATCTATGTGTCAACATCACCTCAACACCTCAACACCTAAAAATATATCAAAAAAGGAATATTTTTATATTCTCTTATGAAAGGAGGTTTACGGTGGATTTCTTGCGACCATTTGTTAAGCAGGTTAAGAAAAACTCATTCGTTATTTGTCCTGATTTTATATCCTGCAAGTCTAAAGATCTTATGACAAGAGGGGGGGATTTTTATGCTGTGTGGGATCAAGAAAATAATATCTGGACAACAGATTCTTTTAGACTTTATGAGTTGATAGATTCAGAGTTATGGGAATATAGGAATAAGATAAAGCAAGAGTATGAGGATAATGGTTGGACGCTTAGTGTTAAAACAATATCCGAGTTTTCTACAAATGTTTTAACATCTTTTATTAGGTTCTTAAAATCAATGCCTAATAATTACACTCAATTAGATTCCACCATAACCTTTTCTAATACAGAAATAGGGAGGAAGGATTATGTCTCAAGAAGGTTACCCTATCCAATTACAGAGAGAGAAGATGCTCCAGAATTCGAAGGAGGGAATTATGGGAGAGGCTATTCCACCGAATGGCGGAGCAAGCATATGCCGGCCTATGACGAACTTATGTCCACATTGTATTATGATGAAGAACGTCGAAAGATTGAATGGGCAATTGGAAGTATTATCGCAGGAGACTCAAAAAGGATTCAAAAGTTTATCGTATTATATGGATCAGCTGGTTCAGGCAAATCAACAGTTCTTGAAATTATACAAAGACTTCTGCAAGGATATTACTCTTCATTTGAAGCAAAAGCTTTAGGCCAGAATAATAATTCTTTTTCTCTTGAAACTTTTAGGGATAATCCTTTGGTAGCCATTCAACATGATGGAGACTTAAGCAGGATCGAGGATAATACAAAACTTAACAGTATTATATCGCACGAAATAATGACGATGAATGTCAAAAATAAGAGCACTTATACTGTAAAGCTTATTGCGTTCTTATTTATGGCAACTAATAGACCTGTAAAGATTACAGATTCTAAGTCTGGTATTATTCGGAGATTGATTGATGTATCTCCTTCTGGCAGATTGGTTCCAGTTAAGAAGTATCATAAACTTATGGATCAGATAAATTTTGAATTAGGCTCTATAGCAAGATATTGTTTAGAGTTATATTCTGAAATGGGTATAAATTACTATTCTAATTATCGTCCATTTGAAATGATGCTTAGAACAGATGTATTCTTTAATTTTATGGAATCTAATGTCGAGTTCTTTAAAGAAGCTGGAGAAGTAGGAGTAAGTCAAGTTTTCGAGATGTACAAACAATATTGTGAAGTAGGCCTTATAGAGTATAAGATGCCACTTTATAAATTTAGAGAGGAGCTTAAAGATTATTTTTCAGAATTTTCTGATATGAAGCGAATTGATGGAAGACAAGTTAGAGCCGTTTATAGTGGGTTTTTAGAGGATAAATTCGACAGGGTTATAAATACTCAAGGAACCTCTGACAAAGGCCTTAAAATCGATTCTACGGCTTCTGAGAGGCATTCTGAACGGGATATTTCAAAGAAAGGAGAAAATGATGGAGTCATTACATCTAGAACTGAAGATTGGTTACGATTATCTTCGAAGAAATCTATTCTTGATGATATTTGTATGGATTGTATTGCTCAGTACGGTACTCCTGATGGAAGACCTACATTTAAATGGTCCAACGTCAGAACCATTCTATCAGATATTAATACTAATGATCTTCATTATATCCGCTTACCTTCTAATCATATTGTTATTGATTTCGACCTTAAAGATGATTTTGGTAATAAATCAAAAACTAGGAATATCGAAGCGGCTAATAAGTGGCCAGAAACATATGCTGAATTGAGCAAGAGTGAAGAAGGGATTCATCTTCATTACTATTATGATGGAGATGTTACTAAGTTATCGGCGTTATATTCTGAGGGAATAGAAGTTAAGGTTTTTACTGGTAACAGTTCTTTAAGAAGAAAACTTACGCTTTGTAATGACATTCCAATTGCTACAATATCTGGAGGGTTGCCAATAAAGGAGAAGAAGATGATAAATTTTAATGCTGTAAAAGATGAAAAGCATCTTAGAAATCTTATTCTTAGAAATTTGCGTAAGGAGATACATGCAAACACAAGACCTAGTATCGATTTTATATTTAGGATTCTTGAAGAAGCTTATTATAATGGATTGAAGTATGACATTACAGATCTTCGTCCTTCGATATTATCCTTTGCTGTCAATAGTTCTAATCAATCTGAATATTGTGTTGAAAAGGTAGGAGAAATGAAATTCAGATCTGATGAGCCAAGTTTTGATATTAGCTTTCCAGAAGGTAAGATGGTCTTCTATGATGTGGAGGTATTTCCTAATCTTTTAATTATAGTATTAAAAGCAGAAGGAGGATCGCCGTTAAAGTTAATTAATCCTACGCCAAAGCAAATTGAACCTTTATTATCTATGAAACTTGTGGGGTTTAATTGTAGAAGGTATGATAATCATATTTTATATGCTAGATATATAGGATATGATAATTATGCTTTGTATAAGTTAAGTCAAAGAATCATAGATGGAAGTCCTAATGCTATGTTTGGTGAAGCTTATAATATTTCATATACTGACATTTTAGACTTTAGTTCTAAAAAACAGAGTCTTAAAAAGTTTGAAATAGAACTTGGAATTCACCATAAAGAGTTAGGGTTTAAATGGGATGAAGAAGTACCAGAAGAAAAATGGAATGAAGTTGCTGATTATTGCGTTAATGATGTTGTAGCAACAGAAGCAACGTTTAATGCTAGAAAAGCAGATTTTACTGCTAGATTGATATTATCTGAGCTTAGCGGATTAAGTCCTAATCATACAACACAGCAACATACTGCTAGAATTATATTTGGAGATGATAAGAAACCGCAGACTAAGTTTAATTATATTGATTTAAGCGAAATGTTTAAGGGATATAAGTATTCCTTTGGTAAAAGTGAATATAGAGGAGAAGATCCTAAAGAAGGAGGTTATGTTTATGCTGAGCCGGGTATGTATAATAACGTTGCGCTTCTTGATGTTGCTTCTATGCATCCCACTAGTGCTATTTGTATGGATATTTTCGGTCCTTACACTTGTAATTACGAAGGTCTCCTTAAAGCAAGGCTGGCAATTAAGAACAAAGATTTTGAATCAGCTGGAAAGATGCTTGGTGGTCGTCTCAAACCTTATTTACAGACCTCTGATCAGGCAGAAGATTTATCCTATGCGCTAAAAATAGTTATTAATATAGTCTATGGCTTAACTTCTGCATCTTTTGAAAATCCTTTTAGAGATCCTAGAAACAAAGACAATATAGTAGCAAAGCGTGGAGCTTTATTTATGATAGATCTCAAACATGCTGTACAAGAAAAGGGTTATACCGTTGCTCATATTAAAACTGATTCCATAAAAATTCCAAATGCTACTAAAGAAATTATTGATTTTGTTATAAAGTTTGGAGAAAGTTATGGATATACGTTTGAGCATGAAGCCACATACGAAAAACTCTGTCTTGTAAATGATTCTACTTATGTTTGCGTTGAAGAGGGATCTAGAGAACCTAAGTTTGGAAAGGATGGAGCATATAAAGGGCCATGGCATGCCACAGGAACTCAGTTTATACATCCGTATACTTTTAAGACTTTGTTTAGTGGAGAGCCATTGATATTTAATGATTTTTGTGAGACTAAGTCCGTAACAACAGCTTTATATTTAGATATGAATGAAGGAGATGAGGATAATCATAAATACCAGTTTATTGGACGTGTTGGTTCTTTCTGCCCTATCAAGCCTGGTTTTGGGGGCGGTATTCTTTTACGTGAAAAGGAAGGAAAGTATAATGCGGCAACAGGATCGAAAGGATATAGATGGTTAGAAGCAGAAACAGTTAAGATTCTTGGAAAGGAAGATCAGATAGATCATTTATATTTTACTAAGCTTGTGGACGATGCTATAAAGACAATTAGTAAATTTGGAGACATCGAACAGTTTAGATCATAATTATATTTGAAAGGGGATACAAGAATGCCGTATTACGAAAATTTGGTTATAAATAATGCTCAGTTGTTAAGAGGTTCTTTTAAGAATTTTTCTGGAACAGCTCGCCCTCCTTATAATCCCGCTGGCAAAAGAAGCTTTCATGTTATAGTGTCAGATTCAATTGCTGAAAAGTTACGAAATGATGGTTGGAACGTTAAAACTTTAGCTGCAAGAGATGAAGGAGACGACGATATCTTTTATATTAAGGTATCAGTTGGATTTTCTTCTGGGTCAGAACCACCATTTGTAGTTCTTAAAACTAATAAGAAAACTGTAAGGCTAAATGAGAATACTATTGGTCAGTTGGATTCGGCCGAGATTAAACAGGCCAATCTTGTTATAAGGCCTTATGATCTTAGTAAATATAGTTTAGCTGGGCCTACAAAGGTGACTGGATATTTGAAATCTATGGAAGTTACAATAGAAGAAGACGATATACAAAGTAGGTATTCAGATTTGGATGATGAATTACCTTTTGATGAGGAGTAGATATTATGGGGGTTACTTTATATCCTTATCAAGAAGAGGCTATAGAGAAACTTGTAAACGGTAATATACTTTGTGGAGGGGTCGGTTCTGGTAAATCTAGGACCGCCCTTTCGTATTATCATAAAATAGTTTGTAAAGGAGATTTAGAACCATTTCACCCTATGAGAGAAGCTAAAGATCTTTTTATTATAACTACTGCTAGAAAAAGAGATACTTTAGAATGGGATGCGGAATTAATTCCTTTTATGTTAAAGAAAGGAGATTGGCATGAAAATGAAATTAATTTAGTTAGTGTTGTAATTGACTCATGGAATAACATAGCAAAGTACAAAAATGAAACGAATGCTTTTTTTATATTTGACGAACAACGAATAGTAGGTTCTGGCGCATGGGTAAAATCATTTTTGGCAATTGCTAAGAATAATGATTGGCTACTTTTAACTGCAACACCTGGCGATACATGGACTGATTATATTCCAGTATTTATAGCTAATGGTTTTTATAAAAATAGAACTTCTTTTCTACGAAGACATGCTGTATTTAGTCCATTTACTAAGTTTCCAAAGATTGAGAAGTTTATTGATATTTCAATACTCGAGCAATGTCGTTCATCAGTTTTAGTTAAAATGAGGTATACTACAAAGAATGAGTTAGTTAGGAGACTTATAAAGTTACCGTATAATGAAAATTTTTACAATGATATTTCTAAAAGAAGATGGAATTTGCGTAAAGATTGCCCCATACAAGAAATTTCCGGATTAGTTCAAGAGTTAAGAAGAGTTACTAATTGCGACAGCTCTCGTATGGAAAAGGTTCAGGAACTTCTTGATAAACATAACAAAGTGATTATATTTTATAATTTTAACTATGAATTAGAGCAATTAAGGACTTTGAGCAGCTTAGTAGAAATTGCAGAGTGGAATGGCCAAAAGCATGAACTATTTCCTAAAGCGAATAGATGGGTATATTTAGTTCAATATGCAGCAGGAGCTGAAGGATGGAATTGTACAGAAACTAATACAATGATATTTTACTCTTTAAATTATTCTTATAAGGTTATGACACAAGCTTCAGGAAGAATAGATAGATTGAATACTAATTTTAATACTTTGTATTACTATTGGTTTACTTCCGATGCACCAATAGATAGAGCTGTTTTGGCTGCCATTAAAGGCAAGAAATTATTCAATGAGCGGGCTTTCATTAGTAGTGGTTAATTTTATATTTTAATAATGACATAAAAGTTTTTATAGATCTCTAGAGGAAAATTTTAAAAAAAAGCCACGCAAGAAAAACATAGATTATAATAGAAGGAGAACGTAGAATACGACTCTTTTATATTTTTAATAGGAGTGATTAACTTTGAAGGAAAGTGAATTTCAGGCAAAGTTAATTAAAGAAATAGAAGGTAGACTTCCTGGATGTATAGTTTCTAAGAATGATCATATTCAAGGAATTCCTGATCTTATAATTTTGCACGAAGATAAGTGGGCGGCTCTAGAATGTAAACGATCTTCGAATTCTTCGCATCAACCAAATCAAGATTATTACGTAAGCAAAATGAATGACATGTCTTTTTCTCGTTTTATATTTCCAGAGAACAAAGAGGAGGTCTTGGATGAACTTCAACGAGCATTACAGACTCGAAGGAAAACACGCATTTCTAAGCGCAAGTAAATATCATTGGGTGAATTACGATGACGATAAAATAGGTTCGGCTTATCTAAAATACTTAGCAACAGAAGAAGGTACAAAGAAACATGAACTTGCGCGTATGCTTATAGAAATGAATGAGCATCTTCCAAAATCTAAAAAGACTTTATGTATGTTTGTTAATGATGCTATAGGATTTAGAATGAAGCCAGAACAAGTTTTATATTACTCAGATAATGCTTTCGGTACGGCGGATGCTATTTCTTTTAGAAAGAATCTTCTTCGGATACATGATCTTAAAACGGGAGAGTCCCCAACAAGTCATACGCAACTTCTTGTTTATGCTGCATATTTCTGTTTAGAATATTCTATAAATCCAGAAGATATAGAAATAGAACTTAGAATTTATCAGCATGATTCTATTGATATTCTACAACCAGAAGCTAAGCAGGTTAGAGATATAATGAAGAAAACGATCGAAGCTGATAAAATTATTGAGAAAATCAAATCCGAAGGGAATTGATATTTATGGCTGAGTACATAAAGCACTATGGCACACCAAGACATTCTGGAAGATATCCTTGGGGAAGTGGAGGGAACGCCCAGCGCAGTAAATCTTTTAGAAGCTATGTAAAAGAAATGCGCGCTAAAGGGCTGTCGGATACCGAGATCGCAAAAGGATTAGGTATGACGACGAGTCAATTTAGAGCTCGAAATTCTATAGATAAGGACGAGCAAAAGAGAGAAGATATAGCTAGAGCTTTAGAGTTAAAAGACAAAGGATATTCTAATACGGCCATTGGTAAAGAAATGGGAATTAATGAATCTTCTGTTCGTAATTTACTTAAAACGCCTATTGATGGCCGAGCTAATATTACAAGAGAAACAGCAGACATGTTGAAAAGGCAAGTAGATGAAAAGGGTTTTATTGATATTGGTTTTGGGGTGGAACACCATATAGTAGTTGGAGAAGGCAGAGAAGCTCAGATAGGAATAAGCCGAGACAAACTTAAAACAGCTGTTGAGTTATTAGGAGAAGAAGGATATGTGACGCAGTTAGTTCAAACCGATCAACTTGGAACAGGTCAAAAAACATATGTGCTAACTTTGTGTCCTCCTGGAACAACTTATGGCGATGTTGCTAAAAATCTTGGGAATATTAAATTAATAACTGAGTATTCTGAAGATGGTGGAAGATCTTTTTTAGGGTTAGAGCCAATACAAAATGTCTCATCGAAGAGAATAACTACAAGATATGCTGATGATGAAATAAGCGGAACTGATATGGATGGCGTTATAGAGCTTCGTAGAGGCGTTTCTGATATTTCTTTGGGGAATGCTAATTATGCCCAAGTTAGAATAGGTGTTGATGGGACTCATTATCTTAAAGGAATGGCTATGTATGCTGATGATCTGCCAGAAGGTATTGATATTAGATTTAATACTAATAAGAATCGATCATCGGATCCCCTTTCGGCTATGAAACTTATTAAAGATGATCCTGATAATCCTTTTGGCGCAACTGTTAGACAAAAACACTATATTGATGAAGATGGAAAAAGCCATTTATCAGCCTTGAACATTGTAAACGAAGAAGGAGATTGGTCTAAGTGGTCAAAATCTATTTCTTCTCAAGTCTTATCAAAACAACCTACAGCTCTTGCTAAAAAACAATTAGATTTAGATTACAAAGCCAAGCTAGATGAATATGATGAGATAATGCGTTTGACAAACCCTGTAGTTAAGAAGCATATGTTAGAGCGTTTTGCTGATGATTGCGACTCTTCTTTTGTTGAAATGAGGGGGGCAGCCCTTCCAAGACAGGCTTCTCATGTAATACTACCGGTACCTTCTTTAAGAGATAATGAGATTTATGCGCCAAATTATAAAAATGGAGAGACTGTTGCATTAATTCGTTATCCACATGGTGGAAGATTTGAAATACCAGAATTAACTGTTAATAATAAAAGTAAAGCTGCTAAGTCTGTCATGGGTGATGCGTTAGATGCTGTTGGAATTAATCCTAAAGTTGCTGCTAGATTATCCGGAGCGGATTTTGATGGAGATACAGTTCTTGTAATTCCCAATAGTTCTGGAGCTTTAAAATCTAGTGCTCCTCTTAAGGGTCTTTCTAACTTTGATCCTAGAGAATCTTATACTTTACCTTCTGATGCGCCTAGGCTATCCAATAAATCTAAACAAAGACTTATGGGGGATGTCTCTAATCTTATAACAGACATGACTATTAAGGGCGCTAACTCTGACGAAATTGCCCGTGCTGTAAGACATTCAATGGTAGTCATAGATGCTGAGAAACATCATCTCGATTATAAGCAATCCGCTGTAGATAATGGTATAGCAGGATTAAAAACAAAATACCAGGGCTCGCCAAGAGCTGGCGCTTCTACTCTAATTTCTCAGGCAAGCTCGCCAGCAAGAGTACCCCTATATAAAAATGTAAAAGATCCTGTTACTGGAGAAACACATAGCGTTCCTGACACATACACTAATTCAAAAGGAAAGACCGTTCAAAGAACAACCCCCCGCCCAAGATTAAGCACAGTAGATGATGCATTTGATCTTTCATCTGGAACTCAAATAGAAACAGTATATGCCTCTCATTCTAATGATCTTAGAGCTTTAGGTAATCAAGCCCGTATATCAGCAGCAAATACTATTCCAACTCCTTATAGTCCTTCCGCCGCAAAAACCTACTCTGCTGAGGTCGCTTCTCTTAAACAAAGTTTAACAAATGCCCAAAAGAACGCCCCTCTTGAACGACAGGCACAGATTGTTGCTGGAACAATCGTTAAAGCTAAAAAGGAAGCAAATCCTAATCTTGAAGCCGATGATGTTAAGAAAATTAAAGGACAAGCTTTAGCTGAAGCACGACTTAGAGTTGGGGCCAAGAAAGAAAAGGTTAGTATTTCAGAACGAGAGTGGGAAGCAATTCAGGCTGGAGCTGTTAGTACAAACACACTTACTGGAATTCTTAATAATGCTGATTTAGCTCGAATTAAGCAGTTGGCCACTCCAAGAACTTCTAATGCTTTGTCTGCTTCTAGAGTTTCTAGAATTCGTGCTATGATTGATTCTGGTTACACAAGACAAGAAGTTGCAGATTCTTTAGGAGTTTCCTTAAGTTCTATAACTAATGCTTTAAGTTAGCAGATAAGATTTTAAGAAAGGAGAATGATGATGGCATTTATGATTACAACTATTGACAATCCATTTAATCCTGAAACTCAATTTGATGAATGGTTTGCTTTTGATACAGAAAAAGGATATAATTCTTGTGGTTTGTTATCTAGATATACTGTTACTTCTGATGAACTTTCAGAAGAACAGCAAGAACAAGATATTGATTACGCTATTGATCGAATTGTTTTGACTGATCCTACAGGACTATATAAGAAACATCCTATAGTGGGGGGTCAAAATTTGTATATACCCCCCTCTTAAATCGATTGCCACTTTTAAAAAGCCCCGGAGGTTCTTTTTGCGTGATATTTTTACTTTTGAAAGGGGTAAAATCATGGCTGAAAATATTAACATAGTGGATGCAACTATGAATTATGTTGGGGAAATTAATAGAAAAGGGAAAATAACTAGGCTTATCGTCTTTGATAGATATTATGACCTTCAACCTTATGAGATAGCACATTATCATATTTATTCTGATAGGATTGAAAAAAGAATTAATGAAAATCTTATTTTAGAATCATTTTGTGATGATGCGCTTACTATTAAATTAGTTGATGATACTTCAAGAAGTTGGACTAAGCTTATTGGGTTGCTTCGATCATTATGCTCTGAATTTTCTATAGAAGATTTTAATGCATCTGATATATTTTTGAAAGTGAATAATGATTCTGTTTTTTCTAAAGAAGCATTGGTTGAGTATATATGTCCTTATCTTTTTAAAAAAGAAAATGTCGAACCATCGCTTATTGAATACGAAGGATTAATGAGCTTGGAAGATTGGAAAACTCGTGCTCTTTTAGCGGAGCAAAAGTTGGCAAGCATAGAAGCAGTTCTAAATGTAAAATAATCTCGCAAGAAAAACATAGGTTATAATAGAAGGGATAGAATACGACCGGTTATTCTTCCCTTCTCTTTTTAATTATTGCGGATGTTGTTTAGAGTTGCTGACAAACTTGCCATGCTGGTTTCGCCCCTTTCAGGCACTAGGCTTATTTAAGCTTGCCAGCGACTCTTTAGAGCATCTGCAATTAATATTAGAAAGGAGAAGCAGTTTTGGCTAAAAAAACAATACCTAGGCCTCTTCGTGCTGAACGGATTGGTCCTGCTGCTTCTACACCAGAAGGACGAGAATCAGAACTAATCTCTCTTGCGCATGATTTAGCCGCTCAGCAAATGAGGGACGGCACTGCTTCCTCCCAAGTGATCGCCCACTTTCTCAAGCTTGGCGGAGCGAAAGAGAGACTTGAGAAAGAGCTTCTCGAACAGCAGGTTCAATTGAGCAAAGCTAAAACTGAGATGCTTCAAGCATCAAAGAATGTAGCAGCTCTTTATGAGAATGCTCTTTCTGCTTTTGCTAAATACAACGGAGCTGATAATGAGTGAAAACATATAGTGAATTGATAAAACTCCGAACGTTTGAAGACCGTTTCAATTATCTTAAACTTTTATCTAAGCCAGGTCAAATAACGTTCGGCCACGGTCGCTGGATGAATCAGCGTCTCTATACTTCCCCCAAGTGGAGACGGATACGTAATCAAGTGATCGTTAGAGATGGCGCTTGTGATTTGGCCATCGAGGACAGAGAGATCTTAGATATGATTCTTATACATCATTTGAATCCTATATCGTTAAAAGATCTCGAGGCAGAGTCAAGAAAAGTCTTTGATTTGGAGAATTTAGTATGTGTAACAAAAGCTACACATAATGCTATTCATTTTGGAGATGATTCTTTGATTATAAAAACCGAATTAGTTGAAAGAAAACCATTTGATACTTGCCCTTGGCGATAGTGTCAAAATGGAAATGGAGGAATAAAAATGGTTAAACAAAGAGGAACAAATTATAATAATATTTCTAAAACTACAACTGAATCTAGTGTTAAAGAAGAGATTAAAGCAAGTAGAAAACAGGAAGAAAAAGAAGTTCCCACTAGGCGAGTAAAAGTAGTTAATACTGAAAAGCTTTACATTAGAGGCGCGCCAAAGGTTGATAAGAAGAATGTAACAAGAATAGTCAATCATGGCGATACGTTCTTTGTAAAAGATAAAAATCAAGAGTGGGCGCAAGTCATAACTCCTAATTCTGAAATAATAGAATTTGTCATGAAGAAGTTTCTTAAGGAGGTGTAGTTAGTGAGAGATAACATTCTTGAAGATTCGAAAAGGATGCTCGGAATCGAATCTGACTATAAAGCTTTTGACCAAGAATTACTTCTTCATATTAATTCTATCTTTGTTATTCTTAATCAATTAGGAGTTGGTCCTCCTTCTGGTTTTTTTGTTGAAGACGAAGATGCAAAGTGGATAAATTTTGTAGGAGATAAAAGAAAAGATCTTAATATCATCAAGTCTTATGTTTTTATTAGATTAAGATTACTTTTTGATCCTCCTGCAAATTCGTTTCTTGTTAGTTCTTTAGAAACACAGGCAAAAGAGTTTGAATGGAGACTTAATGTTCAAGTTGAAACACCAGTTTTGGAGGTGGATTATCGTTGAACGATATAAAACATTTCGGCATACTTGGTATGAAATGGGGAGTAAGACGATATCAGAATAAAGATGGGAGTAGGACGGCAAGAGGCTTAAAGCAGGACAGAATAAATGCATCTAGAGAAAGGTTAACGCCTTCAGAAAAAGAAGCGTTGTCTAAACTTTCAAGAAGAAAACAGAATAAGATTTTATCCATTATGGGAGAAAAAGATGGAACCACTAGTTTATTTAGAGCACAGGAGATAAACAAAGCACGAACAAATATTAAGAGGCTTATTGTTGGTGCTACCGTTGTGTCAGGAATTGCTCAAAATTTAGATTTATTACTTCCAGAAGGAACTACTTTAAGAAGAGAAATTAGTCGCAAAATAATAACGAAAGCAAATGAAAATAGAAAAAAAAGAGCCGCTGCTAGAGCAGCATATGAGCAGGCTCAGAAAATTATTGGAATTATGGCCCAATCGCCAATACCTACAACTTGGAGTTAGAAGGTGATATTTTGTATTTATCACATTATGGTGTAAATGGTATGAAATGGGGCATTAGACGGTATCAGAATAAAGATGGAACAAGAACTCCAGCGGGAAAAAGACGTGAAAAGATTAATAGAGGAAGCGATGATTATGAAGAAGCTCGTAATTTAAAGAGAAGGGGTTCAAAGAATCTTTCAACTAAAGAGCTTCAAACTCTTACCCAACGTCTTAATTTGGAAAAACAGTATAAAGATATGAACCCTAGCAATTTTGATAAAGGCATGAATTTCATTAAAAAAGTTACTGCCGCTGGAACAACTGTAGCAGCATTGTATGCTTTAACAAAAACGCCCCTTGGACAAGACATAATTAAAATTATTAAGTCAAAGGCTAAGTAGTGGCGTTATCAAACACTGCAACTCCTTATTACTATGGACTTTTTCGAGAACAGGTGCTCAGGGGCGAAATACCAGTTTGTCGAGAAATTTCCATGGAAATGAACCGAATAGATAATTTAATTAAGAACCCTGGAGTTTATTATGATGATAATGCAGTCGAAGGATTTATAGCTTTTTGTGAAAACGAACTGACCTTGACTGATGGTTCAGAAGTAAAACTTCTTGATTCATTTAAACTCTGGGCTGAGCAAGTGTTTGGTTGGTATTATTATGTTGATAGAAGTGTTTATGTTCCAAATAAAAGAGGACATGGCGGACGTTATGTAACTAAAAGAGTTAAGCGTCGTTTAATTAAAAAGCAGTATTTGATTGTTGCTCGTGGTGCTGCTAAATCGATGTACGAATCCTTTGTTCAGAATTACTTTTTAAACGTTAAGACTGACACTACTCATCAGGTAACAACGGCTCCTACAATGAAGCAAGCCGAAGAGGTTATGTCCCCAATAAGAACCTCAATTCTTCGCGCAAGGGGACCACTTATGCAATTTCTTACTGAGGGGTCTCTTCAGAATACAACTGGAAATAAGGCGCTTAGAGCAAAGTTATGCTCTACTAAAAAAGGAATTGAGAATTTCTTGACAGGCTCGCTATTGGAGATTCGTCCTATGTCTATCGATAAACTTCAAGGCCTTAGGCCTAAGATAGCAACTATTGATGAGTGGCTTTCTGGGGACATCAGAGAAGACGTTATTGGCGCATTAGAGCAAGGAGCTTCCAAATTAGAAGATTATTTGATTCTTGCTACTAGTTCCGAAGGGACAATTCGTAATAACGTTGGCGACACAATCAAAATGGAACTTATGGACATACTCAAAGGAGAGTACAACAATCCACATGTTAGTATTTGGTATTATAAACTCGACGATATAAGTGAAGTCGGCAAGCCTGATATGTGGATTAAAGCAAATCCTAATCTTGGGAAAACGGTTTCTTATGAGGCATATCAATCGGATGTAGAGAGAGCAGAGCATGCACCCTCAGCAAGAAATGATATTCTAGCAAAAAGATTTGGGCTGCCAATGGAAGGTTATACTTATTTCTTTACATATGAAGAAACTATTCCCCATAGGAAAAGAGCTTATTGGAATTTACCATGCTCACTAGGCGTTGATCTTTCCCAAGGTGATGATTTCTGTGCGTTTACGTTTTTATTCCCTTTACCAAGAGGTCAATATGGAGTAAAAACGCTTTGTTTCATTACAGAAAGAACGCTTATGATGTTGCCTAGCGCTATGAGAATAAAATATGAACATTTTCTAAAAGAAGGAAGCCTTATAGTCATGAAGGGATCTCTTTTGGAAATGAACGAAGTGTATGACCTTTTGGACAGGCATATTCAAGAAGAAGAGCTTGATGTTCGAAGTCTTGGATATGATACATATAATTCAAAAGATTTTATAACTCGATGGATTTCGGAAAACGGAGAGTATGGACTAGAAAAAGTTATTCAAGGAAGACGAACTGAATCTGTTCCATTAGGTGAACTTAAGATATTAGCAGCGGATCGAAAGCTTATGTTCGATCAAGAATTAATGTCTTTCTGTATGGGAAACTGCGTTGTAATGGAAGACGTTAATGGAAATCGGCTTCTTTATAAGGAAAGAGCAGATAGAAAAATAGATTCTGTATCAGCTTTGATGGATGCTTGGGTTGCCTTCAAGATCCATAAAGAGTTGTTTGATTAAGGAGGATTAAATGAACGAACCGACATTCTTTCAAAGATTGAGAGACGGTTTTAGCCATGGCTGGAATGCATTTCGGAACCGAGATCCGACTGAAGAATGGCAAGTAGATCCGAATAGATATAGAGCAGGTTGGTTTGGAGGTTCTTCTTACAGACCAGATCGTCAAAGAATGACGCAGGGAAACGAAAGATCAATAATTGCAGCTCTTTTAAATCGGATTGCTCTAGATGTTTCTGCCGTTAATTTTCGTCATGTTCGAATTGATGAGAATGGAAATTTTAAGGAGATTATTCCAGACGATCTTGATTGGGTTTTAAGTTGGAATGCAAACGCCGATCAAACAGGAAGAGAATTATTAATTGATCTTGTTTTATCCATGTTGGATGAAGGCTGCGTAGCTGTATTTCCAACAGAAGCATCCGCAAATCCTAACATAGAAGGAAGCTATGAGATAAAATCTCTTAGAACAGCAAAAATTCTAGATTGGTTTCCAGATAGAGTTCGTCTTCGTTATTATAGCGAGGTCACTGGCTGTTTTGAAGAGCGATACATGCTAAAAAAAGCAGTTGCAATAATTGAAAATCCTTTGTACAGCGTTTTAAATGATCAGTGTTCGGTTCTTAAAAGATTAATTCATAAGCTCAATCAAATGGACATAGTTGATGAAAAGATTGTGAGTGGTAAATTAGATATAATTATACAATTTCCATATCCAATTAAAACATCTCAACGTGCAGAACAAGCTGAGCTTAGGAGAAAATCTTTAGAGGATCAATTGAATGGTTCGCAACTTGGCGTTGGTTACATTGACGGAATGGAGCGAGTTATTCAACTCAATAGACCTGTAGAAAATCATTTTATGGCACAGGTTGAGTATTGGATGGAATTGTTGTATGATCAATTAGGAATGAATAAATCTATAATTGATGGCACAGCAGATGAACAGACGATGCTTAATTATTATGCCAGAACTAGAGACCCAATTCTTCGTTCTATAAGAGAGAATTTTGAAAAGAAGTTTTTAACTAAAACTGCACTAACGGAAGGTCAACGAATAATGTACTTTGACGAGCCGTTTAAACTTATAACTGCTAATAATCTTGCGGACTTAGCAGATAAGTTTACGAGAAATGAAATTCTCACATCTAATGAAGTTCGTGGTCTAATCGGTTTTAAGCCGATAGATAGCGAACGTGCTAATGAATTAGTTAATAAAAATATAGCAATGAAGAATGAAATTTCTCCAAATAATACAGCTATTAGGATTCCAAATACCACGGAAGGAGAAAATCAAAATGGAAGTAACAGGGTTTGACTTTGGCGGTTACGCTACTAAATATGGCGTAAGATGTTCTGATGGTCGAACAATCGAAAAAGATGCTTTTAAACATATGGATGGAATCACCATTCCTTTGGTGTATCAGCATTTGCATTCGGATGTTAAAAGTGTGCTTGGGCATGCAAAATTGGAAGCTAGAGATGATGGTGTATATTCTTATGGTTTTTTTAACTCTTCTGAGGAAGGCCAGCATGCTAAAACATTAGTTAAACATGGAGATGTTACATCGTTATCCATTTATGCTAATGGTTTAGTGCAAAAAGCTAAGAGCGTAGTTCATGGCATGATAAGGGAGCTAAGTCTTGTTTTGGCTGGAGCCAATCCAGAAGCGATCATAGATAATATAGCTATTGCTCATTCAGAGGATGGTTCCATAATATTTGACGAAGAGGAGGCCGTTATTAAAATGAATGAGCCAATAATTAGTTTTATGGAAAAAGAAGAAGATGCCATTGAGCATGCTGATTCAGAAGTTGAAACTGTTCAAGATGTTTTAGATAGCATGACGGAAAAGCAAAGAAATGTAACTTATGCTCTTGTTGCTTCAGTTATGCAGGACGAAGAAGAACCCGATGAGAACATGTCTCAATCATATAATGGAGGGAACGAAATGAAAAGCAATTTGTTTGATCCCACGAAGGCTCCCAACTTTACTCCCGACCATAGCGAATATGCTCTTACTCATTCTGAGTTTAGTGGTCTATTTGAAGAAGCTAAGCGAAAGAATTCTTTGAGAGATGTTATTCGCGGTATTCTTAATAACGAGGATTCCAAGGACATGCTCGCTCATGCTGAGACTTATGGTCTCGACCCTATTGAGGTATTGTTCCCAGATGCTAGGCTGGTAAATAATACTCCTGAGTTCTTGGCTCGTAGAATGGAGTGGGTTTCGACCGTTCTTAATGGAGTTCGTCATTCTCCTTTTACTCGTATTAAGATGGTCATTGCCGATATAACTGCAGATGAAGCTCGCGCTAAGGGGTACGTCAAGGCAACAATGAAGAAGGATGAAGTCGTTAAGCTTATTCAACGTTCGATTTCTCCTAAGACAATATACAAGAAGCAGAAACTTGATCGCGATGATGTTCTTGACATTACAGGTTTTGATGTAGTTACTTGGCTGCGTTCTGAAATGCGGCTTATGCTGGATGAAGAAATAGCTAGAGCTATTCTTATTGGCGATGGTCGCGAGCCTGATGATCCGGATAAGATTTCGGAAGAAAATATTGTGCCGATCTTTAAAGATGCTGATCTTTATGCGCACCATGTTACTGTTCCTGCTGATGCAACGATTATCGATCAGATTGATTTGGTTCTTTTGTCTATGGCAGAATATCGTGGATCTGGAGCTCCTACAATGTTCGTTTCTCCTAGCGGATTGACTAAGTATCTTACTGTAAGAGATACATTGGAGCATCGGTTGTATCCGACAGTCGCAGAGCTTACGGCCGCTATGACGGTTGGTAACATTGTTACGGTTCCTTTGATGGAAGGGGCAACTCGCACGGCTCAGGACGGCACAGTTTATAACCTAAACGCTATAGTCGTTAATCTGCGCGATTATACTGTTGGTACAGATCGTGGCGGTCAGATTACTTCTTTTGATGATTTTGATATCGATTTCAATCAACAGAAGTATCTAATGGAGACGCGTATGTCTGGTGCTTTGACTAGGCCGAAGTCTGCCCTGATATTTGAGACTGCTCAACCTACTCCGGCTGGTTAAACAATTCAAAATGGAAGTGAAATAGATGGCGAAGTATCATGGAGAAATAGGGTACTCAGTTCAAAAAGAGTTGAGGCCCGGTTATTGGGATGATGTTATTATTGAAAGAACTTATCGTGGTGATGTAATACGTGATTCTAGACGATACTCTCCTACGGATCAAGTAACTGACGATCTTAACGTAAATAATTCCATAAGTATTCTTGCTGATCCTTTCGCTTATCAAAACTTCCAGAAAATTAAGTACATTAAATGGATGGGAGTTTATTGGAAAATATCTTATATAGAAGTCCAGAGACCCCGTCTAATACTTACAATAGGGGGTGAGTACAATGGTCCGAAGAAAGATGTCGAATAGAAGAATCGAGCTTCAAAAACTATTGGAAAACCTCCTTCAATCAAAGAATGTTTATTTTCAAAGACCACAGAATACAAAAATGAACTATCCTTGTATACTGTTTGAGCGAGCTACTGGCGAAACAGCATTTGCGGATAATGATCCTTATCGATTTAATGAGCGTTATAGGGTTATAGTTATAGATAGAGATCCTGATAACCCCGTTATCGAGAAAGTAGCCTCATTAAGAACCGCTATATATGATAGACATTATAATGCTGATGGTCTAAATCATGACGTCTTTCTTCTATATTTTTTGTAAAGGAGAACAAAAAAATGCCGAGACTTATTTGGGATGCCGTTGGTGAGAAAATCTATGAAACTGGTGTAGATCATGGCGTACTATATCTACAAGCTCCTGGGTCTGGAGTTTATGATGTTGGTGTAGCATGGAATGGTTTGACAGGGGTTACTGAGTCGCCAAGTGGCGCTGAGCCCACCACAAATTATGCGGATAATATTCCATATTTGGTCATTCTTTCTGCTGAGGAGTTCGGTGGGACTATTGAGGCATACACTTATCCTGATGAGTTTAACGTTTGTAATGGTAATTTGGATCCTACTCCGGGTGTTATTCTTAGCCAACAAGCTCGTCAGGCTTTTGGTATGAGTTATAGGACTCTCATTGGCAATGATGTACTTGGACAGAATTTCGGTTATAAGATTCACCTTGTTTATGGCGCTCTCGTTTCCCCTTCGGAAAGAGCGTATACTACAATTAATGAGTCTCCTGAAGCTATAACGTTTAGTTGGGAGTTCACTACAACTCCGGTTCCTTCTAGCATTCCTAATGCTCGTCCGACAGCTCTTGTGACTATTGATTCAACGCTGGTTGACCCTGCTTTGTTGACCGCGTTTGAAAATATTATCTATGGTAATGCTGATACAAATGCTCGTCTTCCGATGCCTGATGAAGTAGTCACGCTTTTGACTCCGACTCCGTAATTTAGATTTTTGAAAGGGGCTTCTAAATGCTTAGGAAAGAAATTACGTTCACCGATTACAATGGTGAGGAGCAGACACGAGTATGCTATTTTGGTTTTAATAAGCGTGAGCTTATTGAAATGAACTTTTCTCTATCTGGTGGTTTGCAAAATCATATGCAAAAACTTGCAGAAGAGAAAGATGTAAGAAAGATACTTGAGTTCATTAAGAATTTCATTCTTGACTCTTACGGTGAAAAACCTGCAGATGGACTAGGCTTTCGTAAGAACCAAGCTCTTAGAGATGAGTTCGAGTCGTCTCTCGCTTTTGACGAATTGTATATGAGTTTTGCTGTTGCAGATGCTGATATTAAATTTGTCGATTTTCGTGGTCGGCTTGATGAACTGCCGACAACTTCGGTAGCTGTCGTCAAGTAATAGGATAGTGGAGGATATAGGAATGCTTAATATTCATGTTCAAGCCGGAGAATTATATGATGATTCTACTGAAAAGTTTAGCGCCGTTAATGCTTGTGAACTGACTCTTGAGCATTCCTTAATCTCCATTTCAAAATGGGAGAAATTTTATAAAAAACCATTCCTCAAAGAAGGAAAGAAATCGATTGAAGAGCAACTACAATATATTAAATTCATGACAATTAACAAGAATATTGATGATTCAGTGTATTTGATTTTATCTAATTCTAATCTTTTAGAGATTTCAGCATATATTGATGACCCTATGACAGCCACAACATTCCATGAGTACAATCGACCTGGCTTAAAAGCTAAGAAAAGAGAGATACTAACTGCTGAGATAATTTATTGGCAAATGATAGCTCTTGGTATACCATGGGAATGTCAGAAGTGGCATTTAAATAGTCTATTAACTCTTATAAGAGTTTGTAATATTAAGAACGATCCTAAGGCTGGAAAAATGAATCAAGTTGATATAGCAAAGCAGATGGCGGAAATTAATGAAGCTAGAAAAGCACAATTAAAAACGAAGGGGTAGAAGCCCATGATTAATGTTAAGACTTCTGGCTCTTTTAAGAATAGTAATTCGTTTTTAAACAAGATTTTGAGAAAACAAACTATAGAAGATGTTCTTAATCATTATGGTCGTATTGGAGTTGATGCTCTTTCTTCTAATACACCAACAAATACGGGTCTAACAGCCAGAAGTTGGAGATATGAGCTTCATTATTCTAAAGGAAAACGCATTCTTTGGTTTACAAACGATAATATTGTTAATGGAATTCCAGTCGCTATTCTTATACAATTGAGTCACGGAACGAAAAATGGTGGATTTGTTCAAGGTTATGACTATATTAATCCCGTCATTAGGCCGTTATTTGATAAAATAGCAAATGATGCCTGGAAGGAAGTGACTGCCTGATGGCAAGCGTTGATAATAGAATAGTCCAAATGACGTTTGATAACGCTAGATTTGAGCAAAATGCAAAAACTACACAAGAAACATTAAAAAGGCTAGATGAAAGTTTAGCTTTTAAAAATGGGGCTAAAGGTTTAACAGATCTTGAAGCTGCAGGTAGAAATTTTACTATGGGCGGAATGGGCTCCATTGTGGATGGTATATCTGGTAAGTTTAACGCTTTAGGTATTGCTGGAACAACTGCCCTTATGAACATAACCAATAGAGCTGTTGATGCGGGTTTGTCTTTGGTAAAATCTTTAACCGTAGCTCCTATAATGACCGGTTTGAATGAGTATGAGACCAAAATAAACGCTATTCAAACAATTTTAACTAATACAGCAAGTAAAGGAACGACTTTAGAAGACGTAAATGGCGCTTTATCTGAGCTTAATGAGTATGCGGATAAAACTATATATAATTTTGCTGAAATGACGAGAAATATTGGAACATTTACAGCTGCTGGCGTAGAGCTTGAACCGGCGACTAATGCTATTAAAGGTATAGCGAATTTGGCCGCTGGTTCAGGATCAACTGCAGCGCAAGCGAGTTCTGCTATGTATCAACTTTCTCAAGCGTTAGCAGAAGGAAGAGTTTCACTACAAACGTGGAATTCGGTTGTTAATGCTGGGATGGGCGGAGAATTATTTCAACATGCTCTAGTTAAACAAGCAGTAGAGCTTGGAGAATTAACTCAATCAGCTGCGGATATGATTTTACAGGGTGATATTTCGTTTAGAGAAGCGTTAATGGCTACTGGTGGAAAAGCTCCTCTTTTAGATATATCAACAGAAAATTTAATAGCAACTTTTAATAAATTTGCAGAAGATCCTGCACTTGTAAAAGCGGCTACTCGTGTTAGAACTTTTACTATGTTAATAGATACAATGCAAGAATCTGTTCAATCTGGTTGGGCTCAGAGTTGGGAACTTATTATTGGTGATATGGAAGAGTCTGCTACTTTTCTAACAGAGATCAATGACGCTTTTGGAGAAATTGTTGGAGGGCAAGCAGAAGCAAGAAATCAATTATTAAAAGGTTGGAAAGCTCTTGGCGGTAGAGATGCTCTAATTCAATCTTTTCGTAATATAGGTTCTGCGATTATGTCAATTGTTAAACCTATAACTGATGCTTTTAATTCGATATTTCCTTCCATGACTGCTTTTGACCTTTCTAGTTTAACGTTCCAATTCAAAAATTTTACTTCTTCTTTAATTATTTCTGAAGAAACTTCTAATAATTTAAAAACAACTTTTGAAGGTTTATTTGCAATTTTTGATATCTTTGGCAAAGTTATTGGAGCTGTAGTAGATATTTTTAAATCATTAGTTAGTTCTATTTTACCCGTTGGAGATGGATTTTTATCATTCACAGCTAGAGTTAGCGAGTCTATTATAGCATTTAATGACTTTTTAGAAACTAGTGAAATTTTCAAAATTACATCATCTACAATTAGTGATGTGTTAAAAGAAGTTTCTGGTTTAGTAGTTTCTATTTTAGGAGGTATTATCGAAAGCATAAAACTTTTTGTTCAAGAAGGAGCAGATGCTTTTAGTAATGTTTCAGATCTTTGGGGAGAGAGATTTTCTGGTTTAACTGCTATAGGAGAAAAATTATCTATCGTTTTTGAATTTTTAGCTGGTATTTTTCAAACTATAATTTCCGCTGCTAAAGCAGCATGGAATGTAATAAGAAACGTTTTTGATAATATTTTTGAAAAAATTTCTGAAGTTTTTGGGGAAGCAAGTTTTACTCCTATTTTAGATTTGATTAATGGTGGAATATTTGCTTCGCTTCTTTTAGCAGTAAAGAAATTTTTTGGAAATATGGGAGATGCTGTAGAAGGTTTTTCTAAAATAGGAGAAAGTATAACTAAACTTCTTGGTGGAGTTGGAGATGCTTTGGACGCTTTTACTCTTAAAGTAAAATCTGAAGCATTAAGAAATATTGCTACATCTATAGGTATTTTAGCTGCTTCGTTGTTAGTTATAAGTTTCATTGATCAAGAAAAACTCATAAGCTCTCTTGGGGCATTAGCTGGTTTATTTACAGAGTTATTTGGAATTTTAACTATATTTCAAAAATTAGGACTTGGTGGAGGATTACAATTAGCTAGTTTAGGAGCAGGGCTTATAGGTATTTCTTCCGCTATTCTAATTTTAAGTTTTGCTATGAAGAACTTGTCAGGTCTTGATTGGAATGGAGTTGCAAAAGGTTTAGTTGGTATGGGTGGAGCTATGATAGAGCTTATGGGTATAGCTAAACTTATGTCTATGCTAAATGTTCGTGGCATTCGTGGTGCTAGTAGCTATGTTATATTTGCTGGAGCGCTTGTCATTCTTACAAAAGCAATAGAACCTTTAGCAAAGCTTTCCTGGGGAGAACTAGCGAAAGGGCTTGTTGGCTTAGGCGTAGCTATGCTGGAAATAGTTGCTTTCAGTAAATTGGCAAGTCGCATTTCTATTAGTTCGAGTACAAGTATTGTTATATTAGCTAGTAGTCTTTTAATATTGTCTGAAGCAGTTTCAAAATTTGGAGCTTTAGATACGAAAACTTTAATTCAAGGTCTTATTGGAGTAGGCGCGGTTTTATTAGAGCTTGCTGCTTTTACTAGATTAATGGGCAATAATGCTACTATGATTCTTACTTCTATAGGCTTGATAGCTGTAGCTGGTTCTATGCATATTTTTGCTTCTGCCATAGCTAAACTTGGTTCTATGGATATTGAAATTTTAGCCAAGGGTTTATTATCTATAGGAATAGCTTTAGCAGAAGTAACTATAGCTATGAATTTAAGATTCAGTTTTAAAGGCTGCAGGTCTTGTAATTATGTCAGGAGCCATGGTGGTTCTTTCGAAAGCTATGAAAAACTTTGGTGCTATGTCGTGGTCTGAAATCGCTAGAGGCATTGTGGCTTTAGGAGGCTCGCTAACTATACTTGCGGTAGCACTTAATTTCCTTAATGGCGCTATTGGTGGAGCAGCAGCTTTAACTATAGCTGCTGTAGGTTTGTATGGTTTAGCTGGAGTTATGAAAATTTTTGGAACAATGTCTTGGGAAGATATTGCTCAAAGTTTAGTTATTTTTGCTGGCTCATTAGGCGTTTTAGTTGTGGCAGCAGCGCTTACTAGTTTAGTAATTCCTGGAATGTTAGCTTTGTCTGGTGCATTATTAGCTCTTGGCACGGCAGCATTGTTAGTTGGTGGAGGAATTGCATTATTAGGTGTTGGATTAGCAGCAATAGCTGTTGGCGGATCAGCAAGTATAAATCTATTGATTCAGGCAGCAAAAGGATTAATAGATTTATTACCTTATTTATTTAAACGTTTAGGTGAAGCTATTGTAGAATTAGCTAATGTTGTAATTAATGGAGCTCCAGCTCTTGGGAGTGCTTTTGTTGAACTTATAAGAGCGGCGCTTAATTCGGCTGTAGAAATAATTCCTATGCTTGCTGATTTTGTTTTAAAACTTGTTAATGAACTTTTAAGTGTATTGGTAACTTATATTCCTTCGATAGTAGATAAACTTATTGATTTGCTTATAGGAATAATAGATGCAATAATTCCTAGAGTTCCAGAGATAATAGCAAAAGGCGCAGAACTTATTAATGTTATCTTAAATGGCATATCGAATGCTGCAGCGGGATTTACGGTTGATCAGTTGACTTTAGCTTTTTTAGAATTGACCGCAGCATTCTTTTTGCTTTCTAAAATACCAATAAGTGGAGCTTTAACTGCTATCGCTAATTTAGGTATTGTTGTTGGTGGTTTAACTGTTATATTAGCAGCGTTAGGCGGTTTACAACAAATACCGGGGTTGCAATGGTTAATTAGCGAGGGAAGTAATCTTTTAGGAGAAATAGGTCGAGGGATTGGCTTATTTGTAGGGAGTATTGTTGGCGGTTTTGGCGAAGGAATGACTTCAAGTATGCCGGCTATTGCTACACTGAATTTATGACAAATCTTGAGCCTTTTTTAAATGGATTAAAGTTGATCAATGAAGACAGTATTAAAGCTGTAGGTTCATTAGCTGGAATGGTTATAGCACTTACGGCGGCAAGTTTCTTAGATGCTGTTTCTTCGTGGATAACTGGTGGTTCTTCTATAATTAAATTTGGCAAAGAGTTAGCTGAATTTGCTCCTAATCTCAAATCGTATAGTGATTCTGTTCAGGGTATTAACCCTTCTGCTATAACTGCATCAGCAAATGCCGCTAAAATGTTATCTGAATTTGCTTCTGGAGTTCCAAATTCTGGAGGTCTTGCTGGTTGGTTTATGGGCGATAATTCTCTTACTAATTTTGCTGAAGAATTAATTGCATTTGCCCCAGCTTTAGTATCTTTTGCTTCGGAAGTTGATGGAATATCTACTTCTTCCGTTTCTGGCGCCGTTAATGCGGCAAAACTTATAGCAGATTTTGCGTCTGTGGTTCCTAATCAAGGCGGAGTTGCTGCGTGGCTTGCTGGTGAAAACTCGATGATAGCCTTTGCAAATGATATGGCCCTTATGGGCCCAAGTCTTAAGAAGTTCTCTGATGATATTGCAGGGTTTAAACCAGCGTCAGTTATTTCAGCGGCTAATGCTGCCAAAACAGTAGCGGAAATGGCTAATAATTTGCCAGAAGTTGGAGGAGTTGTTGGCTGGTTCTCTGGAGAAGCATCATTAGAAGCTTTTGGAAAAGAGTTAGCAGCTTTTGGTCCATATTTCGCTGAATACGCAGCATCTGTTGGTGAAATAAACCCTGAAGTAATTACGGCATCTGCGACCGCTGCAAAAGCTTTAGCTGAAATGGCTTCGTTCCTTCCAAAACAAGGAGGAATTGGAGAATGGTTTGTTGGTGGAGCAATGTCTCTTTCTTCGTTTGGTGAAGAAATTGCTGCTTTTGCCCCATATTTAAAACAGTTTGCTGATGATACTATTGGAATTAGTCCAGAGGATGTAAAAGCTGCAAGCATTGCTGGGGAAGCAGTTGGGTCTCTTGTAAAAGGACTTCCAAAACAAGGTGGAATAGCAGAATGGTTTACAGGTTCTGTAAGTCTTACAAAATTTGGAGAAGAACTTGCAGCCTTCGCCCCATATTTAAAACAGTTTGCTGATGATACTATTGGGATTACCCCTAATGATGTAAAAGGAGCGGTCGTTGCTGCTGAGGCAGTTAGCGCATTAGCCAAAGGTCTTCCAGAACAAGGAGGCGTGGTTAGCTGGTTCACAGGCGATAATACACTTTCAGTTTTTGGAAAAGAATTAGAAGCGTTTGGCCCTCACATCGCAAAGTATGCCGAAGAGGTAAAAGATGTTACTCCTGATATGGTTCAAGGATCTGTTTCTGCTGCACAGCTTATAGGAGATATGGTTAGTAAATTACCTGAACAAGGAGGAATTGTTAGCTGGTTTACTGGTGATAATACTCTTTCTAAGTTTGGAGAAGAACTTTCCATATTTGGCCCTTATATTAAAAGTTATGCCGATTCCGTAAAAGGAATAACCCCAGATGATGTTAAAGCGTCGGTAATTGCTATTGATGCTTTAGTTGGTGTTGCTAAAGGTATAGAAAACGAAGGCGGTTTAGTTTCGTTATTTACTGGAGACAATACTTTAGGAAAATTTGGAGAAAATATAGTTAGTATTGGAGAGTCATTAGTCGAATATAGTAACACGGTTTCTAATATAAGCGATGAAGCAATTAGTAATTCTTTAGATAAAATATTAGAACTTGAAGAAATAGCCAATGCGTTAACTAATATTGACTGGACTTCCGTTACAAATTTTTCTAAAGCTATGAAAGATCTTGGAACGATATCTATTGAAAATTTCTTGAATGAATTTATTGTTGAAACTCCAAGAGCTGAAGCAGTAATTTATGAATTTTTATTTGATATGGTTCGAGTATTAGAGTCTAATGTCGATCTTTTTAAAACATCAGCGGTTAATCTTATGGTTAATGGTTTAATCTTAGGAATATCAGAGCACGGTTTAAGAGCAGCAGAGAGTATGACAAAAGTAATTCAGGAATTACAAAGACGAATTGATGAAGCGACATTACCAACATATGAAAAAGTGAGTAATCTAATATCAAATAGTTTTGCAAAAGCTATTAGTGATTCTTCTGTTGTTTTATCTTCGTCTTTTACTGAGTTATTGAATGATACTTTATCTACTATTAAAAGATACACGGAACGTTTTAGACAGTCTGGCCAACAATTAGCTTTAGGGCTTAAAAACGGAATACTAGACAAAGCCAAAGAAGTCGCACAAGCAGCAGCTAAATTAGTTCAGGATGCGTTGAACGCAGCAAACAATACTGCTGACGTCAATTCTCCTTCTAGGAAAACTTACTGGACTGGTCAGATGATGGTGCAAGGACTTGTTAATGCATTAAGTGGTGCTGATGCTCGACTTCAGACTAACAGAGCTGGCTCATTACTTGGACAAAATACTCTTGATGCGATTAACTCATCAATATCTGACCTACCACAAGTGACTATAACGCCTATATTAGATCTAACTAACTTTAATCAACAACGGGCATTAATGGAGAGAGGTTTTATAGACACGGAGCGAGCTATAAGCTACGCTGCCAGCGCTATGAGAACACCTTCTAACATGTTGTCTTCAGAAGTTAGTCAAAATGGAAGCGGATTACTAGGTGGAATAACATTCCAACAAAATAACTATTCACCTAAGGCTCTTACAAGAGCTGAGATATACAGGCAGACAAATAACTTACTAGCAACAGCGAGAGGAGCAGTGACGCCAACATGATTTACTCATTTAAGATAACAAATGATTTGGGCGAGTCCATGCTCCTTACACTTACGAGGCCTGAAGCGAGTGGATTAATAATCAACTCTGTGGATGGCCTCGGCCCTCCTAAAGCTACGATAAACACAACCGAAGTAGTTACTTGGGATGGTTCGTTTTTCAACTCTGCTAGAGCACAACAAAGAAATATTGTTTTTCATTTAAGATATATGTGGCATCCTTTGATTGAGGATGCAAGGCATAAAAGTTACAAATATTTTCCTTTAAAGTCGAAAGTAGATATCGAGGTTATTACAGATAGAAGACACCTTCATACTTTTGGTTATGTTGAATCAAATCAGCCGAATATATTTAGTAAAGAATCAGGAGGAGACATTTCTATAATCTGTCCTGATTCTTATTGGTCTTCGCTTGAAACAGCAATAACAGACTTCTCTAGTATAGATGCTGCTTTCGAATTCCCTTTCTCAAACGAAAGCCTTACTGAGAAGTTAATACTATTTGGAGAAATAGTAATTTCTCAAGAAGAGATCATTCGTTATGAGGGAGAAGTAGAAACTGGTGTTATTATTACAATTGTTGTTGGTGGAGAGACCAATATGGTAGACATTATCAATGTTCGAACTCGAGAAGAGATGCATATAGATACAGACATAATAGCACAGATAACGGGCCAAACTTCTCCTAGTGGTTACGGTCTCTTTTCTGGTGATGTCATAAAGATAAGCACTATAAAAGGAGATAAGTACGCTACGTTGCTTCGAGAAGGAACTACGTACAATATTCGAAATGCGCTTGGCCTCTTTCCTCCTTGGTTCACAATTGTGCGAGGAGACAATTCTTTTGCATATAGAACCGAAACAGACCTTCCTACTCTTCTATTCTCATTAGAGGCTTATGATCTATATGAGGGGGTTTAATCGTTGGAAATAGCGGTTCTCGACGAAAACTTTACTGTTATAGGTCAAGTTGATGAATATGAGTCTCTAATTTGGACGGATAGATACTACGATATTGGAGATTTTGAGATTTATGCAAGAGCTTCTTTACCGTTGTTAATGTTAGTTCAAAATGGAAGATATATGCAAATTCAAGATTCAAATAAAGTCATGTTTATTGAAGATGTTTCTATTGATACGGACGCGGATGAAGGAGATCATGTCACTATAACTGGTCGATCCCTTGAATCCCTTCTATCTCGAGCCATAATTCTAAATAAGATAGTGGTGGAGAATTTCTCTCTTCAAGATCTTATACAGAGAATCTTAAATGAAAACATGATTGCACCTACAACAGCTGATCGAGATATACCAAACTTAGAATTCGAAGCATCTGCAGATCCTTTAGTTACTTCTGAAGTTATAAGTATTCAACTACAATATGAAGAAGTACTAGACGTAATAAAAACAGTTCTTTTAACTCCTCAGTTAGGATTTGAGATTGTTTTAACTTCAGATCATAGATTCATTTTCGATCTTTATGCTGGTGTAGATCGATCTGGTTCCCAGACAACGAATCCTTATATCGTATTTGCCCCCGTTAACGAAAACATTTCATCAAGTAGGTATTTTGAATCGTCGAAGAATTTGAAAAAAGTAGCTTATGTATTTGCTGAATGGTCGTATGACACCGAAGAGGGCACCGTAACTAGACCAGAGCAAGTAGTTGTAGGAGAAGGCTCTGGTTTAGATAGAAGAGAGCTATATGTGGATGCAAGAGATCTATCCTCAAAAACCGAAGATGATAGACAAATTTCAGAAGCTTCTTTTTTGGAAATGATGAGAATTCGAGGACAAGAAGCTTTGGATGAATACAGTATTTCTAAAACTTTTGATGGAGAAGTCGATGCTTCTAAACAACCTCGCTATGGCGTCGATTTCTTCATGGGTGATATTGTTGAAATTGCTAACGCATATGGAATGAGTGGTCGAGCTCGTGTAATAGAGCTTGTTCGAACTTTAGATGCTTCTGGATATACCGAAGTTCCAGGTTTTATTATGTTGTAAAGAGGTGAGAGCATGGCCGTTACAAGTGGGTTCTATAACTCATTAGATGGCGATAGAAAATATGATGCTATTCAAATGTCAAGCATATTTGATGGTATTATTACAGATGGGATATTTTTCCATTATCTAAATCGTTTCGTAGTTAGAACTTCATCCGATACTCCGTTTCAAGTAAACGTTGATACGGGTCGCGGTTGGTTTGATCATTCTTGGATTCTAAATGATGCAATTCTTCCTATGCAAGTAACAGTTGCGGAAGTTTTAACCGATCGCATTGATTCAATAATGATTGACATAAACGGAGAACTTGGAGTTCGAGCTAATACAATAGTCTATGTTATGGGCGAGCCTTCGACTCAGCCTGTACCTCCAACTCCTATTAGATCGACATCCCACAATCAATATCCTATTGCTAACATATTTGTTCGTAGAGGAGCAGCTGTTCTAAATCAAGCGGATATTACTAATCGTGTTGGAACAGATGATGCTCCTTATGTTACGGGTCCTCTCACTACAATAAACATAGAAGATATGGTTATGCAGTGGGAAGATGAATGGCGAATTTGGGAACAAGATTGGATAGCATATAAAAATGGCCAAATAACAGAGATGAATAATACTGCTCAGCAGTGGCGTGATCTTTGGGATTCATGGTATACAGAGACTACTACCGATGCTTTAAACGACCAAGATGCTTGGCAACAAGAGCGTCAAACTAGGTTTGATACATGGTTCACTAATCTCCAAGCAGAGTTGGAGCCTGATGTTGCTGCTACTCTTGCCGCATCTATAGTTGAATTAAGATCTAGAGTTACTGTATTAGAAACGGATATGGCTACTATAAGAAAGGGTGCTCGTATTAAATCTAATATGCTGGATAACCTTGATGATCCAATTCTTGATAATTTTGGGAATGCTATCTTTGGTATAGCTAAATTTGTTGTGGAGGAGATAGCATGAAAATTTCAGAGTATCCTCAAATCGCTACCGCTTCTGCTGAAGATATAATGGTCATAAGCGGAATAGCTGGTGATAGAAAAATAACAGTAGGTAACATGCTAATTCATAGACCTGAACCAGAAGGAAGTATAGCTCGAAATATTACTTTAACAGTTGAAGGATGGAGCCCAACAACTTTAAGGCAAAATGTTAGTGTTCCTGGAATGCTTCCTAATACAGTGTACATGTGGGATGTTGCCTTTCACACTACTCGAGACGAATATTTACGTTTTGTTCGAGGGGGCATTCGTCCCGTTTCACAAATAGCTGAGCAGCTTACGTTCCAAGCATTTTTTTATGTCCCTGATATTCCAATTAATCTAATAATTTGGCTTCTCGGCTAGAAAGGTTGGTGTTTAAATGCGAATACCAGAATATCCTGTAGCTACATCACCTGACACTACAGATATGGTTCTACTAGACGGCACTGCCGGCACTAGAATAATATCTGTTCAGAACTTTTTTAATAATGCCCCGAAAGCTCCTCCGCCAACAATTACAGCTTCGGCAGACGAAGCTAATTGGTCATCTGATAACATAGGCTTTGTTTGTTGGGTTAATACGCCAAATCTTGGTATCTCTGGAGAAGGCGACGTTATATTATGGGATTTATCAACAACGGCGACAGATGATCAAGCGATACAGTTTTTAGAAGCTGGCATACGTCTTGTATCAATTGAACCTAATAGAATTCGTATTAAGGCAGAAAATTTCAGACCTTCTGTTAATATACCCATTGATGTATGTAATTTGTTTCCTTAAGGAGGTGTGATATTTGCCTGGGTTTTTTAGAGGTGCTAGAATTGGCGGCCTTTCTGTAGGGCCTAAGCCAAAATTTACTGGCCAGTCATCATACTATCAGCATGGTGAATATTCATGTATGAAACTCTTAACATCCGGAATGCTTACACTAGATCGTATAGGTCCATACGACGTGTTTGTCGTTGGTGGTGGTGGAGCTGGAGGCAAACAAGTAGGAGCTCTTGGCGCTGGTGGAGGTGGCGGGTATACTGCTACATTAAGGAATTTTACGCCGGTAAATGGAAGAGAAGATATTAGCATTACTATAGGCTATGGCGCCGCTAATTGGTCCATGCCGAGAGGCGGCTCTTCTTCTTTTGGGAGTTATATTTCTGCCGAAGGAGGGCACACGGGCCAATATAGCACAGGCGGTTATGGAGGTAATGGTGGATCTGGTGGAGGAAGTTATTCTGGTTTTGCAGGAGGCGCTAATGGCTCAAATGGCCTAGGTGAAAGACCTGGAACTGGACAAGGAACTACAACTAGAGCCTTTGAAGATCAAAGTGAATTTCTTTACTCTGGTGGTGGAGGAGGTAGCGGAAATCTAGGAGCTGTAAATCCTTTCAGAGGAGGAGCAGGAGGGGAAGGCGGAGGTGGCGCTGGTGGCACAGGAAATGGCGCTACAGGTGTCAGCGGGTTTGGGGAAGCAGGCGCTCCTAATACAGGCGGAGGTGGTGGAGGATCATATTGTCCGGTAACAGCCGGATCAACTCAGTCCCCTGGTGGCACTGGAGTTGTCATAATTCGTTGGCTCTCTTCTTATCAGCCTCAATATACTGGAAATGCCTCTTTCTATCGTCATGGCGTATATGATTGCATGAAGCTTCTCACATCCGGCACTCTCACTCTAGATCGTATTGGGCCTTTTGACATCTTCGCTGTTGGTGGAGGTGGAGCAGGCGCAGATGGAGGCAGATGGAATTCTTCTTCTACCGGAGGAAGCTCTACCGGAGGAGCTGGTGGAGGTGGTGGATACTGCGCTTCCATTTTTAATTTTATCCCGGTAAATGGCAACGAGAATGTTACGGTTACCATAGGCCAAGGCGGAGTAAAAGCTGATGGAGGAACTACAACTTTTGGCTCTTATTTATCCGCAAATGGAGGAGTAGCTGGAACAACCGGAGGATCTAGTACATCAAAAGGTGGAAATGGTGGTTCTGGTGGAGGAAGTGCATCTCGAAGTTACGAACATGATGCTGGCAATGGTGGGTCGGATGGATCTGATGGTTTTGCTGGATCAGGCTCTTCGGCATCTAGCATCGGGATTGGTCAACATTCTACAACTAGAGCCTTTGATGATGCAACAGAGGCATTATATGCTGGAGGCGGCGGAGGCTCTACCAATATATCGGTGAATGAAGGAACTATCAGAGGTGGAAACCCAGGCACGGGTGGTTCTGGAGGAGGCGGAAACGCAGGACGAAGAGTCGCAGGAACATCAGGGACTCCCAATACTGGAGGTGGCGGAGGAGCGGGAAGTGGTCGTTCAAGCTCTGGAACCATCCTTGCTGGTGGAGACGGGGGTTCTGGTGTGGTCATAATCCGCTGGAAAGCTAGATAGTCTCGCAAATTTTACACCCTCTATAATGAAAGGATAAGTAGCCGTTACGGTGACGTACGGGCACAACTTAAGAGGGGGTTCGAAAGAGAACTCGAGGTAGGTTTCGAAGCTACCTACTTATCTTTTCATTTTTTTTCATTCAAAATAGAACTAAATTCCACAAAACGGAAGGAGCATCCTCTCATTTGCCGCATCCTCAGGAGCTTGGGCTCTGATCATGCACTTCGTAACCAAAAGGGAAGCGAATAATGACCTTCTAATGGGCATCGCTTATGACAGAATTATTCACCTAGGGCGTACTGCTATTGATAACAGTTATATCTCGAAAGATGACTACGAGCATCTAGTAGTTCATCTTTATGAATCTTACAAAAAACGTGGCGGAAATGGTCTTGCTGAAAAGATAGTTATGGAAGTCAAAAAGTTGCCGATCAAATGAAAGGGGTACCTAATGATGAAACTTACACAAGAATGGCTACTCGCAGCACTGGTGCGGGCATTACGAACGTTTGCACAAACTTTTTTGGGTTTCCTAGCAGTAGGCGCTGCTATGTCCGATGTCGACTGGTTGCGAGCGGCCTCTGTATCAGGAGTTGCTGCTATTATCTGTATTGTGACGTCTGTGGCAACGGGACTTCCGGAAGCTACGGTTGATGGTACTATTACAGATGGTACCGAAGGCTCGACAGTCCCGGCAACTCTTGAGAATAAGACTGCTGCTTTGGCTAAGAAATCTGTCAGATTAACTGTTAAGTAGATTCGCAAACATTACACACCTTATAATGAAACTAAATTGAAAGGGGAAGGTTGTAATGTTAGGATTACCTAAGAAGACGAACCCTGCTAAAGAAGAGG